>MDSV01233311.1_pt1 | contig 10177 bp, 9 predicted proteins | sample 810851 | NCBI WGS metagenome assembly MDSV01 (sample SAMN05326640, study PRJNA326480) | marine metagenome | isolation source: seawater | place: Atlantic Ocean: North East | collected 2012
CAAAATAAAGAAATTTCATATGCAATTTTACATACAACAAACATTTATCCCACCCCCCCTCATCTTGTTCGATTATCCGCTATGCAAGAAATTGAAGTTGAATTTCCAGAAGCAGTAATAGGATTATCTGATCACACAACATCTAATCATGCCTGCTTTGGTGCAGTTGCAATGGGGGCTTGTATACTTGAAAGGCACTACACTGACAGTATGGATAGAGATGGCCCAGATATTGTCAATTCTATGGATCCTGTTGCTGCTCAAGAGTTAGTAGAAGGTGCACGAATTCTTAAACAAGAAAGAGGTGGAACAAAAGGCCCCATCGCAGAGGAAAAACCTGTAATTGATTTTGCTTATGCTTCAGTGGTAACAATAAAGCCTATAAAAAAAGGAGAGACTTTTTCCAAGGAAAATCTATGGGTTAAGAGGCCTGGTTCTGGCCCTTTATTTGCTTCTGACTACAAGGATATACTTGGAAAAACAGCAGCTAACGACATTTCAATTGATGTTCATCTTAAACTTGAAGATATAGATTAATTCCATGAGAAGAAAGATCGCCTGCATAACTGGGACTAGAGCCGACTATCCTAGAGTTAGAAGCGTTTTGAGAGAAATTAACTCAAGAGACAATCTTGAACTAGAGATAATTGTAACTGGCTCTCATTTATTAGAGCAATATGGTTATTCAGCTCAAGAAATTATTGATGATGGTTTTTCAATTAGTAAAAAAGTAGAAATGTTCCTAGGTGAATTTGATACTCCACTCGGAATGACTATGGCTTCAGCTAGATGCACTTCGGGAGTAGCTGAAGCTCTAGCTGATATAAATCCGGATTTAGTTTTAATAACTGTTGATAGAGTAGAGACTCTGGCCAGCACCACGGCAGCGAGTCTGATGAATTTTCCTATAGCTCACATTCAAGGTGGAGAAGTCACAGGGACTATAGATGAATCTATTCGTCATGCCGTTACTAAACTAAGTCATATACACTTTCCTGCAACTGAAGATGCAGCTCAAAGAATAATAAAGATGGGAGAAGATCCTGAATTCGTCTTTAACACTGGTTGTCCTTATATTGACGAAATAAAGTCTACAAAGCCAGTCCCCTTATTGGAGCTGGGGAATAAGTATAATTTTGATATCACTAAAAAAATTATAATTTTTACTCAACATTCTGTGACCACAGAATTTGAGGAATCCTTATCTCAGGTAGAAAAAACTATTGAGGCCCTTAAAGATCTCGAAGATGTACAAATCATAAGTTTTTTTTCTAATACCGATGCAGGAGGTAAGAAAATTATTGAAAGCATTAGCAAAGAAGAAAAATTTATTAAAATACCTAATATGCAGAGTGGTGATTTTTTAAGCTTAATGAGCTACAGCTCCTTAATGATTGGCAATTCATCAGCAGGAATTAGGGAGGCTCCAAGTTTTAAACTACCTGTAATAAATATCGGTTCAAGGCAAAATGGAAGGCTGCGAGCCGAAAATGTTATTGATGTTGATCATGATGTATTGAAGATAAAAGAGGCTATAGATAAATGTCTCAACGATGATTCATTCTTACTATCATTAAAGAATATTGAAAATCCTTATGGCGACGGGACTGCCGCTATTAAGATCGTTGATGTACTGGAAAAAGTTGAGCTTAATAGTAATTTGATTCAGAAAGAAATCTGTTATGACCTATAATTTTAAAAAAATCTTAATTACAGGTGGAGCAGGAACTATCGGAATTCCATTGACTAATGAACTAATTGAAAGGGGAATAAACGTAGTTGTTTTTGATTTACAAGAACAGATAGAAAGATTAGATAAATTTATACATCCAAAAGCAAAAAAATTTTCTGGTTCAATCCTAGACAGCGCTGCTTTGAGAGATGCCATGACAGGCTGCGATGGAGTCGTTCACTTAGCTGCCCATCTGGGAGTTCAAAGAACTGAAAGAAATAGATTGAGATGTCTAGATATCAACATCACGGGAACGAATAAGGTACTTGATTCTTGCATTATGAGTGGAGGGATAAAGAAAATAGTCTATGCTTCATCTTCTGAGGTTTATGGAGAGCCTCTTAAAAACCCGATCGATGAAGGAGCAATAACTCAAGGTAAAACCGTTTATGCCATTTCAAAACTTGCAGGGGAAGAACTTGTTAAAGCTTACTCATCTGAGTTTTCAAACTTAAGATACTCTATCTTAAGGTACTTTAATGCTTATGGACCACATCAAGTTAGTCAATTCGTCATTTCTAAGTTTATTCATCAAGTATCTTTAAGTCAGCCCCCAACTATATTTGGAGATGGTTCTCAAAGGAGGTCATATAACTTTTCAAGAGATACGGCCAGAGGAACAGCTGATAGTCTGCTATCAGAGAAAACAGACGGAAGGACTATTAATATAGGCAATAGTAATGAACCAATCACTTTAATTGAACTTGCAAATAAAGTAATTAAATTATCAGGAAAGGAAGAATCCCTAAAAGTGAATGTAAGGAATAGTTTTCAAAACACCGACAGAGATTTAAAAAGAGAGATATTCCAAAGGTACTGTGACACTTCTTTGGCAAAAGAACTAATAAATTATCAGTCTACAGTAAGCTTAGATGAGGGAATTAAAGAAATTATTGATCTTGGAGAATATCAAACTACTTGGGCAAGCTCCGAGAAGGATTATTTAATTGATTGATTTAACAAAACTACTTGCACCCCATTTCCCCAGAACTCAACATGTCATTTCAGGGTAAAAAAGTCATAGCATTAATTCCTGCAAGAAAGGGTTCTAAAGGAATTAAGGATAAAAATATTTATCCAATTAGAGGAAGGCTTCTAATAGACTTTACTATTGATGCGGCAATTTCCTCGAAAATTATTGACCATGTTTTTGTATCTACTAATCATAGCAAGATTCAAGAGCATTGTGATTTAAAGGAAGTAACGGTTATTAAGAGACCAAATAGTCTGTCTAAGGATAGTAGTACTGCAGTTGATGTAGTTTGTCATTTTTTAGATTACCTCAATCAAAAAGAAGATCATTATAAAGAAATTGATTTCTTCATAACGTATCTTCAGCCTACTTCACCCCTTAGAACCACTAAACATATTGATGAAAGCTTCAAACTTCTCAAAAAGAATCGTTCTTCAACATTAATATCAGTTGTTGAAAATTCCCATACACCTTATAAATCTTTTCTGATTAAAGGCAATAAAGCTGAATCTTTGTTTGATGAATCTATGACTAATTTTAATAGGCAAAGCTTGCCTCCAACCTACAGGGCTAATGGTTCAATTTATACTTTCCTAAAATCTAAATTTATTGCAAATAAAGGTTTCCCTTCAAATGGTTCAACAGCCTTTATAATGAAACCTGAAGATAGTCTAGATATTGATAGTTATGATGACATAGATACTTTAAAATCTAGGCTTACAAAATCAGGCTAATAGCCTACTTAATAAACAAATGCATTTCAGTGTAAAAAAAATTCACTTTAACTCTTAGTATGAAAGTATTGATGTATCACTACGTAAGAGAGTTCGATAGAGAAATGCCTGATCTCAACTTTCTCCATGTGGACGATTTTTGCAAGCAATTAGATTTTCTTGGTGAAGAATATGGCTTTATTACTAAGCAAGATTTTCTTGAATCAATAAATTTAAGAGAAGAATGCCCCAAAGGAGTTGTCTTAACTTTCGATGACGGTCTTAAGGATCACCTTGATTTTGTTTTACCTTCCTTGTTGCAAAGGAATCTATGGGGAGTTTTTTATGTATCTAGCGGGATTTACTCGAAAGAAAAAATGTTGCCCGTGCAAAAAACACAATTTCTACTCGCTAAATACGGGGCTAAAAAAATTCTTGAAACAATTAATGAAGTAAAAAAAGATTTTAATGACTTGGACAAGAGTTTGACTTCTGCTCATGAAGAAAAAGTATATCTAGCACAAGATCTTTCTGCCGAAGAGGCTGTTGTAAAAAAGATATTAAATTTCTATTTAGAGCCTTCTACTAAAGATTTACTTACTTCCACCCTATTAAAAATTTTTGGTGAAAACGAGGAAAACTTGATTGAAAGATTTTATTTAAGCAAACAAGATATTAAAATTTTAGACAAGGCCGGTATGATCTTAGGAGGGCACGGAGTAAGTCATCAGCCAATGGTAAATCTCTCGGATGAAGAAAGCGAATACGAGATCACAGAATCTCTTGAATTTCTGGAATTGCTCTTAGGCAAAACCACTACTCGAACTTTCTGCTATCCTCATGGATTGAAACATACATTTCAAGATAGAGAAATTAGAACTCTCGATAAATTATGTGTAGATTTTTCTTTTGCGGTTGAAAGTAGGGACGTAAACAGTAGAGATCTAAAAAGTAATATTCATGCGCTCCCGAGGTATGATTGTAACGAATTTAAATATGGATCTTCCTATAAATACAAAGTTCAAAGTAAAGTGTAAAATGGATAAAAAATGGCTAATAAAAAGATAGAAACAGGTATCAATGGATTCGGTAGATTCGGATTACATTTATTAAAATATTGGTTGGATAGGTCGAAAGAAAGTAACTTCACTATCAATTACATAAATGATGATTTTTTAGATTTAGATCAGATATACGATATTATTATTTCGGATAAAGCTGTAAATTTTGGAAAATATAAAGTTCAAAAGAGAGGCCAGATGTTAAGATTTATCGAAGCAGATGGAACATTACATGAATTAGAGGTAACTAATTCTGCTAAGGATAAAATACCATGGATAGGTCTTCCATTTCTATTTTTAGAATGTTCTGGAAAAAATACAGTAAGGGCAGAATCCGAAGTTTTTCTTAACGGAAATACAAATAGGGTAATTATATCTGCTACAAGCTGGGATCCTGATGCTACTTTAGTATATGGTTTTAACCATGACACATTAGAAGAAAACCATGAAATTATTTCTTACGGTTCTTGTACAGTAAATGCTTATCTTCCATTGGCTCAATTTATTAATAATGAATTTCAAGTTATTTCTTCTGATGTGAACTGTATTCATAATATACAGAGCCATCAGTTAGAAAAAAATAATACACTCTTAAGAAAGTTTTGTACCCTTGAAAAGTCAGCTACTTATCTTTTAGATTTCATAAACGAAGATAACTTCATAGTTAACTATACTGTTGTTCCTTATACAGGGGTTTCAATGATTGATTTTAGATTTAGAGTTAAAAAAGAGATTTCTAAAACAAAAGTCAAAACCTTAATAGAAGAGGCGGTGAATAAGGGGCCTTTAAGAGAATTGTATGGAATTTGCGAAGTTGATACCGGCCCTGAAGTTCATAATTGCACTCCCTTTTCCTCTGTAATCGTCAAAGAAAATATTGCTGTTAAGCAAGATAGTATTTATTTACCGGCTTATTTTGATAATGAAAATTCTGTTAATAGATATTTTGATCTAGTTAATTACATTTCTGAGAAAGCCTCTTAAGCTCAAAAAATCAACTTAATATTTTCTTATTTATGCCACTTCAAGATAAACTTAAAGATAAATCAGCAACCATATGCGTAATTGGACTTGGTTATGTAGGCTTACCCCTAATATGTAGCTTCGCAAAATCAGGTTTCAATGTGGTCGGACTTGATATTGACGAATCCAAAATACGGTTTCTTAAAAATAAAAAAAGCTATATATCCTACATAAGTGACTCTATTATTGAAGAACTCACTGAGTCTAGTTTTACAGCTTCTAGTGATTATTCTCTTATATCAGGTTGCGATGTAATTATATTCTGTGTGCCGACACCTCTCAGTAAGAATAGAGAACCTGACCTCAGTTTTGTTGTAGAAACTATGACTTCCATCAAGCCTTTTTTAAGAGAAGGTCAATTGATTAGTATTGAGAGCACAACTTATCCTGGAATGACTGATGAAATTATAGCTAGAGAAATAGAATCGAGAAATTTTATTATCGGCAAAGATTATTCCTTGATTTATTCTCCTGAAAGAGAAGATCCTGGAAATAAAGATTTTTCAACTTCTAATATTCCTAAAATAGTTGGTGGACATACTGAAAATTGCCTTAATCTTGGAAAGTCACTCTATGAATCGATTGTAGACCAAGTCGTTACTGTAAGTTCAACAAAAGCTGCAGAGATGACAAAGCTTTTAGAGAATATCCAAAGGTCAGTCAACATAGGCCTGATGAATGAGATGAAAGTGATTTGCACTGCAATGGGGCTAGACATTCATGAGGTTATTAAAGCAGCTGAAACAAAACCTTTTGGATTTGTTTCATATTATCCTGGTCCTGGAATTGGAGGACACTGTATACCTATAGATCCGTTTTACCTTACTTGGAAAGCAAAAGAGTTTGGATTAAATACAAGGTTCATAGAATTAGCTGGAGAAATAAATCACTCTATGCCTGAGTGGGTTTTAACTCAATTAACCGATGAATTGAATAATAGATGCTTACCAATTAAAAATTCAAGGGTTTTGATTCTAGGTATAGCTTACAAGAAGAACGTAGATGATATGAGAGAATCACCTGCTTCGTTAATCATGAAGAGATTAGAAGAAAAAGGTGCCCATTTTGATTACTCAGATCCTTTTATTCCTTCGTTTCCTAAAATCAGGAATTTTGACTTTGGTCTAGAAAGTATAGAGTTGAGCCCCAAAATTCTATCTTCTTATGATGCAGTAATCTTAGTCACTGATCACGATGAATTTGATTATGAAATGATAATAGATAATGCAAGTTTATTAATCGATACTAGGGGAGTGTACTCCAACCAAACCCACAATCTGATAAAGGCTTGATTTGAAGAGTGCAAAGATAAATATAGCCTTATTGGGAGGAGGAAGCATAGCTTCGAAACATTTAAAAGCTATATATTCCCACTCTGAAGAACTTAATCTTGTGGCCGTTTGTGATAAAGACCCAGAAGCTTTGTCATCACTTGAAGTTCAAGACTCAGTTAAAAAATTTAGCGATTATGATGAAATGCTTAATTTAAAAGATTTAGATATAGTATCCATCTGCACCCCGAGTGGCCTTCATTCAGATCAGACAATCAGAGCTTCAAATAAACTATTAGATGTAATCACTGAAAAACCAATGGCAATTTCTCTCAACGATGGATTGAAAATGGTAGATGTTGCTAAGAAGAATAAAACCCGACTTTTTGTAGTGAAGCAAAATAGATACAACAAATTTATTTCCTTACTTAAAGATCTAATTACAAATAATATCCTTGGAAAGATACATTTAGTCCAATCTAATGTTTTTTGGACAAGACCCCAATCCTACTATGATGATGCCGCTTGGAGAGGAACTAAAAAGCACGATGGAGGAGCATTGATGAATCAGGCTAGTCATTACGTTGATTTGTTGTATTGGCTCTTTGGACCAGTTGTTTCAGTAAATGCAAGCACCTCAACCACAAGGAATATTGAAACAGAAGACACTGGTGTCATGAATCTTAAGTTTAAATCTGGAGCCTTAGCCACTATGAGTTATACAATGCTCACTTATCCTAAAAACTTTGAAGGCTCCATCACCGTTATTGCCGAGAATGGTACTATAAAAATAGGTGGACCCTCCCTTAATAAATTAGAGGCTTGGAATTTAAAAGATTCTTCTTTTGATGACAAGATTAGAGAAATGAATTTTCAGGAAGATATAGATATATCGGAAGGACATAAATTATATTACCGTAATGTGATAGAAACACTTTTAGGTATAGATGATCCATTATGCGATGGACAGGAGGGTTTAAAGTCCTTAGAAATATTGCACGCTACTCATTTATCTTCTGAAACTGGTAAGACAATTTTTATAGAGGAGGTTTAATGAAATACCTAGCTCATGAAAGCGCTTTAATAGATGAAGGTGCAAAGATTGGAAATAATACAAGAATATGGCATTGGGTACATATTTGTAAAGATAGTGTAATAGGAGATAACTGTTCTTTAGGGCAAGGAGTTTATGTAGGAAATGATGTCTCTATTGGAAACGGATGTAAAATTCAGAATAATGTAAGTATTTATGATGCTGTTAGCCTGGAAGATGATGTCTTTTGCGGCCCTAGCATGGTATTTACAAATGTTCATAACCCTAGAGCTGCAATAGAAAGAAAAGACGAATATAGAAGGACTTTAGTAAAAAAAGGAGCAACCATAGGAGCAAACGCAACAATTGTTTGCGGAGTTACTCTTGGTGAGTATTCTTTCATTGCAGCTGGAGCGGTAGTTACCAAAGATGTGGAACCTTACTCTTTGATGGCAGGTGTGCCAGCAAAGAGGATAGGTTGGATGAATAAAAGAGGTGAGCGAGTGAGCGAGAACCCTCTATCAAATTGATGCCTCGAAAGATTGTCACCATAGTTGGAGCTAGACCTCAGTTTATAAAAGCAGGCACAGTATCAAATATCATAAAAAAAGATGAGCAAATTAAAGAATTAATAATCCATACTGGACAACACTTTGACAAAAATATGTCAAATATTTTTTTTGAGGAATTATCTATTCCCCTTCCCAAGTATAATCTTTCTATATCAGGTCTCTCTCATGGAGCAATGACAGGAAGGATGTTAGAAAAGATTGAGAGTATTCTAATAAATGAAAAACCAGAACTCGTATTGGTATATGGCGATACCGATTCTACTTTAGCTGGTTCTTTAGCAGCATCTAAGCTGGAAATACCACTCGCTCATGTTGAGGCTGGTCTCAGGTCCCGCAATTTCTCCATGCCAGAGGAGAAAAATAGAATTTTAACTGATGCATTGTCACAATTATTATTTTGTCCGAGTTCAATAGCGATAGAGAACCTTAAAAAAGAAAACATAACGCAAGGCATTTATAATGTCGGTGATGTAATGTTTGATGCTGTTAACTTGTATGGAAAAAAAATTCTGAAGGACAATTTAAAAAAAGATTTAGTTTCTAAAGATTTTGTTCTTTGTACCATTCATAGAAAGGATAATACATCAGATCTGAAAAGATTAGAGTCAATTCTTCGTGCCCTAAAAGATATTGCAAATCAAATTAGGGTAATACTTCCACTTCATCCAAGAACAAAAGCAATTGTAGAACAGAATGATTCAATTTGTTTTCCTGATAAGGTAGATATTATTGATCCTTTATCGTATTTAGAATTTCTTGAACTTCAGAAGAATGCAAAATGTATATTTACTGATTCAGGTGGATTGCAGAAAGAAGCATTCTTCAATAATGTACCTTGTATAACCTTGAGAGATGAAACTGAATGGACTGAGACAGTTGATCTCGGTTGGAATACAATAGTCGGTGCTGATACTAAAAAGATTCTACAAGCCTGGGATGATCTAGAATCCAAAGAAAGAGTAAAAGGCATATTTCCTTATGGAAGAGGCAATTCAGCACATAAGATTGTGAATAAAATAAAAGATTTCTTAAATTAAAAATATCAATGAAAATTACTATTCACGGTAGCGGTTATGTAGGTTTAGTTACAGGAGCTTGTTTAGCAGATATTGGTCATGAGGTGTTATGTTACGACACAAATGCTAAAAAAATCTCAACCCTCGATAGTGGAAAAATACCTATATATGAACCCGGATTGGAAGAATTAATAAGAGATAATCTCTTAAAAGGGAACCTTAAATTTTCTTCAAATATAGATGAGAGTGTTAGTCATTCTGAAGTGCATTTTATAGCAGTTGGCACACCCTCAGGTGAAGATGGCTCTGCAGATCTGAACTATGTATTAGAGGCGGCTAATGCTATCGCATCAAGAATGGATTCTTATAAATTAGTAGTTACCAAATCTACAGTCCCCGTTGGAACCGGTAAAAGAATTTCTGAAACAGTATCACAAATATTGAAAGAAAGAAGTGTTCATTGCCCTTTCGATGTTGCTTCAAATCCTGAATTTCTTAAAGAAGGAAGTGCAGTAAATGACTTTATGAAGCCCGAAAGGATTGTAATAGGTATTAACAATTTGAAAACTGAAAAAATCCTACGACAAATTTATTCACCATTTGTGAAAAGGTCTTTCAGAATTATTACAACAAATCTCGAGTCAGCCGAATTAGCAAAATATGCAGCAAATGCGATGTTAGCTACTAGAATTAGCTTTATGAATGAATTATCTCGTTTATCAGAGAAAGTTAATGCTGATATAGAGGAAGTTCGCCAAATAATAGGTTACGACTCTAGAATAG
>MDSV01141105.1_pt1 | contig 10176 bp, 13 predicted proteins | sample 810851 | NCBI WGS metagenome assembly MDSV01 (sample SAMN05326640, study PRJNA326480) | marine metagenome | isolation source: seawater | place: Atlantic Ocean: North East | collected 2012
AATTACATGAAGGTGTGCATGATTGAGGTGTGCATGATTGAGGTGTGCATGATTGAGGTGTGCATGATTGAGGTGTGCATAATTGAGGTGTGCATGATTGAGGTGTGCATGATGAAGGATATGCGCATGAGGGAAGTCCACATGATGGAATATATGCAACATTATACACAGGTGGTGTGGAACATGTGGTTACATAATTTGAATGATTGCAGTGTATATCTGGAAACATGAATCTTGATGTGCAAAAGCTACACCAATATGGTCTTTGTCTGTGATTCACACAATTATATGGAGCATGTAAACAACAAGACAATGTTGCGTTTGGATAACATGGTTGTGTATTGCATGTTGTGTTGCATGTTGTGTTGCATGTTGCGTTGCATGACTGTGTAGTGCATTCTATGTTTGGTTGAACATTACATGGTTGTTGTTTACAATGAGAAATATTACAAGATTTTTGTGAGTATCGTTGACGAAGTTCTGCTCGACTTTTAGGAATTGTGTTTGTCATTTGATGTCTTAATTTTTTTTTTATTGTTCATATGTGCTTTACAACTTTGATTACAATATTTTACGAGTTTGTATGTTTGTAGTCTGTAATAAATTTTCATGTTACAGAAAATGATGTCCCTATTAGATTTTTCGGATAGAGTTATTGGATTCAATGGTTCAATTGAACATTCGTTTCAAGTTAATCATTTACTTGGATTGTTTTTGAAATTATTTCGTAATATGAATCTTTGCGATTTGGATATTCATTTTAATAATTTGAAAGATCTAAGTTTAGATGATATGGTAAATTTGATAGTATTATGGTTTCATACTCGAGCAACACGTAACATTGGAAAAGGAGAAAAATATATATTTTATAAAATGTGTTCAAAAATAAAAGAACTTATTGGTGTTGAACCTATTCTGGCTACATTATTTTTAGTACCGCATTATGGATATTATAAAGATTTGTGTCAGATTTTTAAGATGAATATAGATAAAAGAATCAATGAACAAATTGTCAGTATATATTCTCAACAATTGTTCAAAGATTTTGAAGATATGTCAAAAGGTAAACGAATATCATTAGCTTCAAAGTATGCTCCTGTTGAGAAAGGTAAATTTCATGATTTTGCCAGAATTCTTGCTGAAAGTATGTTTTCAGAGAGTGATTGTTATAAAAAATATAGAGAACTAAGAGTTAAATTAAATAAATATATAAATAATTTGGAATCTGTAAATACAAATTACAATAAATTTCATGGTCCTGAATTGTTTCCATATCAGATTGTAAATAATTGTATAAAAACATGTACTGAATATGATAAAACGGTTTTACAAAAACAATGGGATCGTATGAAAAATAATATAGACTCATGTCCCTTGGGAAATTCAGTATCTATGATTGATATGAGTGTGGATGAAAAATTACAAAGTGTAGGTATTTCTCTTGGTATTCTTGTTTCAGAACTATGTAACTCCGATGAAATATTTATATTTTCAAATGATGTAAATAAAATTCAGTTTCAAAAAAATGAATGTATTGTAGACAAAGTACAAAAAGTGTATTCATATGTAAACAATAACAATTCATCTGATATATATAAGGCAGTAGAACACATACTTCCGATAAATCCAGATATATTATTTATATTTTCTGATATGCAATTTTGTGTTTCAAGTGATTATGTACATCCATGGTATACTCCTTTTGAGATATTAAATAAAACATTTTTGTTACCATCAATTGTATTTTGGAATTTGAATTCTAACACCAATGGTTATCAAACATCATATGCCGATAATAATGTACAAGAAGTTTGTGGATATAGTCCATGTTTTTTTAAGTATATAAAAGCTTATCAAGTAATAAACAATGTTATTATTCCAGAAGAAAAAAACAAGAAAAATAAAGATATTATGTATGATGTTTTAAATGATAAGGCATTCGATCCTATAAGACATGCATTATCAGATATACAAGATGGAATATTTAAAGATTATATATTTGATGATGAGTATGTAATCGTTTAATGGAAAGGTTAGCGTTGCTTGCCACACATTCTAAGAAATGTACTTAAGTACATACAATACACGTGTTTAAATTTAAATTTTGTAGAAAATTTTTCAAAAATATGGTTAGTTGTTTTCGTTTTTGAATTAATTCATCAAAGACTCCACAATCCCAATCCTTTTTAATTTGTTCAGAACAAAAACGATAAAGAATCTTATGATCACATTCATCAATGGGTTGTAATTGTATATTATTTATTAGTAATATATAAAGACCTTCTATTGCGTTATTTATTCGTTGTGTGTATTTTTCTTCTGAATTAGTCCAGTGCGCTCTGTATATATATCCAAATTTTATTACAAGTTTTATATTTTTGGGTTTTAAATGTTTCAAATAAAATTGTAATATTGATTCTGTACATGAAAAACAACTTGTTTTATAATGTCCACCACTAAAATGACATGGTTGGAATGTTAGATAAAGTGTAAGTGTGGCATCATGTGTGAGATGTTTCCTTAATTTTATATCATTAATTAGAAAAATTTCGGCATGAATTGCAGCTTCATTCGGAATATTTTTATTTGCATAAATTGCAGAATATATTTCATAACTTTCTTTGCTTAAAATAGCTATACATGTTACTGATTTTCTAATACAATTATTTCCAGAGCAACACATAATTATATTTGCTTCTGGTGTTTCATCAATATGTAAAAATTCATCACAAAGATTTGTGATTTCTTTTTTGTCTGATGTACCTCGTAAGCATGGAGCTATGTACATTAATTTGTATATGAAAAGTTCAATGGTATAATGAACATAATTATCTTTAAGTAGTTAAAACTTGTTCAAGATTTTCATTAAATTTTTTAAGGGCATTTGACACATCATCTTCGTTTATTAGTACTTCCTTCTCTATTTTCTTTGGTTGGATAACTCTTTTGTTTGGTATCGGTAGTATTTCGTCAACTTTATCGCTTAGTATTTTTTTAACTTTTTCTTCGGTGGGTAGAATTTCTCTGACTTTATCGCTAAGTATCTTTTCAACTTGTTCGGTTGGTAATATTTGTTGAAATTCGATTGGGACATTACTTTTAGTAACTGTTTCTTCAACAATACCTTTTTCTTTGTTTCCCTTGAAAATATTCCATTCTTCTTGAAAATCATTTATTAATTTATCAAAGCATGTATATTGAGTACACTGATTTCCATTCATTACAATAGCTTTATCATTTTTCATCGCTAGATGAAATCGTATAATTTCTCGGAATTTGCGACTAATTCCTGATTTATCTTGCTCTTCTTCTTTCACTTGAATTTTATTATTATCTTTTATGTGATATGTTGCAACTTTTTGATTTTGTATTTCTATATCTATCTCTGAACCTCGTCTAATTTTTTTTGCTTTATGATATCGTAAAACAAAGCTAGCAAATTCATGCATATCCCGGTTAGTCAGCATTTTTTTGTACATAATAAAAATAATGTCATGTGATTTACCTAATATTAATCTTGAATTTACGATCAAGAAATTTCCGATTCTAAACGAAATATTTTGTACATTAGAAAATGATTTAATAGCTTCATATTATAAGAGAAATATTAATGTTTCTATGGATACTTTACATGCACAAGATAAAATATTTGAAAATATTGATTTAATTAATGAAAAACTCGAACTGTTTTTGTGTAGTCAATATAAATTGTTTAGATATTTAAGAAAAATCAAATCTTCTGATAAATTCGAATTTATAATAGAATATCTTGATAAAATATGTTTTGTTTTACAAAAATTAAGCAGTGAAAAATTAATAAACATTTTACCGAAAAATTGTGATGATGATAAATGTTCATTATATCCATTAAAAAAATTTATAGAAAATTTAGAAAAAATGGATACAAAGATAAATGAGGATTATGAAAATATAGATAATTTTACAAATTGCTTAAAGAAAAATCGGTCAATATATATGGAATCAGACGAAAGCTTTAAGCATTTGCTAAATCAGTTAGAAAATTTATGATTAACATATCAAAAGTAAATCTAAGCCGCAATCATACCCTATCTATCTTTACTATTATTATAGGAAGTTTTTCTATAACAGATCTGTCCCCACTGACTTTGCTAAGTTCCCAATGCGTTTCTATATTCAATTCAAGGCCGTATTCCCAAGTTGTAATACCACTTATTCCAGCAGTAACATCGCATCCGCTATTTCTCGCTTTATATATTGTATTAAATATCCGACAGTTATTTTTTGTTGATTCAGATATATGCTCCCATATGAGTTCTGGATACTCTACATAAAACCCAACTTTATCCATGCATGTGCATCTCCAACGATGCACATTTTGGAGTTTATCCTCCTTAAAAACAAATTCAACTATGACTGTCTCTTCTTCCATATCATCCATGTGGTTCCAGTCATCATCCATGTCATCGACACCTTTATATAATTTTGAAATAAGATATTCGCTGCGCCACATTTTTTTATAGCAACAAAAGTTAAATTTGTCTATCGATTTTTTATCTGCGCATTGTAAAAAACATGCTTTCTCTAGATTTAGGTGGGACTCAAAAAAATAGTGTAACAAAAACAAAGACTACATTACCATCTACAACGACTATCACACACATTGAACCTACAAGTCTAGAATGGAAAGCTCTCATGTGGTTCTACAAATGGATTCAAACATCATTCAAAAGTTTCATGTCAATTTATTCATGGCGAAGTGTATTTTCGATAATTTCTATTGCATCTATTGAATCACTAGCATGCGCGTTCTGCTTGTTTTGTATAGGTAGTGGTTTCTCAGTAGGTTCTTTCTTATCGTTTGCATCAGTTGGTTCAGGCATGAGTATTCTATCGATTGGATCATTCGCTTCCATTGGTTGCATTGGAGAATCGTATAAAATATGTTTGTCTTAGGCAATGTGGGAGCCTTTGTGGTCTTAATTGTTTTACAAATAGAAAAAGAAAAGAGAATAAAAAGAAGTCGTTACATAGAAATCTAAGCCGCACTCACCTTATCTATCTTAAGTTTAGATTTTTTTATTCGGTAATTCGTTATTTTGTCTTCGATTCCGCGTCGATATAGCAACATCAGACCAATACGAGAATCCGTAGGACAGACCTATTTCTTGATGCTCATGAACATTTTTGACAAAATACAATTTGACACTCTTTATCTTTCCGTCGACTATTTCATGAATTATATCAAGATGGTTCATGTGCATACGTTCTTTGTATTCAATTTCACTCACACCTTTCACATATGCAAAGTCATTTGCTTTCATTAACGGTTGGTCTTTGGATGCAAAAACAAATCTTTTCCTAAAGTTGTACTTAGAACAATCTTCAACTATATCCGAAGTCTTCTTGATCGTTTTATCTTCAATACAAAGTGCAAGATCGTCTGGATAGCGATCTATAAAAAAGGACAAAACTTCTTTCTCATTATTTATACTACGAAAGGATGGTTTGGAATGTGCAATTTCCAAAATAGTTCCCATGGGTATAAATTTAGTACTAAATAAACCTTGACCTGCATTATCGATAGTCGACTTCTTAATTTCAAACATATTACATTCAATAGCAAATTATATCCGTAAATTTGGACGCAGTTATAACATCATGATTCCAATTCTAATTGAACAGTTATATTTACAAGTGTATTATTGAATGTGTTAATATAATGAAATGAAGAATCTCAATTCCAGGAAATGAAAATAACTCTAGAAAGGCATATTTGAATGTTACTCTAATTCATACAAATTTTTTAGTTCATCACTAATTACTTTGTAGTCATCTGAAGACATTCTTTTAGCATTTTTATCAATTCTTTCGCTAATATTTGCAACAGATGCTGCAACTCGTTTTTTTTTGTTTTCTTTACAATTTTTTGTCCATAAGCATGGAAATTGATCAAAATAAAAGTTAGGAAAAGCAATCCATTTAGTCAAATCAATTATGACTACATGATTGTCAACAGTTAATGCAAACCATAAAATATATTTATTTCCGTTTTCATCAATGTGTGAAGAAATATCAGAAGGACAATTTCCTGTACATAATGAAGGTAATTTTGTAAGAAGATCATCAATTCCAAGTGATTCACATATAATACTTTGTGCTTGAAGACATTCTATCTGTGATGTAATTGGTTTATTAGTGTTGTATCCGACAATTACTGGAAACATCTGTTTTTCCGTTTCTTCCTGATCATTTAGTTTTGGAGCTTCTGTATTCTTTAGTTTTGGAGCTTGGAAAAACAATTTTTTTTTTACAATATTACACGGCATCAATATATTGAGATTATATTGTGTTTCGAGAATAAAAGAAATTATTTTCAGTTTATCAAACATTTCTTCGAAAAAAACTGAGCGAGTTTCGATTTTTTTCGAAGAAATGAGTACTAACAACAAAGATTTTACTGTACAGTGTATTGTCGTACGTGCAATTTATGATTTATTTTATAAAAAGAAGGTTTCTAAAGGATCTAATTTGCTATTTGGATATAGTCAATATGAAAATGAAGAATTTCCAACTCTAGTTGTTAGTCTTTATGATAAAGATCAGCTAAAAACATATGTAAACGATAAATCTATTACTCATTTCGGCATGGTAGGATCTGTTTTATTTCCCCGTGACAATATACCAAAAGATTTACTGAATGCATATAACAAGGGTCAAATATTATTGGAGCATGTTTCGTATGAATATATTAATCAAACTATTGTTGTTAATACGATCGACAAAGATCACCTGGAAGATATATGTACAATTTGTGTTGACTTTGATCATGAAACATCTACATTTTCTGAGAATTTTAAGTACAGATTCACAAAATACCTCCATGAAATCGAAACACATTTGAAATTCGATTTAGTTGATATCGAGAAACGGAACAGTTAAGCCCACTTTAAATAAAATAAAAAGTATGTATTTGTTAACGCATAGTCCAGCGATTTTTACATTTTTGACATGTACAAAATACTGTTGATGCCTCATCTGCAGATCGTGTTTGCTTTTGTTCCCATGACACTTCTGCACTTCCACATCTTCTACATTTTAAGGTTGCATTAAAAGTTTTATCATTAAGCATATCATATTTTTCTTGTAGCATTTGTTCGAACCTTGTTTTACGAGTTGTTGACTCTCTTTCAATATCTTCAAGTATAGTTCCTTTAGACATATCGAAATCAGTTAAAGCAATTATGCTTTTATGATTATCTAAAAGCCTTTGATTGTTTTTGATGTTAAGAATAATTTGTTGAGATTTGTCAATATACTCATCTACGTTTCGTGAAGTACAATGTATATCTGCTTCAACATCTCGTGCTTTATTTATATCTTTACTAAATGTATTCAAAAGGTAAAGTACGTCACGTCTTTTGTATACAGGAACAGTTTTCCAAGATGTTAACATTTAGTCTTAAAAAAATAAAAAAATAATTTGACTTAAATCAATATTTTTTCGACAAAATGATTTTTCAATTACTTGCTTGCAAGTCGCTCTTAATACCACACATAACTACACCGCACATATTAGCAAAATGCCATGATATTCCCATAAATGCAGATGTAACTCGCAGATGGACATGTTCTTCTGAACACACTGGCGAAATTCAAATTGTGTTAAGAACAGACGGAATACCAATGGATGCAGACATCCAAATGTGGAATTCCCCTGATAGTACACCATGCAGAATGCGCATCTATACAGAAAATGGTGCAACACAGCATTCTCTCACTACCATACAAACTCCAAATAATCCATATCGTATAGCCATCCGCAATATTGGTAGACTTAAAGATCCTATTCACGCAAGCATCTTTGCTTACAAGAAACCATACATTGAACCGGATGCAGATAAATGTAACGTTATTGTACAAGGTGGCACTTTTAAAGCATATGACTTCAATAAATGCATCGATAATATTCAGGTACTACTCCAGACAGATGGTCTTCCCTTAAATGCAAGAATTGAAATATCACAAGGGTTACATGTCAACCGACAAGTAGTCGAATTATACACTGAAAATGGTTGCATGCAACCATATCGTTGTCATTTTCGAACACCCGGTAAAGCGCATACTATTCGCATTGTGAACATGGATCCGAAAAATATTCCATTTTTTACATCAGTATCAGCTTACTAAATCAGTTAAATCGACGATCAACACATAATATCGACTTTATTTTTACTTTCCTTGTTTGTTTCAGGTGTTATTATTTCTTTACATGGATTCATTACTTGTAATTCAGCAGTATTACATAAAGGAGTTTTGAATTCTACCAAATATTTCTGTTTTTACAGGATGAAATTAAATTTGGAATGTTTATAGTAATGATTCGTTCAAATCATTAATTCTAATTGATTTTACGATAGGTTTAACCTTTGTAAATGAAAATAATGATTTCCACCACGGAATATGTTTTGTTTTTGATATTACTTTAATTTCTTTATTTTGTTGTTTACAAAATTCTTCATATGCTTCAGGAGTTTTTTGTGCTTTTTTAGGAACTTTCTTTTTTTCTTCTTCAAATATCATTTTAGCTAATTCTTCATCAATATTTACTTTATTAGACATTTTAACAAAATGCACACAAAAAAATGTGGATGTTGACGAAAAAAAAATATTTATCTCAGTATTGCAAAATCGTGATCATTTTAATCACATATGAATTTTATAGACATAGTCTTCTCTTCGTATTGAATTGGTCTTTTGTTGTGTAACTGCTAAAATTAATTGTCTACCATCTAATTCTTCTAAACTATGATCAATAATACTAGACGCATACAAAATGTGTTGTCCTGATTTTTTATTGCCGACACATCGCGTTAGAAACTCTAATTTGCGCTTCACTAAGCGTTCAAACTCAGGTTTGCTTCTTACGATGCCATTCTTAAAGTAGAAAAAGTCTAACTGTCCAAGAACACTTACAATTTGTATGCCATCAGGTATCTCACCGAATTCTTCTTGACAACCTTCTAAAAATCCGCCATTGAAATCAAATACAAGACCTCTCCAGTATTTTGTGAGTTCCAACATCGTCTCTTGTCCTCCTCGTGATCCACATACAATTGCTTCAGGTCCATTACCACTTCTAATTAATTCCAAAATGTCATTGAAAACAAGAGTAGACAAATTACGCAGATTTTTTCCATTTGGATTTCGAAAAACGTAATGATCATACGAAGAATCCCATCTTTTTTGCAAAACAACATCAAAGTTCGCGCCGTCTTGTGCTTTCATCAAATGAGAGACGCGATTCAAACCGGGGATGATTGCATAAATGGTGCCTTGTTTTGGAGTATAAGGTTCATATGCGCCTTTGTTGATTATGAACGGGGTTACTATGTCGAGCTTAGCTTCTGACCAGTTTTGTATTTGTGTTACTTGCGGAGTTTGTAAAGGTTGTGGTGGTACGACCGAAGGTTTATTTTTAGGAATCCACATTGCTGTAGGATATCCATCTCGTCCTATCCAGTAGAATATATCATCAATCTTTTGTATTCGAGTACTTTGTCGAATTGGATCGTCCATGGATTCCAACGCACGTTTCTGATGTATCCATGGTTCTGACATAGATTGTTGATCAAGTACTTTGAAATCATAGTCATTGCTATCAATTGCTCTGAAATCTATGAACTTTAAAAGTTGTGTCACGATTTCCATTAAATAATGCTAGAAAAAAAGTTAGTGAGTTGTTAGTTATTTTTCAATGATTTCTGTCGAAATATCATTTTCGTGTAGTTGATTTACCATTTCAACCGTTGGATATTCATATTTATTTTTAGGTATATGTGTCACAATCAGTAATATAACAGATACAAACAACAAAAACATTGCTATTATTGCAACTATCATCCAACCATTTGGCGATGAATGTAATATTGTTTGTGAATTCATATTAGAAATTTTTGTAGAAGAATGAGATGATGGAGGTGGTTCTGGATTAGGAGGGGGTGGTGATAGTGGAGGTTGTTTTGGATGAGAAGGGGGTGGTGGGGGTGGTGATAGTGGAGGTGGTTTTGGATGAGAAGGAGGTGGTGATAGTGGAGGTGGTTTTGGATGAGAAGGGGGTGGTGATAGTGGAGGTGGTTTTGGATCAGGAGGCGGTGATAGTGGAGGTGGTGATAGTGGAGGTGGTGATAGTGGAGG
>MDSV01000242.1_pt1 | contig 10175 bp, 11 predicted proteins | sample 810851 | NCBI WGS metagenome assembly MDSV01 (sample SAMN05326640, study PRJNA326480) | marine metagenome | isolation source: seawater | place: Atlantic Ocean: North East | collected 2012
AAGGCTATTAGGTTTGAAGAGAGTAAAACACGACCTATGGGGAGGAGTGCATCCGGTGTTAGAGGGATTAAATTAAAAGATGATAATGATAAAGTAATTGGAATGGTTTCAGTGAATGATGTTTCAACTGACATTCTAGTAGTTTCAAAAAACGGATATGGTAAAAGATCGAGTTTGGATGATTATAGAATAACTAATAGAGGGGGTAAAGGAGTAAAAACCATATCAATTACGGATAAGACCGGTTCTTTAGTAGCTATAAAAAATGTAAGTGATGAAAATGATTTAATGATTATCAATAAATCTGGAATTGCTATAAGAATGAGTGTTGAAAAACTAAGAGTAATGGGACGGGCTACTCAAGGAGTTAAATTAATTAATTTAAAAGGTGAAGATACCATAGCCGCTGTAGCTAAAGTCATTAAGGAAGAAGAAACCGACGATGATTCACAAGAAAACTTGCTCGAAAATGAGGATTTGAGTGTATAAATTACTTAAATTAGTGCTTCTAATTTAAAAAAATGAACAAAAAATTTACACTTGTATTGCTATTTTGCTTTTCTCTTTCGTACTCTCAAAAAAAGGAACTTAAACTAGCCCAAAAACTATTCAAGCAAGAAAAAGTTTCTGAATCTAAAGAAACTATCTCTACCAATAGCGATTTAATACTCAATTCAGGTGATTCAAAAATAATTACACAATATCATTTATTAGTTGGACAAATTGCTAAAGGTGAAAAGGAATTTTCAAAAGCATTTGATAATTTCAAATTAGCAGAAGGTAATAAAGCAATCAAAGAAATTTTAGAATCTGAACTTGAATTTCTTTTATATGAAATTCAAACATATGCAAATGAAGTTTATAATTCTGGTAATTTCAAGGAGGCCGCTTTTAATTATAATCTAGCTTATAAAATGTCACCTGATAAAACTGATCTTATATATTATGCTGCAGTTAGTTCAATTAATGGTAAAGACTATAAAACAGCTTTAAATTATTATGAAAAATTAAAAGAGTTGAAGTATACTGGAATTGTAACAAAATACTATGCAACCCCCATAGAAACCGGTACTGAAAAAGAAATTTCAGAAGTTGAATATTCTTTATTTCAAAAATCAAAAGATTATGAAAATGTTAGAGAAGAAGATACCAAATCTGTATATCCAAATATTATAAAATCAATAGCTCTACTTTATGATAATCTAGGAATGCAAGATAAAGCAATTCAAGCTGTTGAGGAAGCGAGGGCTGAGAATCCCAATGATGTTGACCTGATTTTAACAGAAGCAAATATTAATTTCCGTTTAGGCAACAATGAGAGGTATTCTGAGTTAGTTTCGGAAGCGCTAAAACAAGATCCAAATAATGCTACATTATATTATAATTTGGGTGTTGTTAGTTCTGAATTAGGAGAAAAAAAAGATGCTGAAAATTACTATAATAAAGCCATAGAACTTGATCCTAAAATGCAAAATGCATACTTAAACATAGTATCATTGATTTTAGAACAAGAAAATACCATTGTAGAGGAAATGAATTCTTTAGGGACGTCAAGAGCTGAAAACAAAAAATACGATGAACTTAAATTAAAACGTGAATCAATCTATATGGAATGTGTTCCTATTTTACAAAAACTTATTGAAATTGATTCAAAAAGTAATTTAGAGGCAATACAGACGCTCAAAAATATATACGCCACAGTTGGTGATACTGAAGGGTTCTCAGAAATGAAAGCACTTTTGGATGAAGTTGAGTCTAAATAACGATATTTCTTATTAATAATTTTTTAATTAGCTTCTAAAGTTTACTAAAATTATTTGACAATGTTAAAAAAGTTTTTGGAGATCAGTCCTTTCCTTTATAAAACTTTTATTTTAATAGTCTCAGTCTTAATTATTGTTTATTTTCTACCTTCAAATACCCAATATTCTGTTCAGTTTTCCGAAGGCAAAAGATGGACAGGTAATACTTTGTATGCGCCTTTTGATTTTCCAATAATTAAATCGAAAGATGAATTGCAATTAGAAAAAAAGTTGATTGAATCACAATCGATTTTATATTTTGATGTGATTACAGAAGTTTCTGAAAAAACTTTAGATGAATATTCTTTAAACTTCAATAAATTTTTCCAGAATAAAAATGATTCTTTAATCTACAAGCAAGGCTTGTTTCTTTTAAACTCTTTTCTAAATAGAGGTATACTTCCATTAAATTTTGATAACGCAGAAATAATAAAAATTGCATTAATTTCTAATAACATAGAAAGGATTACTGAAATGGACTCTTTATTTATACTAGATAATCTTTCATCTGAAATTGACAAAAAACTAAGTACCGAGTCCAAATCCAAAAAAAGAAAATTTTATAATCTTTTCTTCGAGATTTTACAACCCAACTTGTTATTTAACAAGGGATTAACAGAAGAATATTTAAATGAACTTAATTCATCATTGTCTTTAACAAGAGATTTAGTTTTAAAAGGAGAAGTTATAATTGAAACGAATCAAATTGTAGAAGGAGAAAAACTTAATAAGTTAAAATCTTTAAATTATCAGTTTTCTTCTAAAAGTGACAATAAAAAAATAAATCGGTCAATTCAGATAGGATATTTTTTGTTGGTTTCTTCTTTACTTTTACTCTCCTTGATTTACATTTATAAATTTAGGTATACAGTTTTTGAGGATGACAATAAGATAACTTTCATATTTTTAAATATTTGTCTTTCAGTAATTATGTCATTGATTTTAGCAGATATAAATCCAAGATTAATTTATGTAGCACCAATTTGTATTTTTCCTTTATTAACAAAAACATTTTTCGACTCTAGGGTAGCATTTTTTTCCCATATCGTTGCTGTAATTATAATAAGTTTTACTGTTTTCAATGGATTTGAGTATATCTTCATACAGATTTTGGTTGGAATCATTGCAATTTTAAGTACATCTAAAATTTACAAAAGAGCAAACCTTTTTATTTCTGTTGCACAAATTACATTTATGTATTTTTTAGGATATATTATTTTTTATCTTCTTAATTCTGGAAATATCGAAAAAATTGAGTTAACCCAATTTAGTTTTTTTCTTGCTAATGGGATGCTTACACTTTTCGTACTCCCACTAATTTATTTTTATGAAAAGATTTTCTTTCTAGTATCAGATGTATCTCTTTTAGAATTATCTGACACCAATTCTCCTCTTCTAAAAGAATTATCTGATAAAGCACCTGGTACTTTTCATCATTCATTGCAAGTAGCAAATTTGTCTGAAGCCTGTGCCAATGAAATTAATGCAAATCCTTTATTAACCAGGGTGGGAGCTCTTTATCATGATATAGGAAAAATTAAAAAACCTAATTTTTTTTCTGAAAACCAAAAGGGTAGTATTTCTCCTCATGATGAATTAAGTCCTGAAGAAAGTGCAGAGATTATAATCGGTCACGTAATCGATGGGATAAGCTTGGGAAAGAAAAACAAACTCCCAGACAGGATAGTTGACTTTATTAGAACCCATCATGGAACATCAAAAGTCTATTTTTTTTATAAAAAACAAATGGAATTAAAACCTAATTCAGATATTAAAAAATTTCTTTATCCTGGCCCTAAACCTTTTTCTAAAGAAACTTCAATAGTAATGATGGCAGACTCTATTGAGGCAGCTTCAAAAAGTTTAAAAGAACCTTCCTTAGAAATATTAGAAGAGTTCGTACATAAGATTATAAATCAACAAATGGACGAAGGTCAGTTTTTAAACTCAAACGTTACATTTTCAGAAATTGAAGTGGTTAAAAAAGTTCTTATTAAAAAATTAGTCAATATTTATCAATTAAGAATTGAATATCCTAGTTAAAATATTGTTCTCATATTTTGATTTCAAATTTGTAATTATTTAACTTGCGATCCTTAATAGGAGAGGTGGCAGAGTGGTAATGCAGCAGATTGCTAATCTGTGAACGCGTAAGTGTTCCCCGAGTTCGAGTCTCGGTCTCTCCGCAAAAAAAATGAAATCCCATTAATTTGGGATTTTATATTTATTCGACTATGATTTCACCATACATTCCGTTATGTAATAAGCATTGATAATAAAAGGTCTTTTTTTGTAGTTATTCCAAATAATCGTTTTGCTTTCACTTCCATTGTTTTCTGCACCAGTGACAAGCTCATCTGTTCCCAATCCTTGTAAGGTTTTTAAATAAAATGGATGACCAAATGTGTCGACTTCAAAGGTAAGTGTGTCACCTAACTTAAACGTCACGGTTGGATTTCTTCCCTCTATAATCCCATTCAAAGCTTTTCTATTTAAAATATAATCATTTGAATCTGGAAATGTCAAGTTGGTTGTAGGTTAATATCAAATAATTGAAATATATCGTGTAAGCTTAAATTTTAAATAGGTAAAACTATCTCTATATCATTGGTATAATTTGAAAGTAAAGTAATTATTTGAAAATTTAAAAATTTCAAACCAAATTACCAATTTTAGTAGCGAGGGGGAGACTTGAACTCCCGACCTCCGGGTTATGAATCCGACGCTCTGACCGCCTGAGCTACCTCGCCAAATAAACCCTTGCAAGATATAAAATGCTCGAAAAAAAAGCATTAAAAAAATCAATTTAAAATTTATCACATAAACAATTTTTCGATATATTGCTATTGAAAGTAAATATAATGTCCATCAAAAAAAATTATAGTCTAGAGTTCAATTTCCATTGCTCTCCTCAGTTATTATTTCAATATTTATCCACCCCATCTGGTTTATCTGAATGGTTTGCCGATGATGTAAATTCCAGAGGCGAAGATTTTACGTTTATATGGGAGGATAGTGAAGAGTATGCTAAACTTTTAACAAAAAAAAATAATGAATCTGTAAAATTCATGTGGGTAAATGATGAAGAAGATTATGAAAAATATTTTTTTGAATTTTTAATAACGGTTGATGAAATCACAAAAGATGTTTCCCTTACAGTTACTGATTTTTCTGATGATGAAGAGTTGGAAGAATCAAAAATGTTATGGACAAATTTGGTTGGTGATTTAAAACAAGTACTTGGAGCTGTATAATTTTTTTAAATTTCAGGATTCAATTATCCTGCAAATTTTCGGGTGCGTTTGACCAGATGTAAGAATTACCATTCATTTTTTTTGTGAGTCTATTCCATAAATTTTCTTCTGTTTTTTGAAAAATATTTATTGAATATCCTTTATTTATTTTCCAACATTTATCTTTTATTTCTTTTAATAGCTGACTATTAGTCCAACCCGAATAGCCCAAAAAAAACATTATGTTTTCTTCATTTAACTCACCATTTTCAGTTTTTGTGATTATTTCGTTAAGGTCACAGCCGTAGCTTAAATCTTTTGTTATTTTAGTACTAGATTTCAATTTTAATTTAGACTTGTGAATACAAAATAGTCTTTCCTGATCAACTGGACCCCCATAGTGTACTCTAAATTTTTTACTTATTCTAGAAAGAATATTTGGGAAATTAATTTCTAGTGGTTTATTTAAAATAAAACCCATTGGGTTTTTTTTATTTTCCTTATCACAAATTAAAATAACAGATCTTCTAAAAACAAAATCTTCGGCCAAAGACAAATCTGATATGAGAAGATTACCTTTTGAAATCAAAATTTAAAATTTTTTTAAAAAAAAATCTCCCGAAGGAGATTTTTAAAAAATCACTTAATTTATTAATTAACTGAACTTGATAATTCAGCACCCGCTTTAAATTTAACGACATTTTTAGCGGCAATTTTAATCGTAGCACCGGTTCTTGGATTCCTACCATCTCTTGCAGCCCTTTTTGAAACTGACCATGATCCAAATCCTACTAGTGATACTCTACCACCACCTTTAAGTGCTCCTCCTACGTTACCTAGAAAAGACTCTAAAGATTTTTTAGCTGCGGCTTTTGAAATGTCTGCGTCTGCAGCCATTGCATCAATTAATTGTGTTTTGTTCATAATATTTAATTTAAATTAACATTTTAGTTACACAAATATATAGTGTTTATGCCAAGTCTAATGAATTTTAACGATTAAAAGACAATAATTGTTAATAACTAAGCATTATTGTTTATAAAACACAATTATTTAACTCTAAAAAATGACTTTAAATGGTTACCATTTAAGATTTCTTTTGACTTCATCCTTTTTTTATTGGGTATTTGAATCTCATGACATATTAAATTACCTTCGCTATGTGAAATAATAATTTTATCTTTTAGTAATATGAGATTTTTAGAATTTGATTGATTATTAAAAAAATCTACAGAAGCTCGAAAAATTTTAAATATTATAATTTTGTTATCACCTATCAGCTTTGTCCATGCCCCTGGATATGATGATAATCCCCTAATTTTTGAATCAATTTTATCTAAAGGGGCTGACCAATCAATTCTAGTATTTTCTTTATTTAATTTGGGTGCTAAACTTAAATTTTTTTTATATACTTGCTCGTATCCATTATTCCCTTTCTTAATTTCATATAATGTTGAAATAATTATCCGTTTGCTTAAAAAAATCATTTTGTTTTCCAGACTATCAAATGTTTCTAATTTATCTATTTTAATTTTTTTAATTAAAATTATTCTGCCGCAATCAATTTTTTCGTTTATATAAAAGGTAGTAATTCCAGTTTCTTTCTCATTATCAATTATAACCCAATTTATAGGTGCAGCACCCCTATAATTAGGTAGAATGGAGGCATGTAAATTTATTGTTCCAAGTTGAGGTATTTCCCAGACCGATTTTGGTAATTTTTTGAATGCCACCACTACAAATAGATCAGCTTTAAAAAGTTTTAATTTTGAAACAAACTCATTATCACTCAATGATTCAGGTTGTAGAGTCTTTATATTTTTTTTTTTACAAAAATTTTTAACTCCACTTTCAGTAATTTTCCTTCCTCTTCCAGATTTTTTGTCAGGATTTGTTACAACACATTCAATAATAAAATCTGACTTGTAAATTTCATTTAGACTGTGAACAGCAAAATCAGGAGTTCCAAAAAATATTAATTTAAGACTCATTGATATATTTAGATTTTTTACAAAATTCGATAATAAAGTTAAGTCTTTCACTTAGTTTTTTAAACGGTACATTTACTGTTTTAAAATGGTCTTTATAGTTTTTTTCCAAAATATTATGAATTTTCATTGACTGATTAAAATTTTCATGCCTTGAAAAGTCTTTCTTGTAATTTTTTTTAGTTGGTTTTACTAAAAAAACAATGTCATAGTTCAAATTTGATAGTTTTTTTTCAAGATTTAAATTTCTTTTCCCAATAAATTCTAGATAAGATGTAACATCCAATAAACCCCTATCAAAAAAAACTTTATCATATTCTTTCTGAATTATTGAGTTTTTGTATTGTTCCTCTCTTTTTTTCCATAATAAATTGCTGAATTCTAATGGATTTTCAAAAAAAATATTTTGATTATACTTTTTCTTATAATTTTGAATTAATTCTCTTGAGATTTCATCATAACAATAATATCCCATATCCTTAAGTGAATTTATAATGGTTGTTTTTCCACCTCCAGGACCACCACTAATTACAATTTTGAATGTATTAATCAATTTTATAATTATTTTTAAAAAATTAAATTTATGATTAGTTCACAAAATTCCGATGAATTTTACCAAAGATTCTTAGAAAAATTAAAAGTTTCTCATTCATGGCCAGGTATGTACATGTTTAAATTTATAATGCCTTCCGATTGTAATTATATAGACGAATTAATTTCAATTTTCAATAAATTTGATGTCAACATATCAAGGAAATATTCTTCAAATAGAAAATTTTTAAGTATATCGATTAATACTAAGTTGGATTTACCCGAAGAAGTAATCAAAATTTATAAAAAAACAACACATTTTAAAGGTATCATTAGACTGTAATAAAATTATCATAAAAAGTATTACTTTTGTATTACTTCAAACAACCAACAAAATCTTTTATGGAACCACTTCAATATAATTCCGACAGATCCGACTTGATAATTCCAGAATATGGTAGACATATTCATCTTATGGTTGAACAAATAATTGATATAAAAGATAAAGACGAAAGAAACAAAAAGGCTAAAGCAGTAATTGATGTTATGGGAAATTTAAATCCTCATCTGCGAGATATTTCTGATTTTCAGCACAAACTCTGGGATCAACTTTTTATAATGTCAAATTTTAAGCTTGATGTGGATAGTCCTTATGAGAAACCTGAAGCAGAATTGTTAGCTAAAAAACCAAAACCAATGGATTACCCGAATAATCCTTCAAAATATAGGTTTTATGGTAGTAACCTAAAAAAAATGATTGATGCCTCAATCAAGTGGGAAGAAGGAGATATGAAAGATGCTTTAGTATATAATATTGCTAATCATATGAAAAAGTGTTTTTTAAACTGGAATAAAGACACTGTTGATGATAGCGTTATTTTTGATCATTTAAGTGAGCTTTCTGAGGGGAAATTATCAATTAAAGAAGAACTTTTACCACTCACATCTACAGAGATTCTCTTGAAAATGAAATCAAAAAATGGAAACGGACCCAAAAGTAAATTAATGAATAAGCCTAGAAAAGGTCGAAACAGAAAACGATATTAAAGTTAAAATGAGTTCGTTTGTTATTGAAGGTGGTCAATCACTAAAAGGAAGGATAAAACCTCAAGGTGCAAAGAATGAAGCATTACAAGTCATCAGCAGTGTCCTTTTAACATCTGAAGAAATTATAATTGAAAACATACCAAATATAATTGACGTAAATCGTTTAATTGAAATTTTAAAGTTTATTGGGGTAAAAATAAATAAACTTAATTCTGGAGAATACTCATTTAAAGCAGATGAACTGAACTTAGAATTTTTAAAATCAGACGAATATAAAAATTTGGCAAAATCAATAAGGGGATCTATTATGATAGTTGGTCCGCTGCTAGCAAGATTCGGATTTGGGTCTATTCCAAGACCAGGTGGAGATAAAATAGGTAGAAGAAGATTAGACACACATTTTGAAAGTTTTAAAAAATTAGGTGCCGAATTTAGTTATGATAGAAAAGAAAGTTTTTTTAATATAAAGGCAAAAAAACTGCAAGGATCCAATATTTTACTTGATGAAGCCTCAGTTACTGGCACTGCTAATATTGTCATGACAAGTGTTCTCGCTAAAGGAAAAACTACTATTTATAATGCTGCATGTGAACCATATATTCAACAATTATGTAATTTATTAAATAGGATGGGGGCAAAGATTTCAGGGATAGGTTCAAATTTTTTAATTATTGAAGGTGTAAGTAAATTAAATGGTGCCAGGCATAAAATATTGCCTGATATGATTGAGATAGGAAGTTGGATTGGTCTTGCGGCGATAACGAAAAGTGAGCTTACAATTGAGAATGTAAACTGGGAGTATTTAGGACAAATACCAAGAATTTTTAAAAAGCTTGGCATAAGAATAGAAAAAATAGATGACAACATTTTTATACCTAAACATAAAAATGGATACGAAATTCAAAGTTATATAGATGGTTCAATTTTAACTATCGCTGATGCTCCATGGCCCGGTTTTTCTCCTGACTTAATAAGTATAGCTTTGGTGGTTGCAACTCAAGCTAATGGAAGTGTCTTAATTCATCAAAAAATGTTTGAGAGTAGACTTTTCTTTGTTGATAAGTTAATTGACATGGGTGCTAAAATTATACTTTGTGACCCTCATAGAGCAACAGTCAATGGGCATAACTTTAAATCAAATCTAAAGGCATCAACTATGACATCTCCTGACATAAGAGCTGGAATTGCTCTTTTGATAGCTGCTTTGTCGGCAGACGGAATAAGTAAAATTGAAAACATCGAGCAAATTGATAGAGGTTATGAGAATATAGACGAAAAGCTAAGAAAGATTGGTGCTAAAATTGAAAGGATTGATAGCTAACCTACTTTATTTTTCTTTTTGATATTTTGTTTAAAGTAATTTGTCTCTGACTATTTGATTTAAATCTCAATTTGTCTTGTGATGACATTTTACTATGTTTGGTTATTCTTCCTTGAACTCTTTTTCTCCACATTTTAAAACTTTTTTCCTTCAATTCTTTTCTCATTAATTTAATTACATCTTTCTCAACAACACCAAATTGTTTTTCAATAGCATCAAACGAAGTTCTATCTTCCCAAGCCATCTCAATGAT
>MDSV01215970.1_pt1 | contig 10175 bp, 20 predicted proteins | sample 810851 | NCBI WGS metagenome assembly MDSV01 (sample SAMN05326640, study PRJNA326480) | marine metagenome | isolation source: seawater | place: Atlantic Ocean: North East | collected 2012
GCAGCTTTTAGAGAAGGAATAGCTAAAGCAAATCCTGTACTACTTGAACCAATGATGAAAGTAGAAGTTGTAACCCCTGAAGAATATATGGGAGATGTTATTGGAGATTTGAATAGTAGAAGAGGGCAGGTTCAAGAAATGAGCACAAGAGGAAATGCAAATGTTGTTGATGCAAGCGTACCTCTTGCAAACATGTTTGGTTATGTAAATAATTTAAGATCTTTAACACAAGGTAGGGCTAATTATTCAATGCAATTCGATCATTATGAACAAGTTCCTTCTAATGTTGCAGAAGAAGTAAAGGCTAAATTAGCATAATGGACAATCAAAATATTAGAATTAGATTAAGAGGCTTTGATAATTCCCTTTTAGATACAAGTACTCAGGACATAATTAATACGGCTAAAAGAACAGGAGCTAAAGTAAAAGGTCCTATTCCTCTGCCTACTAGATTTGAGAGATTCACTGTTAATAAGTCTCCTCATATTGATAAAAAAAGTAGAGATCAACTAGAGATCAGAACACATAATCGTCTATTAGATATAATAGATCCAACACCACAAACTGTTGATGCTTTGATGAAGCTTGATCTATCCGCAGGTGTAGAAGTAGATATTAAAATATAGTATGTTAAGATCAGGTTTAATTGCAACAAAGTTAGGTAATAGTTCTTTTTATAGAGCAGATGGATCTAATACAGAAGTAACAGTATTAAAAGTTGATGAATGTATAGTAGCAAATGTTAGAACTATAGAAAAGGATGGCTATAATGCTGTTCAAATTGCTTCAATAGATACAAAAAAAGATATTTCAGTAGTAAAAAAACCTCAAAGAAAAATTTTTTCTTCTATTAAAATAAATCCAAAAAAAGTTATTAAAGAATTTAGAGTCGACAATAATAATATTTTAGAAGTAGGTACTAAATTGAACGTGGATCACTTCAAAGTTGATCAATTCGTTGATGCAAGTAGTTTTTCTATAGGCAAAGGTTTTGCAGGTGTAATGAAGAGACATAATTTTGGTGGATTAAGAGCTTCACACGGTGTTTCTATATCACACCGTTCTCATGGATCAACGGGACAAAACCAAGATCCAGGAAGAGTTTTTAAAGGTAAAAAGATGGCAGGAAGAATGGGTGGTAAAAAAGTAACTAAGCAAAATCTTCAAATAATTGAAATAGACAAAGAAAACAATCTTTTGATTTTAAAAGGTTCAATTCCAGGTAAAAAAAACTCCATCATTTATCTTAAGGATGCAATAAAAAGGTCTTAAATGAAGAAAACAATTCTAAATCTTAAAAATAAGTCTGTTGGAGATATGGATTTAGATTCCAACATTTTTGGTATAAAAAAACTTCCTGACTTAATTCATCAGTATATTAGATATCAAAATGCTAAATCCCGACAAGGCTCACATAAAACTAAGACAAGATCTGAAGTGAGTGGACGAAGTAAAAAACCATTTTCTCAAAAAGGTACTGGAAATGCTAGACAAGGTAGTAATAAGCCGCCAAACTTTAGAGGAGGCGCTGTTTCAATGGGTCCTGTAAATAGAGATCACTCTTTTAGTTTAAATAAAAAAGAGAAAAAATTAGCATTAAAGTCTGCATTATCTTCAAAATTAACAGAAGATAAAGTTTTAATAATAGATACGTTTAAGATTAATAGTTTTAAAACCAAAGAGTTATTCTTAGATTTAAAAAACTTTGATTTTAAATCCGCATTGTTTATCTATTCAGAAGATGGAATAGATAAAAACTTTAAATCCGCTTCAGCAAATATTCCTAGAATTTCTATTTTAAATCAAAAAGGAATAAACGTAAAAGATCTTATCACTTTCGATAAAATATTTATTGAACAAAAATCAATTATGGAAATAACTAAGAGGCTTTTATGAAAAATAAAAATCAAAAAATTTCTTTAGAAAAAGCATATAGCATTATCAAAAAACCAATTACTACTGAGAAATCAACTAATCTCCAACAGTTTAATCAATATTCTTTTGTAGTTTCTAAAAACTCAAACTCTTTTGAAATAAAAAGTGCAATTGAAATGATTTTTAAAGTAAAAGTAAACAAAGTGAATACCTCAATTCTACGAGGTAAGGGTAAAACGTTTAAGGGTCAATATGGATTTAGAAATGACACAAAGAGAGCTATAATAACTTTAGTTGAGGGAAATACAATTGACTCATCATTGGAGATTAAATAATGCTGAATAAATTTAAGCCAATAACACCCGGTCAAAGAGGTACTGTTTTAGTTTCAAAAAATGAATTATCTACTGAAAAACCTTATAAAAAGCTTGTTAAAAAATTTAAATCTACTGGTGGCAGAAATAATCAAGGTAGAATTACTTCTAGAAGAATGGGCGGAGGAGTAAAAAGAAAATACAGAGTGATAGATTTCAAAAGATCAAAATTTGATATGCAAGCTGAAATAATTAGAAATGAATATGATCCAAATAGAACAGCATTTATATCTTTAGTAAAGTATGAAGATGGAGAACATAGTTATATTATTTCTCCAAAAAATATAAAAGTAGGTGATAAAATTATTTCTGGAGAAAACGCTCCTATTAAAAACGGCAATTGTCTTCCTATTTTTAATATACCAGTTGGAACTAATATTCATAATATTGAATTAAAACCAGGTGCTGGTGCACAGTTAATTCGATCTGCTGGGTCGTCAGCCCAAATTGTATCTAAAGAACAACCATATGTGCAAATTAAATTAATATCAGGTGAAATTAGACATATTAATAAAAAATGTAGAGCTACCATTGGAGAGGTGTCAAACTCTGATCAAAAAAATATAAAATTAGGTAAAGCAGGTAGAAAAAGATATTTAGGTTTTAGGCCCAAAGTTCGAGGAGTTGTTATGAACCCAGTTGATCATCCTCACGGAGGTGGAGAAGGAAGAACATCTGGGGGAAGAGATCCAGTTACTCCTTGGGGTGTTTCTACAAAAGGCAAAAAAACACGTAATAATAAAAAAACTGACATATTTATAATTAAAAGGAAGAAGAAATAATGGCAAGATCAATTTGGAAAGGACCTTTTGTGGATATAACTTTAATGAAAAAAGCCCAAAAGTTATCTCAGTCTGGAAGAAAAGAAGTTCTCAAGACTTGGTCAAGAAGATCAACTATACTTCCTGAGTTTGTTGGTTTGACTTTTGGAGTATATAATGGACAAAAATTCGTTCCAGTAACAATAAACGAACAAATGGTGGGGCATAAATTAGGCGAATTTTCGCCTACAAGAACATTTAAAGGTCACACTGCAGCCGATAAGAAAGCTGAGCAAAAATGAATTCAAATCTAACAGCTATAGCAAAGGATAATATGGTGAGAACAAGTCCTATAAAGCTATCACTTTTGGTCAACAGTATTGTTAATATGAAAGTTAGTACAGCAGCTAATCAATTACAGTTTTCGCCAAAAAGAATATCTAAAATAATCCTTAAAGTTCTCAATTCTGCAATAGCTAATGCTGAAAATAATAAACAATTAGACATAGATAAGCTTTTTGTTAAGGAAGCTTTTGTTGGCAAAAGTTTAAGGATGAAAAGATGGAGACCTAGAGCGAAAGGAAGAGCAGCATCAATAATCAAACCTTTTTGCAAGGTTACAATAGTTGTTGAAGAAAGATTAAATAACGAAAAGGAAAAAAATTAATGGGACAAAAGGTAAATCCGTACGGTATTAGACTTGGCATTAATAAGACTTGGTCATCAAGATGGTTTTCTAAAAATGAATATACTAAATTATTACACCAAGATTTAAAGATTAAGAGTTATGTTGAAAAAAAACTTAAAAACGCAAGTATTTCTAAAATAAATATAGAAAGAGCGGCTAAAAAACTAAGACTATCAATTTATAGCTCCAGACCAGGAATAATAATCGGAAAAAAGGGAGCAGATATTGAAACACTTAAAAATGATCTTTCAAAAATGTCTAATCTAGAAGTTTTTTTAGATATAAAAGAAGTAAGAAAACCTGAGGTAGAGGCAAAATTAGTGGCAGAAAATATTGCTTCTCAACTTGAAAAACGTATTTCTTTTAGGAGAGCAATGAAAAAAGCTGTTCAGTCAGCTATGAGGCTTGGTGCAAAAGGTGTTAAAGTTGTTTGTAGTGGAAGACTTGGTGGAGCTGAAATTGCTAGAACTGAAAAGTATCATGAAGGTAGCGTTCCTTTGCATACACTAAGAGGCGATATTGATTACTCCACTGCTGAAGCAGAAACAACTTATGGCATATGTGGAATTAAAGTTTGGATTAATAAAGGAGAGATACTTCTTAAAGATCCATATGCAAGTGAAAAAAAACAAATTGATCAAGGTAGCGTAAGATAATGAACATGCTATCTCCAAAGAAAACTAAATTTAGAAAACAATTTAAGGGAAGAATACATGGTAAATCAAAAGGAAATTATGCTTTAAATTATGGCAGTTTTGGACTAAAGGCAATGGAACCTGAAAGAGTTACATCTAGACAAATTGAGGCTGCAAGAAAGGCAATAACTAGATATCTAAAAAGAGCTGGAAGAATGTGGATTAGAATATTTCCTGATGTTCCAGTATCAAAAAAACCTGCTGAGGTTAGGATGGGCAAAGGTAAAGGATCAATTGAATTTTGGGCTTGTAGAGTTAAACCTGGAAGAATAATGTTTGAAGTTGATGGTGTTAATATAAACGATGCTAGAAAAGCTATGACGTTAGCTGCTGCTAAATTACCAATTAAATGTAAATTTGTTGAAAGAAATATATAATGAATAAAAATAAAGATATTAAACCCAATCAACTTAAAGAAGATATTTTAAGTTTAAGAAAAACTATTTTGAACTTAAACTTTCAAAAGTCTTCTGGCCAGCTTGAAAAAACTTCTCAGATAAAAACTGCAAGAAGAGAGATCGCTAGATTAAAAACTAAGCTTAACAACCTTATAGGAGATAAAAATGCCTAAAAGAATTCTATCAGGTGTTGTTGTATCTTCAAGTTCTAACAAAACTATAACTGTTGATGTTACTAGAAGAATTAAGCACAAGCTCTATAAAAAAATTATTAGACAAACTAAGAAATATCATGCTCACGATGAAAATAATGAATTTAATGTTGGTGATACCGTGTCAATAATTGAGTCAAAGCCATTATCAAAATTAAAAAAATGGAAAGTAATATCAAATAATGGAGTAAAATCATGATACAGATGCAATCAAATCTTTTTGTTGCTGATAATTCTGGCGCAAGAAAAGTTCAATGCATAAAAGTATTAGGTGGATCAAAAAGGAGATCAGCTTCAATTGGAGATATAATTGTAGTTTCTATAAAAGATGCATTACCTAGAGCTAAAGTTAAGAAAGGCGATGTTTATAAAGCTGTCGTAGTTAGAACTTCAAAGGACTTTAAAAGGGCTGACGGTACAGCAATTAGATTTGACAAAAATGCAGCAGTGATACTGGATAAGCAAGAAGAGCCAATTGCAACAAGAATATTTGGACCAGTTACTAGAGAATTAAGAAGTAAAAAATTTATGAAAATTATAAGTCTTGCTCCTGAGGTTATTTAATGAACACTAAACTTAAATTAAAAAAAGGTGATGAAGTAATCGTTTTAGCAGGTAAAGACAAAGGCAAGACAGGTAAAATTGTAAAAGTTATTCCTAAAAAAATGAAAGCTATTGTATCAGAAATTAATAAAGTTAAAAAAAATCAAAAACCTGATAATAATCAGCCTGGTGGAATAATAGAAAAAGAAATGCCTTTGCATATTTCAAATTTATCATTTTATGATCCAGTAGAAAAAAAAGCTATAAAAATTGGTTACAAATTAGACAACAACAAAAAAATTAGAATAAATAAACTATCTGGTAAGGAGATTTAATGAGTAGGTTGCTAGAAGAATATAACAATCAAATCAAACTCAGTCTTAAATCTAAACTTGGATTGAAAAATTTGTTTGAAGTCCCAAAGATAATGAAAATAGTATTAAATATGGGTGTAGGAGAAGGTAAAGATGATACAAAATTGATTGATAAAGCTCTTGAAGATCTAACTTTAATTTCAGGTCAAAAAGCTGTTAAAACCAAGTCTAAAAAAGCCATATCTGGTTTCAAAATCAGGGAAGGCATGCCTCTTGGTGTAAAGGTTACTTTAAGAAATAAAATCATGTACGAGTTCCTTGATCGTTTAGTGAATATAGCAATACCTAGAATAAGAGATTTTAGAGGTTTGAATATAAAAAGTTTTGATGGAAATGGAAATTTCTCAATGGGCTTAAAAGAACATGTAATCTTTCCTGAAATAAATTTTGATAAAGTTGACAAAACAAGAGGTATGGATATTACAATTTGTACCTCCGCTAAGAACAATTATGAGGCAATTGAATTATTAAAAAGCTTTAATATGCCTTTCAAAGATAATCAGGTTAATTAAGGAGTAAAATGGCAAAACTTAGTTCAATACAAAAAAATTTATTTAGACAAAAATTAATAAAAAAATATAAATTGAAAAGGGATACTTTAAAAAATAAAATCAAAGATAAAAATCTATCTTTAGAAGATAGAATTATCTATCAAAATAAATTAAATGATCTACCAAGAAATGGATCTGCAATTAGGCATAGAAACAGATGCGAGATTACTGGAAGACCTAGAGGTAACTATAGAAAATTTGGTTTATCTAGAATTAAATTAAGAGAGCTTTCAATGTCTGGAGACCTTCCAGGTGTTGTAAAGTCGAGTTGGTAGGAGGATCTATGGCTTTTAATGACTCACTTTCAGATATGCTTGCTAGAATAAAAAATGCTCATCAGGCAAAAAAAGTATCAACATTATGTCTTAAGTCAAAACTAAACATCAATGTTTTAAGTGTGCTTAAAGATGAGGGTTATATTAGAGATTTTCAAAATATTGAGGAAAGAAAAGGTGTTTCATCAATTAAAATTGATTTAAAATATTATAATGGAACCCCAGTTATTAAAAAAATCAAAAGAATTTCTAAACCTGGTATTAGAAAATATTCTAAAATTAGTGAATTAAATAAACCTTATGGAGGTTTGGGAATATCTATATTATCAACTCCTAAAGGGGTAATGTCTGATCACCAAGCAAAAAAAAATAATGTTGGTGGTGAAATTTTATGTGAGGTATTCTGATGTCGAGAATAGCAAAAAATCCAATTAAAATATCGAAAGATGTTCAATGTACTTTTGCTAATGGACAATTTTCAGCAAAAGGTAAGTTAGGAGAAATGAGTATTACTGTTAATTCTAATTTTAATATAAATATAGATGAGAGTGAAATCAAAGTATTACCAAAAAATGAAACGAATAACGATCCTAATTGGGGTACCACTAGAGCCTTAATATCAAATATAATAAGTGGTGTTACAAATGGCTTTAGTAAGACACTAGAATTGAATGGGACCGGTTATAGAGCAAGTGTTTCTGGATCTAAACTAAAACTTGAACTTGGTTATAGTCATGATATTAATTTTGATATCCCTAATGATGTTAAAATTGAATGCCCAAAACAAAATTTAATTAAATTATCAAGTATTAATAAAGAAAAGCTTGGCGCTGCTGCAGCAAAGATTAGATCGTTCAGAAAACCAGAGCCTTTTAAAGGTAAGGGAATTAAATATGTTGATGAATTCATATTTAGAAAAGAAGGTAAAAAGAAGTAACATGAAAGATAGACAACAAAGAGTAAGGTATAAGGGTAAAAAAATATCTAGCAGAAAGAGGTTATCAGTTTTTAGATCTAATAACCATATCTATGCACAATTAATTGATGATATTAATGGTGTAACTCTAGCAAGTTCTTCTTCTTTAGAAAAGTCTATCAAAGAAAAAAAACTTCCAAAAAAAGAAATTGCTGAATTAATTGGAAAAAATATTGCAAAGAAAATTATTGCAAAAGGAATTGATAAAGTAGCTTTTGATAGAGGCAAATACAAGTATCATGGATTGATCAAAATATTAGCTGAATCAGCAAGAATGGAAGGACTTAATTTCTAGAGGTAGATATGTTTGAGAATGAAAAAAATGATTTAAATGAACATTTAGTTACCATAAATAGGGTAGCAAAAGTGGTTAAGGGTGGTAGAAGGTTTGGTTTTGCGGCTATAATGATAGTTGGTGATAATAAAGGTAGGGTTGGAATAGGCACAGGGAAAGCAAAAGAAGTTCCTGAAGCAGTTAGAAAAGCTACAGAAAATGCAAAAAGTAAAATGATTAGAGTTCACCTAAAAGAAAATAGAACAATCCATCATGATACAGTTGGACGCTTTGGTGCTGGAAAAGTTATACTGCGTAGTGCAGCCCCTGGAACAGGTATTATTGCGGGAGGACCGATGAGGGCATTATTTGAATCGTTAGGTATTAAAGATGTTGTAGCGAAATCTACAGGAACCTCAAACCCACATAATATGCTTAAAGCTACATTAAATGCTTTTAAGATGTCAGAATCTCCTAAATCAGTAGCAGCAAAACGATCTAAAAAAATTAATGAAATTAGTGTCGGGAAAAATAGATAAATATGAAGATCAATGAATTAAAATCGACTTTAATGTCTAGCAAAAAAAGTAAAAGAAGAGGCAGAGGTTCAGGTTCTGGTCTTGGAAAAACATCTGGTAGGGGCGTAAAAGGTCAGAAGTCCCGATCTGGTGTTTCAATAAATGGCTTTGAAGGTGGTCAAATGCCAATCTATCGTCGATTACCAAAAAGAGGTTTTAAAAATCATTTTAAAACTAAAATACAAAATATAAGTTTTGAAATTATAAATAACATAATAAAAAAGCATAAAATTGATCCTAATCAAATAAGAGAAGAAGATTTATTTAACAAAAAAATTTTTAAAAGATCTAAAGGCCTTTTAAAACTTCTTAACGTTGGAAAACCAGAAACCGCAACAAATTTAGAAATTTCTTTTGCGTCAAAAAAAGCAATTGAGGTCCTAGAAAAATTAGGCGGTAAGGTTAATTTAATAAAGAAATAGATGGCTACAGCTGCAGATAGATTGGCTAATAATTTAAACTTTGGAGCGCTAGGTAAGGCTACTGAGTTAAGACAAAGGCTGCTATTTACATTAGGCGCATTAATTGTTTTTCGTTTAGGAACTTTTTTACCAATTCCAGGAATTAACCCTCTTGCACTTCAGCAATTTTTTGAACAACAATCGTCAGGAATCTTAGGGATTTTTGATACTTTTTCCGGGGGTGCATTAGGAAGAATGGGTATTTTTGCTCTAGGTGTTATGCCATATATTTCCTCATCTATTATAATGACTTTAATGCAATCCGCTATTCCATTTCTTAAATCACTTAAGGAGCAAGGTTCAAAAGGACGTAGACAACTTCTTCAATATACAAGGTATGTAACAGTATTAATTGCAGCTGTACAAGGATATGGGGTTTCAATAGGTTTGGAATCTATGCAAACAACCTATGGAAATATTGTTTTTGAACCTGGTTTATTTTTTAGATTGACCACAGTTATAACTCTTGTTGGAGGAACAATTTTTCTAATGTGGTTAGGTGAGCAAATTTCTTCCAGAGGCGTTGGTAATGGAATTTCTCTTATCATTACTGCTGGTATCATTGCAAATCTTCCAAGTGCTTTTGTAAGTACTTTACAACTTGGTAGAACAGGTGAGTTAAGCATTGCATTCATATTGGGAATATTAATTTTAGTTCTATTACTAATAATTTTTATTGTATTTGTTGAAAAAGCACAAAGAAGACTACCAGTACAGTACCCAAAAAGACAAGTTGGAAATAAGATTTATGGTGGACAAAGTTCACATTTACCACTTAAGATAAATACAGCTGGTGTAATACCAGTAATATTTGCTTCTTCAATTTTACTTTTACCAAACACCATGTCTGGATTTGGTGCAGGATCTTCAAGCGATATATTTATTTTAATTTCAAGCTACTTAGGAAGAGGACAACCTTTATACTTAGGTTTGTACGCAGCTATGATTATATTTTTTGGTTTCTTCTATACTTCAATTGTTTTTAATCCTGATGAACAAGCAGAAAATCTAAGAAAATATGGAGGTTTCATTCCAGGTATCAGACCTGGAGAAAATACTTCTAGATATATTGAATTTGTCTTAGTTAGATTAACCACAATTGGAACTATTTATCTAACATTTGTTGCTCTATTACCAGAA
>MDSV01059366.1_pt1 | contig 10174 bp, 9 predicted proteins | sample 810851 | NCBI WGS metagenome assembly MDSV01 (sample SAMN05326640, study PRJNA326480) | marine metagenome | isolation source: seawater | place: Atlantic Ocean: North East | collected 2012
CTTCGTAAAGAGATCCTATCGGCCATCGAGTCCTATTCCACAGCAAACGAGCAACGTAATCTGTTAGCTGGGCGTATCGATGAACTCAAGCAAGCTGTACTCGACGAAAAGATCATGGAGATTGGCAATGTAGCGGTCAACCTGAGCCACTATGTCGATAACGCTCTTTGCCCAATCGAATTGCTCATTTCAAAAATCGAAGAAGATTTGGGCGGCCACTCAAATGCATTAGCCAAAACTGAGGATCGCTCGACCTACCTGGACTTCCTAAAGCGCATACGCATCCATATTCGCTCGACCAGCAGCCAAATTTCGCGCCTGCACCAAGCCAATACCCGCCTCAACCCCGCGAGTTTCACGCACATTGACCTCAACACGATTTACGACCAAGCGATCGAGGCCAATCAGGTATTAATGAATGGTAAAGACATTCGTATCGAGCGCCTACAGGGCTCCGATCCATGCCAGATTTGGGGCGATCAAGAACGACTGTCAGACTTATTTAATTTCTTAATCGCCGAAGAGGTGGTCTCGTTGCCCGAATCCTCTTCTGCAAAGATCGGCATCTCTGGCATGCCCGAGCAACAATCCGTCCAGATCACTCTTGAAGACCGCGGCCCCGTGCCGGAGGACGTATCTCCCTCGCACCTACTCTATCCTTTCAATGTGCGAAGTGGAGATCCGCGCCAAATGGGCGTATTCCTAATTTGCGCCTATTTCATCGTACGCAGCCACGGTGGCAGCATGCAAACCACTCTACGTGAAGGCGGCGGGGTACGATTCATATTCGATCTCCCCATCAATGCTCCATCTGCAACGAGAATCGAAAGCTCAAATAGAATTGCAGATTGACTATTTAACGACCGAATACAGGATAATAATCCTTTCACTACCGTTTTCGCGCTACCTAATTTCTACCAAGTATTAGTTCATGTTATTAAAAAATGTTCTTGTCGTCGACGACGAACCACTAATGCGGGAGGCTCTAGACTTAAGCCTCCGGAGTGAATTCAAGGTAGTCAAGGCAAGCTCTGGAGCCGAAGCGCTCGAATTGAGCGAACTTCACGACTTTCCGGTGGTGGTCTTAGACCTACGCATGGAGGGCCTCGACGGGATTGCCACTCTAAAAAAGCTGCGCCAGAAGAATGCACATCAGAAGATCATTATATTAACTGCGCACCAATCAATGGATTCCGCAATCAAAGCGATCAATCTAGGGGCGCACGGCTACATGACAAAGCCTTGTGATTTTAATGAGCTAAAATCTTTACTCTCTAAGGCGCACGATCGCTATTACGAAGAGCAAATGCGTACGGAAGAGTTGAGAACACGTCTGATGGAAATGCACGACGACCTGTTCTCCCTACTCTGCCATGAGTTCAACACGCCACTCAATGGAATCATAGGCTTTTCTTCGATTTTGAGAGAAGAGCTTGAAGACGAAGAAAATAAACGCATGGCCAGTTTCATCGAAGATTCTGCCGAAAACCTCCACAGTGTCTTCGTTGAAATCCTTGATCACGTGCAAAGCAAGCTCCCCGCGCAATCCGAGCCCAAAAGCTCCTTTGCAATGGGGGATCTGACAAATTACCTCGAATCTAAACGCGAAGATTGGAAGCGTGAACTCGAACTGGTGGGAAAAGCATGGCTAGAGGAACTGCTTGTGCGCGGCTCCTTTCATTCGATGACAGCGATCATCTCCAAATTGATTTTAGCAAGCTGTCCTGTAACGGCTCCGCTACAGATCAGCGCCCAAAGCTGCGCTAAACAGATTGTATTCAACTTCACGAATCTCGACTTAGAGTCGCGTTTTGGTTTCCTAGACGATCCCAACACGGTTTTTTCGCCCTACAGCACCTCAAAGTTCGCACGTCGCAGTTTTGATTCCGGAGTCGGCCTGCACTTGGCGACCTCCAAAAACCTTGCAGAAACTGCGGGCATGGAACTTTTAGCCAAGAAAAACGAAAGTGGCTTGATCGATATCGATCTCAAGGTCGATATCGCGAGTGAGGCAGCGCAAGATTAAGGACGACCTCATTAAAGCCTAGGCGCTGAACCTTGAGAGATGAGTTTACGATTCTTCTACAGCCTCCGCCTCCTCCTCGCCGTAAGTCTCCAGCGTATAGATAAAGAGGTCTTCGACTTTTTTGCGGGCCCAAGGTGTTTTACGCAAAAACTTGAGACTCGATTTGATCGAGGGGTCAAACATGAAGCAGCGCACTTCCAAGCGCTCCGCAAGGCCCTCCCAACCATAGAATTCCTGTAGGCTGACGAGAATCTTCTCGAGTGTTAATCCGTGCAGTGGGTTGTTGATTTGTTCTTTGGCCATTTGATTGTAGAAAAGAGATGCCTTACTCGCCGAGCAATTCATCTAGAGCGACAGAAACCGGCATTTGGCCGCCGCGAACTGCAGAGGCCATGCGTTGAATCTGCTCCCCATGAGCGGCGCGATAACGTTCCATCACAATCGATTGCAGCAAGGAATCGAACCAGTCGACGTTTTGCTCGCTGCGGCGGGCCTCAAAGACCCCACTCTCACTGAGTTGATCGCGGAAGCCCTCGATCAATTTCCAGATCTTTTCAATGCCCTCAGAGTTGAGTGCAGAACAGGTCAATGCCTTAGGCTTCCAGCCCGGAGTGAAGGGGTGCAGGAAGTGTAGGACCTTGGTGTATTCGACCTTGGCAAGTTTGGCGCGCATTTTGTTATCGCCGTCAGCTTTGTTGACGACGATGGCATCTGCGAGCTCAATCACACCTTTTTTGATCCCCTGCAACTCGTCACCGGCACCGGCGATTTGCAGCAAGAGAAAGAAATCTGTCATGGTGCGCACAGCAGTCTCGCTTTGCCCCACGCCGACGGTTTCGACCAAAATCACATCGTAACCAGCCGCCTCACAAAGCAGTAAAGCTTCTCGCGTGCGTGCAGCCACCCCCCCCAGTGAATTACCCGAGGGTGAGGGCCGTATAAAGGCATTATCATGGCGCGACAGATCCTCCATGCGGGTCTTATCGCCAAGAATACTACCTCCTGTACGCGAGCTACTGGGATCGACGGCAAGCACTGCGACTTTTTTGCCACGCTCACAAAGCATCACTCCCAAGGCTTCGATAAAGGTGCTCTTACCTGCGCCAGGAGTGCCGGTCAAGCCAACACGCAGCGCCCCACCAGTATACGGGAGAATGGTCTGCATCAATTCGCGGGCAGGCGCGCGGTGCTTCGGCGCACGGCTTTCAACTAGGGTGATCGCTTGAGCCAACGAAGCTCGATCGCTGGCACGAATGCCAGCGATGAGCTTCGGAATATCGGGCGGTTTACGCATGATTGGATTAGAGCAGCTGGAACGCTCTTTATTTGCTATACTTCGAACTCCAGTCCACACCGCGCATGTCTTTCTTCTCCATGAAGGCTTCGTGCATCGCGAAAGCAGTGCGAAGTGTCTGTGGCGTATGCCCGGCCTTAACGTCGTCGAAGTAAGCGTGCAATTGATCGCGATACTCAGGGTGTGCACATTTATCGACAATCTCACGCGCGCGCGCTGCAGGGTCTTTTCCACGCAGATCGGCGATGCCTTGATCGGTGATCAGCACTTGTACACTGTGCTCACTGTGATCTAGGTGAGCGACCATCGGCACGATGGTGCTGATGGCGCCTCCCTTGGCAACTGAAGGACAAGTGAAGATGGAGATGTATGCATTACGAGTAAAGTCACCAGAGCCACCGATCCCGTTCATCAGGTTATTCCCCATCACGTGAGTGGAGTTAATATTACCCCAAATATCGGCTTCGATCGCAGTGTTAATCGAGATCACACCGATACGGCGCACCACTTCAGGGTGATTCGAAATTTCCTGCGGGCGCAGCACCATGCGTTGCTTAAAGAACTCTAGGTCTTCATACACTTCCTTCAACACTGGTGGCGATACGGTCAACGAAGTGGCACTACCAAACTTAATATCACCACTACGCATCAAGCCGATCACACTATCCTGAATGACTTCGGAATACATCTCGAAAGGAGGAATATTCGGATTGGCCCCCAGCGCACCAAGCACCGCATTGGCAATATTACCCACGCCCGACTGAATCGGTAAAAACTCTTTAGGAATACGGCCTGCTTTCAATTCTTCCGCGAGGAAGGTCGCGACGTTCTCACCGATTTGCTTCGTCACTTCGTCGGTTTCCTTGAAGCCACCGACTTCATCCGGGCGGTTGGTTTTAACGATACCCAGGATCTTTGCAGGATCGACTTTCAACACGGGGCTACCACAGCGATCGGAGCAGCTATAGATCGGAACCTCACGACGATGCGGCGGATCCAATGGCTCATAAATATCGTGTAAGCCCTCAAGTCCCGCAGGGTGTGCTTCGTTAAGTTCGATCAGAATCTTGTCCGCCACATTACAGAATGTGTTGGAAGCACCCACACTGGTGGTGAGCACGATCTCGCCCTCTTCGCTAACAGAGGCGGCTTCGACCACAGCAAACTTAATCTTTCCGAGGAAACCATAGCGCGCGGCTTGTGGCAGCATCGAAAGGTGCATGTCGTAAAAGCAAGTTTCCCCCTTATTAATCTGTGCCCGCAGGTCTTTGCAGCTTTGATAAGGCGTGCGAAAGAGCACTGCATTGGCACGTGCCAACTCACCATCCAGGCTGTCGCCTGTCGACGCTCCAGTCACCACTCCGATCTTAAAATCGCGACCAGCTTCGTGCTCCTTGCTCGCGCGCGCCGCAATCGCGGTCGGGATGTCTTTAGCGGCACCGGCTGGAGTGAATCCACTGAAACCGATAATGTCGCCGTCGTTAATAAGATCAGCTGCCTCTGCGGCAGTGATGATAGGATAGGTGCTTACTGTTGGCATGACTAATTTACTATTTGAGTGCTAAATAATAGGAATGAAATGAAATGATAATTAATGAGTGCCGCCAAACATAGTTAGGAAGAATCCAGCGACAAGTGCCGTTCCGATCACCCCAGCAACATTGGGTCCCATAGCGTGCATGAGCAGGAAGTTGCCTGGATCTGCCTTCTGGCCTTCAACTTGACTGACACGGGCAGCCATCGGCACGGCGCTCACACCCGCGGAACCAATCAGCGGATTGATCTTATTCTTGGAAAACAGATTCATGACTTTAGCCATCACAATACCAGAGGCCGTGGCGACGCCAAACGCAGCCACACCTAGCACTAGGATACCCAGTGTTTCACTGCGCAAAAAGCGGTCCCCAGTCATAGTAATCCCCACACTGGCTCCAAGGAAAATTGTAATAACATTGATCAATTCGTTTTGAGCGGCCTTGTTGAGGCGCTCAGTCACCTTACACTCACGTAAGAAATTACCAAACATAAGCATGCCGATCAAAGGCGCGGCTGGTGGGACTAGCAGGATACAAGCAATGGTCACGATCACACCGAAGACGAGCTTCTCCAAGCGACTGACCGGACGCAGGCTCTTCATGCGAATCTTACGTTCTTTCTCAGTAGTGAGAGCACGCATGATTGGCGGTTGAATGACCGGCACCAATGCCATGTAACTGTATGCTGCCACAGCAATCGGAGCAAGCAACTCAGGCGCCAACGAATTGGCCAAGAAAATAGAAGTCGGCCCATCAGCGCCACCAATGATACCAATCGCACCCGAGGCCTCGGTCGAGAAACCGAGCAATTGTGCCCCCATAAAGGTACCGAAAACACCGAACTGTGCCGCAGCACCAAGCAGCAACACGCGTGGATTTGCGATGAGGGGCCCGAAGTCAGTCAAGGCACCGACACCAAGGAAAATGAGTGGAGGGAAGATCTCGAGCAAGATGCCCATCTGAATATAGTGAAAGAGTCCACCGGTATGATCACTATGCAGCTCACCGATCGCTTGCCCTTTCACCACATGCTCGCCTGCTTGAACAGAGTTATCAACCACACGTCCTGAAGCTTCAGCCCACACTAAAGTATCGCTCAAACGAAAGCTCTGTTGATCGAACTTAATTTCAATTGGCTTTTTATCACCCGCGACACTTTCTTGAGTGCGTAGGATATAGAGCAAAGTGCCCTCACCAAAGCCTTCGACGATTTCACCGTCGAGGATCAACTGCAAGGTGTCTGGGTCTAAATCGCCTACAGTGGTGGGCATGACTTTCTCCACCGCATTTAAATAAATGCTCTGCCCTGCTTGCGCAGCGACATAGACGATCTCCCCAGCATCGGGGCTGCGCACAATTGCCGCCGGCTTATTAATAATGCCCTGGGTCGGCAAGTTCGCCAAAATGGCACCGAAAGCGATTGGCACCAGCAGCAAAGGCTCAAATTTCTTATAAACTGCTAAATAGAGCAGTACGCAGACGACCGCCCACATGACGAACATGCGCCAGTCGAGGTAGCCGAAGCCAGTGTTTCCGTAGAGTCGATGAAGGAGATCGATCATTGTAGTGGGGATGTGTTGAAAAAATTAAAAAGGTTCTTGAAAAAATCGAAGTGGTGGCGGCGGCCGCCTGGGGAGCTTCCGAGCTATGAAAATCAAGTCGGATGACTGCAGCCACCACTTCGGAGCTATGTTTAAGCGACTTCGACCAAAGCTTGGCCCTCTTCGACGCCGTCACCGGCCTTCGCAAGAATCGCGGTCACCTTACCGGCAGCAGGTGCCGCCACGATGGTGTTCATCTTCATCGCTTCGAGTGTAACGAGTTTTTGACCTTCTTCCACCATATCACCAACGGCAACATCGATGGATACGACGACCGCAGCCAAGGGGCTACCCACGGCACCTCCAGCACCTGCGGCCGCTGGCGCTGCCTTAGGGGCCGCTTTTGGAGCCGCCACGGGGGCAGCGACACGTGAGCTACCTCCCGAACTGGCTCTCCGAGGAGCTGGCGCAGCTACAGCACCACCTTCGTCTAGAATTTCAACTTCAACTTCGTAGGTCTTACCCTCGACTGTTATATTTAAGCGTTTCATGATAATATTTCCTGTATAATTTTGATTTTGTAAGTGTTTAGCGAACCCGATGAGAGGAGAAGATCTGGCGACGTCCTTCTTGCGCCCATCCAGGCCCGGTCGAACGAACAGAAACGACGCGGTGAGCGCGGTCTCCCATCACAGTGTGAACCGCAGCAGCGATCACAGCGAGAATGGCTGGATCTTCAGTCTCCTCATCTACTGCAGGAGCAGAGCTAGCAGCGGCAGCAGGCGTTCCAGCGGCTGTAGGCTTCCCAGCGGCCGCCTTTTCAGCTGCTTGGGCAGCCTTGGCAGCATCGCGAGCGGCTTGTTTAATAAAAAAAGCGCCGATGCACGATGTCACCGCAGCTAATAGCGCGAGGACAATCATCACAAAGAGGAAGCCGACAACGACGACGTTTGCCGTCGAAGGGCTCTCCACTGGCGCTGCAGCACTGACTTGTGCGAGCGTTGAATACAATGCAAACATGAGAATATACCTTTGGTTAATTGCTAGAAGTGACGGTTTATAGAGGAATGTTACCGTGCTTCTTAGGTGGACGTGTGTCACGCTTGTTCAGCGTATTACGCAAGGCCAGCGCAATTGCAGGACGCGTCTGTGAAGGCTCGATCACATCGGTGATCATCGCATTCGAAGCGGCTTGATAAGGTGAGGAGAACTCTTGGCGATAGGCTTCACACAACTCGGCGGCCTTGGCCTTAGGATCGTCGGCCTCTTTAATTTCCTTGCGGAAGAGGATACGGGCAGCGCCTTCGCCCCCCATCACAGCGATTTCAGCAGTGGGCCATGCAAAAACCATATCGGCCCCAAGGTCAGCCGAGCACATCGCGAGATACGCTCCTCCGTAGGCTTTACGCATGATCAATGTGATCTTTGGCACAGTTGAAGCCGCGTATGCAAACAACATTTTGGCACCGTGCCGGATGATGCCGCCCTGCTCTTGCGCAAGACCAGGCATAAAGCCGGGCACGTCGACCAAGGTCACGATCGGGATGTTATAAATATTACACGTGCGGATGAAACGAGCGCCCTTGTCAGAACTGTCAATGTCGAGTGTGCCCGCTTTTACCATTGGATTATTGGCAACAATACCGACGACCAAACCTTCGATCCGAGCATAACCCACTACGATATTGCGCGCAAAATCAGGCATGATCTCGAAGAAGTCACCATCGTCGACCAAGCGGTCGATCACCGCCATCACATCCAGCGCTTCTTTACCCGAAGCGGGCACGATCTCGTTCATCTGCGGATCTTCGCTCATGTCGAGATCAGGAAATTCATGAGGGGGATCGCTGATGTTATTGCTAGGAAGGAAGGACAACAACTTGGACGTCAGCTCCATGGCGTGCGAGTCATCGTCAGCGACCAGGTGTATGTTACCCGAGATGCTGGCATGAGCAGCGGCCGAAGCGAATTGCTCCAGTTGGGCAGTTTCCCCAGTGGCCGATTTAATGACGTCGGGACCACAGATAAACATGTTGGAATTTTCCTTAGTCATAATAAGGAAATCCGTCAGTGCGGGCGAATACGCCGCCCCACCTGCGCAAGGGCCTGCGATGACAGCAATTTGCGGCACCACACCGGAAAGCAACACATTCTTAAAGAAGACTTGTCCATAGCCACTGAGAGAATCAACGCCCTCTTGGATACGTGCCCCCCCGGAGTCATTCACCCCAACCACAGGCATGCCTGCTTCGTGCGCGAAGTCCATCAGATCGCAGATTTTTTTGGCGTGAATCCGACCCAAAGAACCACCACTCACGGTAAAGTCCTGCGCATAGGCCGCAACCGCACGACCGTCGACTAGGCCAGAGCCACAAACGACACCGTCATATGGCAGTTGCTTCTTTTCCATACCAAAACGATGGCAAGAATGTTGGGCATGCATGCCAAACTCCTGGAATGTACCTGGTTCAAAAAACGTTTCCAGGCGCTCGCGAGCTCCCATCAGTCCTTTTTCCTTACGCTTTGCTAGCTTATCTGCGCCACCCGCATTGCGGGCAATTTGACGACGCTCTCTCAGTTCCTCGAGAAGTTTTGGATCAATAGCCATAATCTGTCTTTGTTAGTGTTGATGTTAAAATTTAGCTTTATGCCGCCCGATATCTATTTAGGTTGGCAAAATTCAGTTAGAACGCCATGAGTTGACTTGGGATGGAGAAACGCAACCAACTTGTTAGCAGCGCCATCGATCGGCACCTCATGGATCAAGCGCAAGCCCGCATCCGAGGCTTTCTTCAGCTGCGCCTCGATGCCATCTGTCGCAAAAGCAACGTGGTGAATGCCCTCGCCGTTCTTCTCCAGAAACTTGGCGATCGGACTGTCCGGCGAAGTCGGCTCCAGCAATTCTATATGCACCTCGCCCGCCTCAAAGAAAGCCGTCTTCACTTTTTGAGACTCAACCTCCTCCTGCCCATGGCAATGCAGACCGAGCGCTTCTTCATAATACTTAATGGATTCTTCGAGGTTGTTAACCGCGATTCCGAGGTGATCAATTTTAGTAATCATAAGTTTTCTTTTTTGGTTTATGCGCCTAGAATTACAAATTAGTAGAACTTACGTCAACTACTTTTTATATTAAATTAGCTTATTGACAAGCTTCCCCTAATTCCGCTCAATCCCAGCATCACATTTATTAATCACCATGAAAACGGATAAACAAGCCAACCAACCACTCCTCTCAGAGTTTCCTGCTACCAGCGCTGAAGAATGGCGCGACGCCGCCGAGAAACTATTAAAGGGCAAGCCTTTCGACAAGGTGATGACTCGCCAAACCCCGGAAGGCATCCGCCTTGAGCCCATCTTCCGCAAGGAAGTGCTCAACAATCTACCAGCCGCACAAACCCTCCCCGGCTTCGACGGCTACCTGCGCGGCACTACAGCGACTGGCTACCGCAACGAGCCATGGGAAATCGCCCAAGAACTGCCCTACGGCACACCGAGCGAGTTTAACGCTGCAGCCCGAGCCGACTTAATGCGCGGCCAAAATGCGCTCAACGTATTACTCGACATCGCCACGCTAAAAGGCATGGACCCGGACACAGCAAAGTCAGGTGAAGTCGGTGCATGCGGCCTCTCACTAGCCTGCCTTAAGGACATCGAGACGGCTTTCAGCGAAATCATGCCTGAAGCCGTCAGCTTCCACATCCGCACCGGTTGCGCGGGTCTGACCGTCGGCGCGCTCTTCTTTGCGTGGCTCAAAAAGCAAGGTGCAGACCTAAAG
>MDSV01145345.1_pt1 | contig 10174 bp, 9 predicted proteins | sample 810851 | NCBI WGS metagenome assembly MDSV01 (sample SAMN05326640, study PRJNA326480) | marine metagenome | isolation source: seawater | place: Atlantic Ocean: North East | collected 2012
AATAACACATCAATTTTTAGATTATTTATCTAAAAAATATAAATTTAAGTCTGAAAAATTACTTTTATCCGGTGGTTTTTTTTCAAATGTATCAATTAATAAGAAAATTAAGGAAAGAAAAGATATTAATAATGTCTTTATTGTTCCTAACATGGGTGATGGTGGCCTGGTTTTGGGTGGAATTTACACGTCATTGAAAAAAGTCGATAAAAAAAAATTTTCACATATTCAAAAAAATGTTTTTTTCGGCAGTTATTCTAGTAAATTTAAACCTAATGCAAAGTACAATCTCTTAAAATTTAAAAAAGATAGATTGTATGACTATATATCTGAATGTTTAATTAAGAATAAAATTGTTGGAGTTATAAATAATAAAATGGAATTTGGTCCAAGGGCCCTAGGAAACAGATCAATCTTAGCAAATCCCTCTAATGTTAATATTACAGATATTCTAAATAAAAAACTTAAAAGATCTGACTTCATGCCTTTCGCCCCAATGATAAGAGATATTGATGCAAAAAATATTCTCGAAAACTATTCCTCTAAGGACTATACAGCTAGATTTATGACAATTACATATAATGTTAAATTTAAATTTAAAAGAAAATTAAAGAATATAATTCACAAGGATAATACAATTCGTGTTCAGGTGATTGATAAATCTCAAAATAAATTGTGTTATAATATTCTTACCCAATTTTACAAGAAAACCGGAATTCCTTGTCTTATAAATACTAGCTTTAATATTCATGAAGAGCCGATTGTAATGGATATTGAAGATGGTTTAAGAGCTCTTGATAGCAGTGTTGTAGATTTAATTGTCAATGAAAAAGAAGTATTAGAAAAAAAATGAAAAAATTGATAATTCTAAATCAAAGAATAGTCGATTGGGAAAAAAAAGGTGAAATACAAAAAAATTACTTTAACCCTGACAATAAATATAAAAAAATTATTATTATTTCATTTTTAAAAAAAGGTAAACCTTCAAATGAGTCATTAAAAATAATTTGTGGTAAGGCAAAATTTGAGTACATAGAAATTAAAAATTTCTTTTTAACTAATAACTTTATACGTTTTTTTTTACCTTTTTTTATATACAAAAGTTTAATCAATAACGAATTATCTAATCTAAAATTAGAAAAGCCAAGTACAGTTAGATGTTTTGGAGATGGGTATATAGGTTATTTATCATCTTTAATATCTTCATATTATTCATGCCCTATTATTATATCTATTCATACATACTTTAGATTAGATATTTTTTTAAAATATTATTCTATTAAAGAAAAAATCTTTTATTTGTTAAATTTAAGATTTAAAAGTATGTCTCATAAATTATCTAATAAAATATTAGTAGTTTATAAAAAAATATCTGAAAATATAGATAAAAAATATTTAGGTAAAATTGAACTTTCATATAATCAAATATACGTAGATAAAATTCATGAAAAAAAAGCAGCAAAAATAGGAAAAATTTGCAATTTAGTTTTTGTTGGAAGATTAATTAAAGGTAAATCTGTTTTAAATATAATTAAAGCATTAAAAAAAATTGATAATGTGAACCTTTCAATTTATGGTGACGGCAGTGAAAAAAGAAGAATAGAAAGCCTTATAAAACTTAATAATTTGGAAAATCGAATTTTTTTAAAAGGTTTTCAAAACAATAAAAAAATTTTATTTGATTTAAAAAGTTATGATGCTTTCATTGCGTTTCATAAATATTATGAGTTTCCCAAAACTATTATAGAAGCTTTATTAGTAGGTTTACCAATAATTTTAAATAAGAACCCTTCTTTATTTTTAGAAGAATTTGAAGATTTGAAAATTTTGTGGACTGATGACAATCCTGAGTCATACAGAAGAACGATTGAGTGTTTTATAGATAAAAAATTTAATATTGAATATAATCAGGAAAATAATAAAAAAGAAATTAAAAAAATTCTTAAAAATAAAAATGTCTAATATTTGTTTTGTTATTGGTACCCGTCCAGAATTTATTAAAATAATTGAGGTTGTGAATGAACTTAAAAACTTATCAAAATATAAGATAAAAATAATTTTTTCAAGCCAACAAAACCTATTAATAAAAAAGTACATAGATAAAAAAATTTTTAATTATGATATGAAAATTAATAAATTTAATAGTGACAGTGGGTTTATTAGCTCTTTCTTAATTAAGATGGAAAAATTAAATAAAAAAATTGATATAGATTATTTTTTTGTTCAGGGTGATACTAACACTGCATTTGCTACTAGTCTATTTGGGTTTTTAAAAAAAATTCCAATTATTCACCTAGAAGCTGGACTTAGAACTTATAACCTTGAACAACCGTATCCTGAAGAATTCAATCGTCAATCAATAACTAAGATGGCAAATATTCACTTATCTCAGACACTTTCTTCTAAACAAAATTTAAAAAAGGAGGGAATAGATAAAAATATTTTTGTCGTTGGAAATCCAGGAATTGATTACTTATGCAAGGTAATAAAAAAAAATAAAATAAAAGAGAAAGTTATTCTAAATAGTATTCTAATTACAATGCATAGAAGAGAGAGTTTAGATGGTAGCCTAAAGTTATTTGTTAAAAATTTAAAAAAATTTATGAAAAAAAACCCTCACTTTAAGATTTTTTGGCCTTTACATACAAATCCAAACATTTTAAAAAATATTAAGGATTCATTTAAATCAAAAGAAAACTATAATATAAATTTTTCTGAACCTATGAAATATAATGAATTTCTTAAAATTTTGATGAGTTGCGAATTTGTTATTACAGATTCAGGTGGCATTCAAGAAGAAGCAGCATTTTTAGGCAAAAAATTACTTATAGCGAGAGATGTAACTGAGAGAATTGATATTTTGAAATTAAAACTTGGTTATTTAATAATGGCTGATGGATCAAGACTTCAACAAACAATTTCTTCATTAAAGAAAAAAAAAAATTAATAAAACCACAACACTTAAATGGAAAAAAATGCAAGGTAATGGTAAATCATCAAAGAAAGTTTTAAGTATTTTTAGAGATCAAATTAAGAATCTTGTTAATAAAAATATATAAAATTAAACTTATTATTAAATATATAATACTGGTAATAAAAAGATTATTACTAATAGCATTTATATTTATAAATATAATAAATATTAAAAAAGTGATTGAAAATGAGATTATATTTATAAATGACTCTTTTTCTATTATTTTTCCTTTAAACCCTTTTTTTCGTGAAAAAATTATTAATGATAAAGTATAACCTAGTTTTGAAATTAACAATGAAAAAAGAGCTCCATAAATTTTCAAAGATGGAATTACAAGTGAATACAATGAAAAACTTATAATTCCCCAAATTATTGAATTAATTACAACAAACTTACCCTCATTTTTAATATAACAAAAAAACTCCCAACCAGTTGAGATTTGATGACTAAATACACTCATAAAAAAAATAAGATAAATAAAGTAGCTAACCTCGAATGAAGAATTTAATAAATATGTTTGTATTAATGGTGAAAGAATTATAAGACAGAGAATGATATAAATTGAAAAATCAATAAAAATTTTATTTTTTTTTCTTATAATTTCATAAATTTTCTTATAGTTATTCTTTTTTTTAAGTTTATTAAATTTTGGAAATAAATCCCACCAGAAAACAGATCCAACAGAATTTAAACTTGATGCAAACATTCCTGCTGTGAAATAAACACTCAGATATAGAGGTGATAAAAAATAACTTAAAATAATTTTATCACTGAAATTTAAAAGCCATTCAGATATTCCCAAACAAACAAAAATTAGTCCAGGGTATATGTATTTTTTAGTTAAATTTTTATCAAGTGATATGAATTTTAAATTGATTATTTTTAATTTTATAATTACTAATGAAATTAAAAAAATAATTAAAACTTTAAGAAAAGTTAGAATGTATAAAAAATTAATTAGATTTAACTTTAATAAAAAATCAATTATCAGAGTAAAGACAATGAGAAAAACTGAATCAAAAATTTGAAAATAGCAAAAAAGATTTGATTTTAACTTACTTCTCAAAAATTCATAAAATAGTAATTGAATTGAAGTAAAGTAAGATATAAGTGAGATTAAAATATTAATTAAAAAAAAGTCTCTATAATTTAAAGTTGAGATTATTAAAAAAAAACTAAATAGCAGTAACGATAAAAAACTTATTAATGAAAATGATGAAAAAAGTTTGATGGTATTGATTTTTATATTATTAACAGATGCTAATTTTTTTATAATAGAAAAATTTAAACCTAAAAGTAAAATAGGGACTATACCATTAATGATACATAAGATTAAAACATACTCTCCATATTCCTTTATTCCAATTTTATAAGTAATTATTGGAATTATCAGAAAGCTTGAAAACTTAACAATAAATTCAGAGAAAAATCTAACTTTCGTTTCAGGCTCTAGCGATCTTAAGTAGTTCATTTTTTTTTTAAATAATTTTTAATTTCTTTTAAAATATTAACTGCAAAATCTTTGCTTCTTGAATGAATTTTTTCTCCCCTGAATAAAGGGTATTTTTCTCCCCCAAAACTTTTTTTAAAATGATTTAAGTTTCTTTTATTAATCTCTTGTTCATTATAAAAGCCTTCTCCAAATTCAATAAATTCAATTCTCATTTTTTTTAAAGATTCTAGGGCCTTCCAAATACAAAAATAATTAGATCCTTGTTTAAGTCCTATTTGATCAGAAACATTTGTCCAATAAATAGCTTTTTTTTTATAAATTCCAAAAATTGATATACTTAAAATACTATCTTTATCTTTAACATAAAAAATTCTTTTATTTAAAGGTGAAAATTTAAAAAAAATATATTCAAAATATTTTTGATTTTTTATATTTATTTTTTTTCTTAGAGACATTGATTTATGTAAACTGTAATAATTTTTAAATATCTGATCTAAGTCATTGTGGTTTAGTTCATGAAAACTTAAATTTTGAGTTTTTTTAATTATAGACTTTGTTTTATTATCAAATGAGTTAAAAATCATGCCTATTGATTGATTCTTTATCTTTTTTATCCAGGTAAATGATGATTTATCCATAGAAATTAAAGGTCCTAAAGGATTTGGTATAAGTTTTTTATTTTGAATAATTGATTTTGATAAACTAGATAGAAGTAACTCACATTTATAAACTTTTTTTTTTTTCATCAAAACGGTTAAATAATTATTTATAAAAGCTATCAGTTTAGTGAGTTTAGTTTTATTAAGTGAATTGCAAAGAGCAGGCCCCCCAAGTGATTCAAAAGAAGAATAATCTATAAGTTTTTTCTTTTTTACGAGAAATAGTGGAAAAACTGCAACAATATTATTCTTATTAGATTTATCAATTACCGAAAAACTGAAGTTATAATGATTGAACCATAAAGATTTTGAAATAATGCCATCATGAGTATGCCACAACCAAGCATCATTTGATTTTAAGCAAAATTTATCCCATTCTTTTTTGTTGTAAACATCAAATTCCTTTATTTTAAAATACTCAAGCATTAAATTTTAAATTTTTATTACAAGTTATACCTAAATACATTGCAAAAATAAATGTTAATGGGTGAAACCTAAAAAGACTTATATCTAAGTATTGAGTAAATAAAATAATTGTTAGAATTAAATAAGTATTTTTTACATTTTTTAAATGAAAGTTGCGGTTTTTTTTAATTAGTATTGGTAAGAGAGTTATATAAATTAACAATCCAAAAATTCCTGTTTCAACTAAAACTGTAATTGGAACAGATGCTATAGCAAGATTTTTAGTATAAAGAAGATTATAAATATCATTATTTTTGTTAACATCCGAATATAACTTTGTGCTACCATCTAAAATTTTCATAATAAAATTTTCAGAACTTAAACCAAAACCAACACCGCTAAACAAATAAGTGCTTATATGAGATAAAGAAAATTCATAAATTTTAAATCTGTCGTCAAGATTCCCTAGATTTATTTCATTCAGGTTTATATTTACAATGTTTTGAATACTTGGAATTTGAATTATTATTAAACTAAAGAAAACTATAGCCTTTATCATTAATAGGAATATGAAAAAATTTTTATTTCTTAATGCTAAAAGAATAATTGGTACGGAAAGAAAAATTAGTAAATTAATTCTAGAAAAAGTCCAGATTAAACAAACAGATAATAAAATAAGTATAAAGGATTTCAATATTGAATTTATATTTATATTTAGACATATAAATATTGAAATTAAAATTAGTTGTGAGAAACCAATTGTATTTGAAAGTAAACTTGAAGGCCTGTAGAGATTATAACTGAATAAATCTTCTCTGGTGTAATAAATTTGGCCTAAATTAAAAAAATTTGTTTTGGATACTTCATGGGATAATATTTTCTGAAAAGCATTGATATCAAATAAAAAAATTACGATAGAGTAAACACATAAAAATAATACAAAAAATAATAAATTTAATTCAATTTTATGTTTGATTAATTCAATATTTCTATGGTTTTGAAAAAATTGAAAAATAATAAAAAATGGTAAAAAAACGATTATAAATCTTTTTAAAGAAAGAAAGATATTTTCCCCCAAAAAACATGAAATTAAACATATGAAAATAAATAAATAAACAATTAAAGATTCTTTTTGTGTTATGAAAATACTTTTTTTAATTAAAAAAAAACTAAAAAAAAAAATTAATAAAACTGTCCAAATGTTTGAAGCTTTATAAATTTCTCCGTCATAATAAAAATTTAGGAATATAGTTATTAATATTATTGGAAAAAAAAAAAATTATTTTATTTACAATTTTATCTATCATAACAATTTATAGGTCTAAATCTTTAAATAATTTTTGAGCTACATATTTTGAATCAAACTTTTTAATTAATGAAAGATTAGGTCTAAATTGACTTTTATTTTTTAATATTTTCTTTAATGTTTTGCTAATACTTTTAACATCATTTTCACAGGAATATCCGTTATTTTTCAAAGTAATTTTTTTATTAATTGTGTTACATTTACCTATGTGAAGAATCATTTTTTTGGAACCTAGATAATCTACAACTTTGCTTTGAAAAAAAGACTTTAATACTTTGCTATTACCATCAAGAATTACTAATAAATCTGAAGATTTTACAAGCCTTAAATATATTTCATTATTTACATAACTATTTAAAGATACATATTTTTGATATTCTTTTAATAATTTTTTATTTTGACTTATATAATCATTATCAATGTAAAACTCTCCTTTAATTTTTATACCTTCATAATGGCATTTTTTTAAAACTTCTAAGAGTGGAAGAAGATTTCTTTCGGCGTAGATCTTTCCAAAAAACCTTATTGTAAAAACTTTATTTTTTTTTATATAATCAGTAAATTTGAATTCAGAATATGAATGTCTAACAATCAAGCTTTTCTTAATAATATTATCAGCTGTTTGTTTATTAAAATGATTTCTTAAATTAATAAGTGGAAAAATTAATGTGTCAGCTTTTTTTAACACTTTTTTTTCATAATAATCACTAAGTTTAGTAAAAAAAATTACATTTTTTTGAAAAGCATTTTGTGACCAAGGGTCAGAAAAAGATGCAATCCATTTTTTATTGGGAAAAATCTTTTTAATATAAAGTCCTAAAATATGTGAAGAATGAAATTGAGATCTAGTGAAAATAATATCATAGTTATCTAAATTAATTTCATTTAATTTTTTTTTTAACCAATAAATCGAAATTATAAATCTATCAGGTCTAATAGGCAGTCTTGGAAGATTTATTATCAAATTAATAATAGAAGGTAATTTAACTTTAATTAACTTTATATTAGAGTTGAAGTAAACTTTTTTTTTTTCTTCATTAGTTTGTAATGTAAGAACTGTAATATCAAGAAATTCTGATAATCCCTCTAATAATTTACTTGTGATAAAAGATTCAGGAGAAGGGTAGGGAGGAAAACAAAATGTAATTACTAAACATTTTTTTTTCATATTAACTTCCTAAGTGTTTGATTTGATATTTAGAAAACTTTGAAACAATAAAAAAGAAATCTTCTATGTGTATGATGTCTGATGGATCAAAATATATGTTAAGTAGCATATTATTCTTTAACATTATATTATAATATCTATTAAGTTCATCTATCAAATTTTTAGTAGTAATCGCTTTTATATGTAAACTCCAGCTATCAATTACTTGTTTTGGATTATCAATGTAAGCATTACATGGTATTTCTGTTATTTTATTAACAACATAAATTGGTTTATTTATAAGTGAGAAAATTGGTGTGGTTGATAAAGAGTATTTGTAATTAAGATTAGATAATATTTTATAAATTAGATTCATTTTTTCTTTCTCACAAAACTCGCCAAAATGTGGTGTTCTAAAAATTCTACTTTGTTGTTTTAAAACTTTTTTTATCACCAAATCTCCTTTTTTAATATCTTCATTAATAATTTTAGTTGATTTTTTTAGGTAAGAAAAACTTGAGAAATTTTTTTTTTTTTTTCTACAAAATTTTGTATGAACCTTATAACCATGATTGATATAAGTTATTTTTGGTCCTAGTGATTTTAAAATTTCAGAGTTTTTTTCAATTAATTCACCAGGGATAGCATAGTAGGGAAGAATATTAATTTTTTTTAATTTATTTGTTAGTTTTTCAATTATTTCAATATCTCTTTGAGTTTCAAAGTCAAAGCTTATAATAAATTTAGAAGAATTAAGATTTTTATGTGACCAAATTTTTATTGAGTTAAAATAAAATTTTTTTTTAACTCTAAGAAGTAACTTATAAAAAAAAATGTTAAGATTTTGTTTCATGAAGTGAATTTATAATATATAAAATTTAAAAATTTAGTATGAAAAAAATAAAATTATATAAGTATTATTTTTCGTATTTAAAAAATATAATTTATGGAAATTTTCATCCATTCCTTGTCAATGAAACTGATTTTTATAATATTAATTATTTATATTCAAAAAATATTGAACATAAAGATTCATTAAAAAGCTTTTATATTTTTTTAAAAAAAAAATATGGTTCTAAGAAAAAAATACTAATAACAAAATCAGGGCGGCATGCATTAGAAATCCTTCTAAATTCGATCAATTTACCTAAAAAAAGTGAGATTCTTATTCCATCATATTCATGCTTAGGTTTAATTCAACCTATAATTTCATCTGGATTTACCCCACATTTCGTTGATATTAATAACGATTTAAATCCATCATTTGAAAGTATAAGAAATGCAATAAATAAAAATATAAAAGCTTGTATTTTTCCATATTTAGCGGGAAATTTTTCTGATGACTTTTTTAAAATAAAAGATTTATGTAAAAAAAAAAAAATTTTACTTATAGAAGATTGCTGTCAAGCTTATGGTCTTAAGTATAAAAAAAAGGACGTAGGTTTATTCTCTGATGCTTCTTTTTTTAGTAGCGGCGTTGGAAAACCTATATTTACTCCTGAAGGGGGCTGGTTAATAGTTAATAATACGAAAATAATAAAATCTGAATTCCCTGATCTTCCTAAAGAAAATTCTCAATACTTTTTTAAAAATGACTATTTAAATTTTTGTGATAAATATTCAGACAAATATTTAAGAGTAATAATGAATATGCTTAGTGAAACATTCAATTTGTTAATCAAAACTATAAAAAAAGAAGTTTATTCAAAAGAAAAAATTACAAGCAATAGCACCATTTCCAATTTAAGCGCTGCTATAATTTTAAATGAAATTAAAAAAAATGAAATGAATATTAAAATTAGAAAAAAAAATGCCAAATATTGGTTTAGTAAATTAAGTGGAAGTAATGTAGATTTTTTTTGTAATGAAAATTCTATATATAATAAACTTTTTGTAAAAACTGACAAAGTAATAAAAAGAAAAATAATATTAGATGGTTTCCAAGTTGAAAGTGGTTATAAGCCTTTGCATCTTAGATATTACTTTAATAAATTTCCTAAACAAAACTTAAATAATACAATGAATCTGTGGAAGGGAATTTTTTCTTTACCAATTCGACCCTCTTTAAAGATATAATTTAACATAATATATATTATGCGACAATATGTATATTTAACCTGAGCCTAAGTAAAGCATGGCTGAGCCAAACAAAAAACCTGTTATAATAAAAATAACAAATGTATATCCCATTATCTGTCTCATATGTAGACCTGCAATAGCAAGTAAAGGA
>MDSV01165034.1_pt1 | contig 10174 bp, 9 predicted proteins | sample 810851 | NCBI WGS metagenome assembly MDSV01 (sample SAMN05326640, study PRJNA326480) | marine metagenome | isolation source: seawater | place: Atlantic Ocean: North East | collected 2012
CATGTCTGCTTTGTCCAAGGCTTCCATTCCAGGGATCTTTGAAGATCCTGGTTTGATGTGACCATTTTCATCTAAACCAAAAAGCACCGTGCACTTGAACCCGTATCGATGAGCTAGAATACGGGCAATGGCAGGGCATGTTTCTTCACCACGATATTCATGATCACTTGCAATGAAAACAATATGTTTCCCTTTACCAATACCTGAAGTGCCTTCATAGACCAGATTTTTAGCTCGTAATGAGGGCAAAAAGGAATTGAGGCAAAGAACCGTAATGATGAGATAAAATATTGATTTCATATTATTAGGCTAACACCAATTAGCTGCAATGGACAAGAGCGCTGATTTAGTGGGTCTAGAGGTCATAAATCTCTAATTAATTATTATTTGGGTTTTTACTGAGCGAGCCAAGAAGCATTCAAGGTGAGCTTTTTGATGAATGCCATTAATGGTTTCAGGGTCACATTTTTCCTTTTCTTCAAAATCTATTGAGGGATTTAATTCTACCTTAGAAAGCCATGGTTTACCGTCTTCTGCCTTTTCTAAGTATCCGATAGCCGCATCAGAGTAAGCATTCACTATGATTTTCTGTAATGAGCACAGTGCGAGGAAGGTAAGGGCATGACAACTTGCTAATGATGCCACAAAGGCCTGCTCAGGGTCGACCAGTACAGGATCGCCAAGAAAATCTGGAGCGGCAGATGCTTTCACGATTTCACCGTTACCAAAGTCCCAAGTGTGAGTTCTTGGATAGTCCTTATAGTTAAAATCAGCGCCTTGACGCTCCCAATTTAGTATGACTTGATGCTGAGACATAATATTAATTTTCGGGAAGATCTGATGAAACACAAATGGGATTTAGCTCATTGATTTCATTTAATCATTAGTGCATTTTGTTGAAGCAAATTCTAATCTTTTTTAAATCAAATATAGCCATTAACTAAACCATGTTCCTTTATACAAGAATCTGGATATTATGCTAAATCAGAGTCCTTTATTAGATCTTGAACGCTATGGATATTATTTCTGGGCAAATAGTTAAGGGACATGGCGTCGCTTCTGGCCGGGCCGAAGATTCTCGTTTTCCTGAAGGCACCCTTGCTCTTCAGTGGCCAATATTTGAAATGAATGGTTTAAATTTGAATGGTTATTATCGAGCCACGATTAATATTTCAGTGTTTCCGTTAAAACCAAATCCTGTCAATCCGACCCACACATTTAAAAATGTTAAATGGCACTCTGATTGTCCGGCAGAGGACTTTTCTTTCTTTGAAGTGAGTCTTTCAGTCGGCCTGAGTAAGTGTGTCACTGGTCTAATCTATTGGCCGCATCCAGAAACTAAGCCTGAACATTTTCAAGATCCTAGTGTCATCGAAGTGACGGCTCCGAAAATTGATGAAGTGTCATCTAATAATTCGGTTCGCCTTTGGGTGAACCCGGAAACTATTTTTTTTGACTGATGAACGATAAGGAGTCTGATCTCGCAATACATGTTGATAATCTGTCAAAGTCATATGGGTCTTTTTTGGCTCTTAAGGGAATAGACTTGACGGTTTGCAGAGGAGAGGTTTTTGGATTTCTCGGTCCAAACGGTGCCGGTAAAACAACTGCGATTCGTTGCATGCTTGACCTTATTCGTCCTGATTCAGGAACAGTTTCTGTCCTTGGAAGAGATCCTCAATCCGACCCAGTTGCAGTGCGTCAGCATTGTGGGTACTTGCCGGGTGAGCTTAGGCTTGATGAGAACACCTCAGTACATTCCGTTTTAGAATTCTTGAGGGAACTTCGTGGAGGAGGAAAGGATTGCCAAAGGAGGGCCAAGGAACTTGCTGAACAGTTGGATTTGAATGTTAGATCAAAAATAAAGAATCTATCCAAAGGTAACAAACAAAAGGTGGGTATTATTGCGGCATTCATGCATTGCCCTGACCTCCTTTTACTGGATGAACCGACGAGTGGACTGGACCCATTAATTCAGCAGACTGTTCTTGAAATGGTCAAGGAATCACGTCGTTCGGGGGCTACAGTTTTTTTCTCTTCGCACGTCCTTGCTGAGGTCCAAGCCATTGCTGACCGCGTTGCAATTATAAGGGAGGGTCAAATTGTCGAAGTCGGGAAAACGAGCTCTCTTCTATCTGGAAGGGCTTGGAGGATGAAAGTGATTTTTGCAGAAAATACACAAATTTTTGCCGAGAAAATAGAGGCTCTTCCGGGCATTCTCTTGGACGCAATGAGTTCGGATGGGCGTGAGCTGAAATTAATAGTTGATGGTGAGATGGATGAACTCATTAAGGCATTGGCTGGATATCATGTGGAGTCTATAGAGACTGAGAGGCCTGACCTTGAGGAAATTTTTCTTTCCTATTATGGAGAAGTTAGTGAAAGAGATTATCTAGAAAAAAGTAAATGAATAAGTTTTATATTATTACTAGATATTCTTTTCGTCGATCAGTATGGACGATCTTAGGCTGGGGAATTCCTCTAATGCTCTTAGGAATTATAACTATTCCTTTCTATGATTTGGTTGCAGAAAATGAGAGACAATTAAGACCAGTTCTGGAAAACTTAAAGCCATTGGTTAAGACCTTCATAGGAGGTGAAGAGGCAGAACAAATTTTCACTCCTCAAGGATTTATATCGCTCCGTTATTTTGCTTTCCTCCCCGTCATTCTTGGTATTTATGGATCAGTGTCAGGGAGCGGACTCTTGGCAGCTGATGAGGAGAGGGGAATACTTGATTTTGTACTCGCACATCCTGTCAGTCGTGGACAGTTTTTCTGGGGTAGAGTCATTGCCTTCACTTTTAGTCTTTCGTGCATTATTGGTCTTGGTTGGTTAGGTTTGTGGATAGGTGTTGCTAAGGCAGGATCCATGAACTTTCCTACTTTCCAATTATTGCTTCCGTATCTTTCCGTCTTTGCAGTGACTTGGTTCTTTGCATGTTTCAGTTTGGCCCTAAGCATGTGCGTACCGTCCCGTTCCTCCGCTGCAATGATATCAGGAATAGTGGTCCTGGGAGGTTACATCATTACTACTTTATCTAAGGCCATAAAGGGATTAGAAAGTTGGGCTGTTTTTTCCCCGCTCACTTATTTTCAAAGTAACGCAATGACGGGCCTTGAGCTTGTACCGTTTTTTAAACTCTTATTAGTTGCTTTCTTTTTATTATTCCTTGCCAGAACTGGTTTTGGATTACGAGATATTCGTGTCGCAGGCGATGGTGGTTGGAAATTACCGTTCATAAGAGGTTCATAGAGACTAAAGGTTTTCCAAATTTCCGCCTTTTTTAGGGGTAAATATTTAAGACACCTAAATAATTAATCTATTTATACTGTGTATTCTCTAGTTGCAGGTTACCCTTAATATAAGCTATATTACATTATAATGAAGAGGATAAGGAATAGCATTGCCCTGACGTTTATTACTACCTTTTTTGTTCTAGATTCATATTCGCAACTTGCTCAACGGGCAGGTTCTGTTTCCAAGAGCCAATCAGTTGAATTTCAAATTGAGTCTTCAAAAAAGATCGACAGACTCGTAGGTGCTGATTTCAGAAGAAAGCAGATCAGGCCACTCGGAAAGGCCACGGATTCTGAGTTCCTTCGAAGAGCCTATCTTAATGTGATTGGTCGTATTCCATCTTATGAAGAATCTATTGAATTTCTTAACAATGAAGATCCTGAGAAGCGAAGCAAACTCATTGACCTCTTGTTAAGTTCTTATGGCTATAACATGCACATGTTTAATTGGTGGGCTGACTTACTGAGGGCCACGGACACATTTCAGAACACTTCTGGGGCACCTTACATAAAATGGATTAAAGATTCCATAGCCGAGAACAAGTCATACAAAACCATGGTTCATCAGCTCGTGGCTGCTACTGGAGGAGGATGGCAGAACGGGGCCGTTGGTTACTATGTTCGTGACCAGGGCATGCTTAAAGACAATATGGCTAACACGACTAGGATATTTCTGGGCACTAGGATCGAATGTGCTCAGTGTCACAATCACCCATTCGATTCATGGAAGCAGATGGACTTTTATCAGATGGCTGCATTCACGAATGGAATTAAAACTTCAAAGGATCATTTAGCCGATTATCTCGAAGACAAGGAAGATATGGATGGTGTGAGTAGGGAACTCAGGGACGTGTCCCGACTCGTTAGATATGCGGTTTATGATTTTTCCATTAGTGATTCAGGCACAGGAACCATCAAGTTACCGAAGGATTATAAGTACCGCGATGGAGAGCCTGGTGAGAGGGTAGGAGCAAAGTCATTGAGTCAATTTGGCAAAACGATTAAGGTCAGTACAAGATCCAAGAGCACTGACCCAGGAAAATCTCGCCAAAAATTTGCTGATTGGCTAGTGAATTCCGATAATCCACGATTCACGAAGGTCATAGCCAATAGAATGTGGAAGAGGGTAATGGGGACTGGTCTATTTGAGCCACTTGATAACTTTAGCTCTGCTTCTGAACCATCTAACCCATCTTTAATGTCTTACCTAGAGGAACTCTTAGTTGATCTGGATTATGACCTCAAGGCCTTCCAAAAGATTCTCTATAAGAGTTATGCTTTTCAACTAAGCCCTAATACTATACAACATCCTGACAGGACCGCTTACCATTTTAATGGCCGTCAGTTAAAACGTTTGAGCGCAGAACAGATTTGGGATTCTCTATTGACGCTTAAGATTGATAATCTTGATCAGAGGAAAGGAAACGGATACGGGGGTGATGCTATAATTTATAGGGGAAGGCCTGTACTAGTTGGTAAGAAATCGATGAAGGATCTTTACAATGAAGTTATGGCCTTAGACACGGGTGGAGAGGTCTGGGATTATACTAAGAAACTGCATGACCAGATTAAGGGAGATAAAGGTGCCAGTGGAGGAGGCGGAGAAAAGATGCAGATGATGATGATGGCTTATAATGCCAGCAAGAAGTACGGAAATGAGATGCGTGCTTCTGAACTTAAATCACCAATGCCTAATGGTCATTTCCTTAGGCAGTTTGGTCAGTCGAACCGCGAAGTGATTGAAAATTCAAGTACTGATTCTGATGTCACTCAAGTACTTTCAATCTTGAACGGACACGTTGAGCGGCACATCACTGCTAATGGGAGTGCTAAAGTTTTTCGCGTTATTAAGAAGGGTAAGAATGATGAGGAAAAAATTGAACGTGCCTTTATAAGTATACTGTCGAGATTGCCTACGACTTTAGAAAAAGAAATTTTCATTGAAGAATTTAAATCGAACGGAGCCTCTGCTCCCGAGAACATGGTTTCAGCACTAATTTCTACCGCGGAGTTCATGTTCCTCCAGTAATTAATTTCCAGAACAATTTTAGGACACAAACAAGTAAACCGTTACATACAAATGCCAGATAAAACAATATTCAATAAGAGTGACGAAGTGAGCCGTAGGCAATTCATGATAGGTGCTGCCAAGAATTGCTTGGGAGTGAGTGTATTGCCAATGCTAGGAGCTTCCGTCGCCACGCACGATACTTTTGCTGCGGCACCTCCGATGCGCCGAGGAGCGGCCAAGAGTGTCATCTTCCTTAATATGTCAGGAGGAATGAGCCATTTAGACACTTTTGATCCTAAGCCTCAAAATCAAGAAGTTCAGGGACCAACTCCAGTAATAAATACTAGTGCTGATGGTATACAAATTTCGGGTTTTCTTCCCAAGACCGCGGCCATGATGAAATACATTACTTTGTTCCGCGGAATGCAGACGAATCAGGGCGCACACGAACAGGGCCAGTACCTTCTTCACAGAAGCTATCCGATGCGTGGCACAATTGTGCATCCGGCATTAGGTGCCTGGGTGATGAGATTATCAGGCAGAAGAAATACTACTATCCCAGGATTTGTATCTGTTGGAGGTTCGGCGGAGAACGCGACTGGAGGATTCATGGGTGCAAAGTATGGAGGTGTCCCACTAGGCAGCGCTAATGATGGGCTTAAGGACTCTACTAGAGCACACTCAGTCAGTGAGTCTGATTTTAACCGTCGACTTGATTTGGCGGATAAGATGAACTCAACTTTTCATGGAAAATTTAAGCAGAAACAAATCAAAACTTACCACGGTCTATATGATGAAGCTATTAAGCTCATGACGAGTGAAGACCTTAAGGCCTTTGATCTTAATCATGAAGATATCAAGGTTCGCGACCTTTATGGGCAGAACGGATTTGGTCAGGGATGCTTATTAGCTCGTCGCTTAGTAGAGCATCAAGTTCGATTCATAGAAGTGAGCATGGGTGGATGGGACACTCACAACGACAACTTTGTATCTGTCGAATCCAGATGCCAGATCTTGGACACTGCACTTGCAGGTCTCGTATCAGATCTCGAAAGAAGAGGCCTCTTGGATTCAACATTAGTTGCGCTTGGAACTGAGTTTGGAAGAACTCCTGAAATTAATGATAATACGGGCAGGGATCACTTCCCCAGAGCCTTCACTTGCTTAATGGCAGGAGGAGGCGTCAAGGGTGGCTTTGTATACGGTGAAACTGACCGCAAGGCACACACCGTCAAAGAAGGTGTCGTGACTCCAGGAATGTTCAATGCCACGATTGGTCATGCTCTAGGTTTACCTACAGAAAGAGTAGTAAATTCTCCTTCAGGCCGCCCATTTACGATTGGTGATGAGGCCAAGCCCGTCAAAGAGGTGTTTGCTTAGTTTTAAATTAATATTAAGGGAAAATTCCCACGATAAGTTTTTCGCATTGATGTGATGCTGATTATTTCCGCACGTAATTTTTTCATGAGTTGCATTGGGCTCATGATTTTAGGGTCAACAGGCTTTGGGCAAGATGTAGATTACAAAAAACAGATCGCTCCGATCCTTTCCTCTAAGTGTAATTCTTGTCACACTGCTAAGAAGAAGGAATCGGATAAAAAACCGAAAGCTGGTCTTGCCTTAGATACTCCTATAGGAATGCGTTCGGGTGGAGTATTGGAGCCTGGAGATGCATTAAGTAGCGAACTTTATATACGTGTATCATTGCCCAAGAATGCTGAAGATTTAATGCCGCCTCCAGATGATGGAAGTCCTTTATCGACTAAGGAAATAGCCTTAATAAAAAAGTGGATAGATGATGGCGCTAAATTCAGTTCAGGTTCTGGAGGAGCATTGGAAAAAATTCCTGCTGATCTTGATGCACGAAAGGTAAAGAGCATGCCAGTTAGGGAGCCGAACGCTGATGCTATAGCTCACCTTGAAGGTTTGGGAGCAACAGTCAATCCCGTTTCTGTGACTCTCCCTGAGTACTTATCCATAGAATGGATTTCTACATATCACAAAATAACAGATAAGGAGATAGAACAGATTCTGCATTTAGCAGCCAATGTAGTTGAAGCAGATCTTAGTAGAACAAAGGTTACCAATGAGGGTCTCAAGCATGTAGGAAAGCTGGGAAGGCTAACTCATTTGAATCTTAATCGGACTGAAATCGATGACAAGGGGATTGCAGCTTTAGCTGACTTGCAATCCTTGGAATGGCTAAATTTATATGGTACTAAAGTTACGGACGCGAGCATGCCAATCATTGCAAAGTACCGGGACCTAAAGGCAGTATATCTCTGGAATACTGCAGTAACTTCTAATGGGGTTTCGACGCTGCGAAAAGCTTTGCCTGAAGCGAAGATCGTTCGTGATACTGATGACAGAGCGGGTCGTTTTGATAATCTTGAGGATCCTGGCAAGTTTGACTTTTAGTCGATTCACATTTCTTTCGAATATCATTCATAAATTCGAAGTGCGCTCTTAAAGAGGGTTCTTTAATAAGAATAAATCGGTATTTTTTTCTTATTGAATATTTGAGGCCACGATTTTTCTAAGGATAAGGCTCAAAAGTTTTATAAAGTTCTACCATTTTGTATTCCAGCTTTAGATAAAGCAAAATTGCTATAATTATCAAAAAAATGTTTTACAAATGAGAAAAGAATGGCATTATTATTGCATTTTAATCTGGATGGCTCGGCAAAAAAATGCGATTTCCTCTGTGCAACTGACTGTTTCTGTAACGGAAAGAGTTCGCGAACACTTGGATCGGATGACCGAGACTGGGATGTTTGGTAAGAATGCTGCCGAGACTGCGAACCTTTTACTTATAGATTCGATCAGGGAATACATAGAAAAAGGATCTACGTTCTTGGATTCAAAATCCGAGGATCAATAGATTCAAAAAACATTATATAAGATGCCCAAACCAAGATCGAATAGTCCGGAAAATATTGATAAAAATGAATTCAATACGTCTTCAGAATTAAGTGCAGACAAGCCTGACTCTAATGATGATCCCAGCGATTGGATGTATGCTCAGGAATCTGCTGAAGAAGATAGCCTCAGAGAACTCGCTGAAGATATAATCCGATATGACAGTGATTTGGCAAGTATCCTTGTAGATACTGTTTCTGGGGATTCATCAACGGGAGAATTGATTCGTCGCATTAGTGCTTGGCAGGCAGCTAATGGTGGTGGCTACAAGCGTGCTCGATCCCGTGGATCTGTTCCTGCTAAGCCTTGGTTATCTTAAAGGCAGGTTTGAGGCTATTTTCGCAGATCGGACTCGTTTTTTATATTACAAGCATTAGTATATTTGGTAATGTGGATCCGTTTACTTATTGCGTTTGCCTACATTAGTCAGGCGTATGCTGAGCTAGTTCCTGTTAATGATCTTGGGTTAAAAATTGCTCAAGGATTTGAAATTACGCACTATGCGGATTCTGTAATTGCCCCCGACGTCTATTCAATGACTTTGGACCCTTCTGGATCTGTTGTGATTTCTTCGAGAGGCTATATTAAGAGGTTGACCGATGAAGATGGAGACGGGGTAGCAGATACAGAATCTATACTTATTAAGTCCAGTGCCGGCGCAATGGGTATGCTTTTTTTGGATGAAAGGACTTTGCTCACTACAGAAGGAGGATATTTCAACCGCTACATTGATAAGAATGGGGACGGTAAATTTGATTCTAATCCTTTTAGGATAGGTAAGTTTGGGGGCGGGGAACATGGGATCCATGCAATTCGAAAGGATAGTCAGGGAAGAATATATTTAATTGGAGGGAACGATTCTAAATTTGCCGGTCATCAGGACATGAAGGGTTATCCACAATTAGAGGGTGGTGCCTTGATCCGCTATTCATCAAACTTTTTGGATTCTACTCTCTTATGCCATGGATTACGCAATCCCTATGATTTCGATTTTAATAGTGAGGGACAAATATTCACTTATGATAGTGATTGTGAGAGGGAATTTTTTCTTCCATGGTATTCGCCTACTAGGCTCTATAGGTTAGAGGACGGTGCTCACCATGGTTGGCGCTTACCGGGTTGGAGGCGAGGCTGGAAAAGGCCGGACTATTATTACGATAGCGTAAAGCCAATAGTTAATATTGGTAGGGGCTCGCCGACTGGCGTCGCTGTTTACAGGCACACAGCTTTCCCAAAATATTATCATGATGCTGTATTTTATTGTGATTGGACATTTGGGAAGGTCTATGTCACAAAGGCTGCTGGCCTAATCGAAGAAGCTGGCTTTCCTATTACTGATACTTTTATTGAATCTTTAGGAACTAATGGTTTTGCTCCTAGTGATATTGAAGTTGGAAAAGACGGGTCAATTTTTCTTTCGGTTGGTGGTCGAGGCACGACTGGGTCGGTTTATCATATCAGACATAAAGATTCGAAGTCTGATTCAGGGCCGATTGAAATGGGCAAAGTGATTTTGAAAGGGTTTCAAAGGGATGAAGAAAATTTGAATTCTGGATTTCAAGCTGAAGAAGCGATGATTATGGCTAGGCACCTGGATAATTCCTTATTGGATGCAACCAGTAAAGATAGAATGAGATCCCTACGGTCGTTAATGAAGGCCCTTGGTGATTGGAACTTAAAGAGTCCATCAAAAGAATCTTTCACTGGATATGAACTCTCTAATGACGAAATTTTCAACAAAGAACATAATGATCTGCTTGTCATGGCCCGAAATTCCTCTCGGGCTCTTTTACATTCTCTGGACTTAGATGAGCGAAGGGAATCTGCCCGACTCATTGCTATGTTACGTGACTCTCATCCAATCTCCTCTACAAGGATATTGAATTTTATCACTAAAGATTCTGTGCCCGAGGAAGACTTTCATTTTCTTGCTTGTCTTGCCCGG
>MDSV01179711.1_pt1 | contig 10174 bp, 4 predicted proteins | sample 810851 | NCBI WGS metagenome assembly MDSV01 (sample SAMN05326640, study PRJNA326480) | marine metagenome | isolation source: seawater | place: Atlantic Ocean: North East | collected 2012
AGAAGGAGAAGAAGGAGAAGAAGGAGAAGAAGGAGAAGAAGGAGAAGAAGGAGAAGAAGGAGAAGAAGGAGAAGCGCGACCGGGAGCCGCCGCCGGAGACTGCGTGAAAGAGTCTCGCCGAGATTCTGGGAAGGGACGCGCGTCGGGGACGACGGCGAAGACGGGAAACGCGTCAGGAGGGCGAGTCTCGACGCGGCGCGGCGTGCGACGAACACGAGCTTTGGGCCGTGTTTGGTCGTGTCGATACTGTGTTAATAGAGCAACCGCGCCGTACGGTACGTCACGCGACGTTTAGCGTTTGTTTCGCGACGGCGTTTCGTTCGAGCGGCGTTTCCGTCTACGACACCGACGCAGAGGCGCGTTTGCACGCCGCGCAGAAGCGTTTCAGCTTGCCATGTGGGCAGGGGTTGCAGTCCGCGCAGTCACGTTTCAGCTTCCCATGCGGGCAGGGGTTGCAGTCCGCGCAGTTGTCTTTTCGCTTACCGTGCGGACACCGCTTCACACCCATCACGAGCCCTTCACGCCTTCGTCAAGGAAGCCGCGCACCTCTCGCGTCATCCAGGCCGGTGCCGAGGGTTGTGAACGCGAGCCCTCTTCGGATGGAAACGAAACTCCGTCGTCCGTTCACGTGATGTGATTTTTCTCGTTCGCGGCGAAAACCACGACCGCCGACGGGACCGCCGCCGCCCAGGCATTCTTCCTCGCGCGTCGATTCGGACCGCTACGCGCGGTCGCCCCCGCGATGGGTTCCGGCCGGGACAAGCGTAAGAAACTGGCGAAGCGCGCCGGTAAGGAGTCCGAGGGCCCCTCCGGCGCGTCCAAGACGGACCGGAAGACGGACAAGAACGCGGCGAAACTCGAGCGCCGCGCGGCGAAAGCCAGCGCGGGGGATGACATCGACGCCATCCTGGCCTCCATCAAGCTCCTGGACGCGAAGCGAACCGAGGTGGAGATACGCGAGGCCTGCGAGAAACCCTCGCCGCGGTGTAACTGCTCGTGGACCGCCACGCTGGCGCAGAAACCCGAGGAGATCGTGCTGTTCGGCGGCGAAGTGGTGGATGGGGAGGGGAGGACGATCGTCTTCGGCGACCTCTTCAAATACGACGCGGCGCGGAACCGGTGGACCGAGGTGCGGGCGCCGAACGCGCCGCCGCCCCGCAGCGCGCACCAGGCGGTGGCGCACGGCGGGTACCTGTACGTCTTCGGGGGCGAGTTCACGTCCCCGTCGCAGGAGCGGTTCCACCACTACCGCGACCTGTGGCGTTTCGACCTGAACGCCAACGCCTGGGAACAGCTGCCCAACAAAGGCGGGCCGTCGGCGCGGAGCGGGCACAGGATGGTCGCGCACCCCAAAGGCAAGAGCTTGTTGCTGTTCGGCGGGTTCTACGACACGGGCCACGAGATCCGGTACTACGACGACGTCTGGGAGCTTGCGCTGGAGACCATGACCTGGAAGCACCGAGCCGGCGGCGGCGGCGGCGCGGGCGGAAACCGAGCGGTGGGTCCCAGCCCGCGGAGCGCCGCGCACGTCGCCGCGCACGGCGACGCTCTTTTCGTGTACGGCGGGTACTGCAAGTACGCGGGCGACGGCGACGGGGACGCCGCGGACGGGGACGTGGAGAAGGGCGTGACGCACAGCGACCTGTGGAGGCTCGATTTGCGCGATTGGCGTTGGGAAAAGCAAAAGAAGAAAGGTTTGGCGCCGGGCCCGAGGGCGGGGGCGACGTCCTGCGCGCACCTCGCCAAGAAGCGCGCCGTTTTGTTCGGCGGCGTGGTGGATCACGAGGTGCGCAAGGGCGAGGTGATCATCTCCGAGTTTTTTTCCGACGCGTACAGCATGTCGCTGGAGGACGGGCGGTGGTTCCCCGTCACGCTCTACGCGGACAAAAACAACGAGCGCGCGAGCGCGAGCGCGCGCGGGGGGCGGGAGGAGGCAGAGCGCGTCGCGCGCGGCGAGAGCGTCAACGAAAACTTCAACGTGCGCGACGGCGCGACGCGCGCGGCTATTAAGATCCAGGCGCACTACCGCGGGTACGCGGTGCGCAAGGCGTTCAAGCTGTATAAGGTGGGGGGCCAGGTGAGCGAGCTGCTGTACTCGCCGGGCTCGGGCGAGGCGGCGCCGAAGACCGCGCCGAGGCCGCGCGGGCGCATGAACGCGGCGACGGCTGTGCGTGGGAACGTGCTGTACCTGTACGGCGGCGCGGTGGAGATGGGAGACGCGGAGGTGGCACTGGACGACGTCTGGGCGCTGGAGCTGACGGCGCGGCCGAAGTGGCGGCTGGTCGCGGAGCTGAGCGCGGCGGCGGCCGCCGCCGCGGGGGGGGACCACGCCGAGTCGTCGGACGACGAGGAGGCGGAGGCGCGCGAAGCGCGGGGGGACCGCGTCGGGTCCTCGGACGACGACGAATGAATACTACAGAAGGTAGACTACCGTGTGTGGTAGTCTGTGCGTTTAAGACTCACGTAGCTACTAGCTACGAAGTAATAGCGAGTACGTCGAACGTAAACGGCGCGTCGCTCGCGTGTTCGCGTATTAATACCGTGGTAGGGTACGCGTCGCGCGAGCGCCGCGCGCGAACGTCGCTTCGCGTCAGAAAAACTCAAAACTCGAAGGTTTCGCGGTGCACGAGGCACTTGTTCGCGACGGCGGCGTTCTCGGCGGCGTCGGACATCGCCGCCGGGCCGCAGACGTACACGCCGACGTGGCCGACGCTTTTGCCGGCGCACTCGGCGACGAGCGCGTCGAAGTCGGGGCGGCCGGCGTTGACCTTGACGACGGCGGACGCCGACGCCTCGACGTCCGCGGTGTTTTCCTTCCCGGAGGTGACGAACACGCGCACATCGAAGCGCGCCTTGTGCTCCGCGGGAAGCGCCGCGATCGCGTCGAAGAGGTACGCGAACGCCTTCATCTCGGAAGGCGCGCGCGTCGTCCAGATGAGCGTGGTGCGGTTCTGCGTTTCCTTCGCGTTGCGGATCTGGTCCTCGAGGATCGCCGCCATCGGCGTGACGCCGATGCCGCCGGCGCACAAAACGACGTGGTCCACGTTTTTGGGCTGGACCTGCAGGTTGCCGTGCGGCCCGCCGACGTAGACGCGCACGTCGCTCTGCTCGAGAGCGCCGCTCTTCACCGCCTGGACCGTTTTGATGATCTGGCCGGACCACTGGTCGTCCTTAACGCCCATGCGCTTGATGAAGAGCGTCAAGTCCTTGGTGGCCTCGTCGTACGACGACACCGTGATCGGGTGGAACCACAGGAAGGAGGGGATCTCCGCCGGCGCCAGCGGGGGGCCAAGCGGCTTCCGCATGAGCTCGGCGCGGCGCGCCTCAGGCACGTCCACGGAGAGCCAGATGTACGAGCCCGGGTGGAAGTCGAACGCCTTGCTCGGGAAACCCTCACGGTTGACCACGAGCTTGACCAGGTCGTCGTCCACGACTTCGCACGACACCAGCGACGACTTCTTGGCGAGCTTCGTGTACCAGCGCACGCCCATGTCCAGCCAGAAAAACGCAAACGTGGGGACGATCCACATCACGGCGCGGAACCGGTTGTGGAAGATGAGGAACATGTTGCCCATGAACATGAAGTTGAGGTGCAACCAGTAGAACATCTCGAAGTGGTTCCGGCGCCAGTACGGCAGCGACATGAAGAACTGGCCGAGGAACGCCGACGCCGCTACCGGGCCGGCCCACAGGTTGGGCGCGTTCAGGTTGAACGCGTTGGACCACTTGACCGGGCCCTTCTCGGTGCCGCCGGTGAGCATGAGCAGGATGTGAACGACCATGAAGACGTAGAACAGGCGCCCGATCTGCTTGTGCTGCTTGATGCCTCGGTCGAACGGAATGCCGAACAGCTGGTACAGCGTCACGTTGCGCGAGGGCGTGAGGATTGCCAGGAACAGACACCGAACAGCCATCTGCGCGAAACCCTTTCCGGCCGCGCGCGTCTTGTTACCGAAGTACGTCTCGTACCCGGTGTTCTCGGACACCTCGTCCGTCAGCGAGGTGTACCGCTCGACGAACGCGACCGCGAGCCAGGCGCACACGGCGCCCCACACGACGATCTCGCCGTACGTCATCGTGAGCAGCTCGTTCAGCGGGCCGAGCACGCCGAGGTCCCGCTGGAAAAACGGTGACGTCGACGGGGGCGCCACCTTCTTGTACACGAGCGCGGAGGCCCACCCGCCAGGTCGTAGCGCCTTGTCTCTCTGCGTGCGCAGGAACACGGCGCACCCGACGACGAACGCGATGAAGATCCAGTTGGACCACCAACCCATCTCCCACGACGAGGACGCGGCGTAGCACTGAGGCACGCCGATGATGTTAAAGGCGAGGTAGAGCGCCACGGCGATGAGTGCGGTGCCCACCGCGCGGTGGCCGCACATCGCCAGGTACCCGGCGACGCCGACGGCGCCGAAGACCAAGACGATGTAGATGGGGAAGATGGCGGGCCACGCGTCGCCCCACGAATCGAGAAACTTGACGCACCCTTTGGTGAAGCCCGAGTCGGAGTCGACCCACGCTTCGACCATTTTCGATGGATCTCAGGGGAACCGGGGGGGAGGCAACGAGCGGGGATGCGCGCCGATGGAAGCCGGAGCGCGATCGGTCGGCGTGGTGTGACGCGCGAGTCCGAAGTGCGGCGAAGGTTTGTCACGTTGTCATGTCGAGAGTTCGTTAAAAAATATCGCGCCATCTGAGAATCGCCGACGTTCACAATAACGCTATTGCGCTTTCTGAGTCATTGACCCTCGTTCGCGCCAGTGAAAAACTCGCGAGAGCATCTGAATCGCCGCGTCAGCGTTCGGGCCGGGAGGCGTTTCATCCATCGGCGCGCTTTTCTGTGGAAAAGCGATGGCCTCGCCTGCTCGCGCCACGTCGGTGCGTTTGCGCTTTTCGGATATTGGAGACGCGCGGTCGTGGTCACACGCGCGCGCGCTCCTGATACGCGAGGGGTGGACGCTTCGCTTCGAGCACTCCCGGGCGAGGGGACGAGTCGCGCGCTCTCGGGCGAGGGGACGAAAGGCGCGCCGTTCACGCCCGACGAAGCGTGCCTCGCGCTTCCCGAGGCGCGATGACGTTTTCGAGGACGACGTTCGTCACCGAAGCGCGTCGGTGGCTCGCCGTCGCGGCGGTCTGCGCGCTTTCCCTCCCCTCCCCGACCGCCGCGAGCGGATTCTACGCGCCCTCGTCGACGCTTCGCCTTCCCGACGCGGTGCTCGACGCGGCGCACGACGTGGCGTACCCGTCCGGGACCGCTCCCGTGCGGCTCTCCGATTACCACCACGCGCGTCGCGCTGACGCCGAGAAGTTTGTGGTGGTGGTGGCGACGTACTTCACCGGTTGCACGCCCGGCCGCCGCGACTACCCCACGTTTACGAAGTACGTCACCGCGCTACAGGCGCGCGTGGACGCCGGGGACTTGCCCGGGAACGTCAAGTTCGTGGTGTCGCTGAAGAACGGCGTCAACGAGGGCGTCGCGCGCGCGTGGGCCGAACTCGACGGGAGCGACGACGTCTCGCGATCGCTCGTCATCGCGGACGACCGCCACCGCGCGCTGGTGTACCCGCTCTTCGACGCCGCCGTGCACCCCGCGTACGCAGTCATAGACCACTGCATGCGCTATCGCGCGCTGCTGCCCTCCATCGCGGACACGCTGAATGCCACGCGGGCGGGCGACGCGCGGGCGCCGACCGACGCCGCGAACGCGAACGGCGGGCTCGGCGCCGACTTGACGTCCGTCGTCGAGGCGCTGCTCCGCGAAACCGAAACCGAAACCGCGTGTCCCTCGGGCGACGACGCCGTGGAAGAACCGGTTTTGCCCGCGGGCGCTCGCGTCGACGCGCGGGAAAGCGCGCACGTGCCGGGCGCGGTGCCGTCCACGGACGCGTGCGTTCCCGGTTTCGGAACGGCGCGGTCCGTTTTGTCCGTCGACGCCCCCGCGGGGTCCAACTTCGTCGCTCCGTTCGCGACGCCGCGCGCGCTGGCGTTCCACCCGCATTCGGGCGATCTCTGGGTCGCGAACAAGGACACGGACGCGCTCACCGTGTTGCGCGGGGTCTCGGCGTACGCGAGCGACGGTTCGGACATCGGAAAGAACCCGCGAATTCTCGAATCGAGACACAGGCTGGACCGCGCGCGGTACCACTACATGGACGCGATGGCGGGTCTGGCGTTTGGCTCGGACGTCGCCGCCGCGCCGCTGGTGACGTGCCAGGAGTCGGAGAACGACTACGACGGCTCGAAGTCCCCGAACCGGTTCATGGGCCCGAGCCTGTACGACACGGTCAAAGTGCAGGGCACCGTGAAAACCGGGGGCTGGCCGAGGGGCAGCGAGATTTACGTCAACCAGGCGGGCGCCGCGTGCGACCCGGACTCCGCCGCCGACGCCGCGGACGCGACGTGCTTCATGACGCACACGGACATGCTGCACGCGACGCCCCTGTGCGTGGGCATCGCGCACGACCCCGAGCCGGACACGCCGTTCGGAAACGTGTTTTGGGTGAACGACGGCTTGAACGAGACGTTGGTGCGGTACGACTTCGAGCAGCCGCACGGCCCGGGGTCGCTGGACCACGCGCTGGCGAACGTGAGAAGGTACCCGGAGATTTCGCTGAAACGCGTGCCGGGGGTGCCGGGGCACGCGGTCGTGGACGCCGCCACGCGGACGGTGTTCGTGGCGGACGTCGGCGGTGGGCGCGTCGTGGCCGTGCACGCGGACTCCGGCGTGTTCGTCGGGGACGCGCGGAACGACCTCGGCGGGAACTTCACGCTGTGGTCGAGTCCCGAGCCGTCGTTCGAGTACTCGCTGTTCGGGTGCGCGCGCCACTACGCCTTCGCGTCGAACCTCGACCGGCCGTCCGGGCTGGCGCTGCGGGGGAACGTGCTGTACGTGGGCGAGCACGGCACCGGCAAGATCCTCGCGTTCCACAAGACCACCGGGGTGAAGCTGGGTGAGATCGCGACGGGTTCGAGCGCGTTGTTCGGGCTCGCGATCCAGCCCGAAACCGGGGATGTGTTCTTCGCGGACGGCGACTCGGCGCGCGGCGTCGGCTTCGTCGACGTCACGGCGCCGTGCGCGGAGGATGCGATTCCCGACGGGCCGGCGATGGCGTGGCCGTCCAGCGCCACCTCGGACACCGGCGTTCCGTACTGCGTCGACACGAGCGCCGCTTCGCCCTTCGCGGGAGCGCTGAACGTCGCCGTGCACGCCATCGAGCACGAGGACGGGTACCTGAACATGACGCCCCTCGGTCCGGGGTACGGCGTCAGCGACGCGTGCCTCGCGTGTTCGGCCGAGTGCGACAACGACATGCTGCTGATGTCCGGGTTCCTGTGCCACGCGTGCCTGCCCGACAACTGCCGCGGCGGCGTGCACGACGCGGGCGTCTCCAAGGGGACCTGCGTGAACCTGATCGGGCGCGGGTACGAGTGCGTGTGCGACGAGGGGTCCCGGGGGGACCACTGCCAGTTCCGCAGCCGCGCGCGGGGGCGGCTTTCCGGGATTCTCGCGATCGTCTCGGCGCTCTTCGTCGTTTCTCTACGCTAGCTAGTGGTCTACGTATTATACTATGCGAGAGGCGCTCTGCGAAACGCGGCTCGCTCGAAACGATGACGTCACGTGCGTTCACACGGCGTCTACTCGTCGTCTATTCGGACCTTCACGGTTCCGAATTCGTGCCACGCGCCCCCTTCCCCGGCGTCCGGCACGCCGCCCTCGGCAACGAAAATGTCGAACCCCCAAAACCCGCCGTCGGCGTTTTCCCGCGCCTCGGCGCGACCGGCGACGCGCCACGGTTTCGAGTCCTCGGAAGGCGCGGCGAGGGTGACGCGCACGCCCGGTCGCACCGCGCGATCGATTCGCACCGGTCGATCCAAACCGACGTTCGCCAGGGTGGACTTCGTGGGCGCGACGCCGCGCGCGCCGGCGTTTCGTTTCTGGGATTCGTCGCCCGAGAGCTCTTCTCCGGCGGCAACCACGACGCCTTCGCGAAAAGGCGCCTTCTCGCGATGCGCGCGCAGGTGGTGCGGCATGAACTCCACCCGCGACGCGGGGGGCAACGAGCCGACCATGGCGAGGTCGGCGTGCACGGGCACGAGCGCGCGGCGGAGACACGGCGGGGTCTCCAGGTACTGCAGCACGCGCGCGAGGAACGCCGCGCTTCGGCCCCGTTCTTTGGCGCCCCGCAGAAATCCGCTCTCGGTCGAGGCGCCGATGTGTACGACCACGGTGTCCGACCGCGCGAGCATCGCAGCCTCAGCGACCGCCAACGCGATTCGAGTCGCCGTCTCGAGCGAGTCTGCCGCGCATACGCACGCGCTGTCCACGGACAGACGACGCGAACGGCCCATCGCGTCTCGCAATGATTGGAAAAAGCACGCGAAAGATGTGAGTCGTAGTAGTACACTTTTTTTCGTCTCGGGTCTATGACTGCGCCCGGCCGACGCGCGCGCTCCGCTTGCGCGTCTACACGCACCGATCCTCCGGCTCGACGTACTGCAGCTTCAGAAAGTCGAAGACGTCCTTCTCCGTGGAGAATGTCACCCCTTCGAAGCGCGGGTCGTGCTTGAAGCGCGACTCCTTCGCGCCGCTCTCCAGGCGGAAGCCCTTGTCTCCGAGGCTGAGCCCGTGGAACTTCTTGTCCGCCCACCAGCGCATGCTCCGGTTGAAGTACCCGCTCCCCGTGAAGTACAGCAGCGCGAAAGGGTACTCCTCGGGCGAGTACACCTTGATGTCGATGCGGCGGAAGCGCCGCGGCGGTCCCGCGACGACCACGCCCGTCTCCCGAGTCTCGATCGCGCGCGTCTCGGAAGCCTCGGCGAGCGCGCGCGTCGTGGCGGGGTCGGCCGTCTCGCCGGGAAGCGAAACTTCCGGCGGGACCCTGCACACGCCCATGTACGAGCGGCGCTCCCCCGAGTTCAGGTCGGCGGTGATGAGCCCGCGCCGCCGGAGCAGCGCCAGCGTGGCGGGCAGGATATCGTCCAGGCGGTCGACGAGACGTTCGACGTCGCGCGACGGCGAACGCGCGACGCTCTCAGCGTCGCGCGCGCTTTTTCGTCGTTCGTTTTCGTCTTGGCTCGCGTCGTCGGCGAAGGTTTCGCGCGGCGCGACGAGCACGTCCGCGTCCCCGCACGTCGGCTTGCCTCGGCGGTACGACCCGGCCAGCGTGACCTGGCACCGCCCGGGGCCGCACACGGTGTCCACCGCTTCGCGCACGAGCGCACCGATCGCCGCCGCCTCGGCCCGGGGCATCTTCTCCTCGAACTCGCCGTAGTGCCGAAGACCGATGCGCTGCGCGGGGGTGAGCACGCGGCCCGGGTCGGTTTTCCCCGCCGCGTCCTCGGCGGCGACGGCGGCTCTGAGCGCGTCCAGACTCGTGTGGCCCGCCCGGTACAGTCGGCGCGCCGTTTCCGGCCCGACCCCCCAGATCTTCCCCAAAGCCAGCAACGCGGCGACGCGCGGGTCGCGCTTCAGCGTCTCCAGCTTCTGCAACTTGCCCGTGGTTAAGATCTCGCCCACCTTATCGCGCGTCGAGCTCATCTTCTTGCCAAACGCGCTCGTCAGCGGCGCGCCCGTCGCCGGGTTCGATCGGAGCTGCTTCACGTCAGTCACCTCGAAGTCGAGCTCCTTCAGCGCGCCCGCGACGGTCTTGTGGTGCTTCGCCTTGTACTTGTCCACACCCGCGAGCACGGTCTCGTAGATGTCCGCCAGCTCGAGCAGAGGCTCGATCAGCCGCGCGTTACGAAAAACGTTCGACGGCGGAGCGGCGGAAACCGACGGCGCCGCGTCATCCTCGTCGTCGTCGCCTCGCCGCGGCGAGTCGCCCTCGTCCGACGAGACGTCGTCCGCGAGCGAACGCGCGGTGACCCGGTTCGGCGCGATCGGAACGAGACCTGACGCGCCTCGACGCTCCGCGACGCCGACCGCGAGAGCTGTCGACGTCGACGCCGGGTTCTGGCACGCCAGGCGCTCTTTGACCCTGCCGAGATACGGGCGCTCCTGCGACTCCGAGTCGGGGATGGCCACCCACGAGGGAGGCGCACCGCCCGCCGCCGCCGCCGCCGCCGCCGCCGCGCGCGCCGACGCGGCAGCCTTGTCCGCCGCCACGGAGGACGCCATCACGGCGTCCCGGCTCGAGCCGGGCGCGGGGCGCGCGGCGGCGGCGGCAGCCTCGGC
>MDSV01025508.1_pt1 | contig 10173 bp, 7 predicted proteins | sample 810851 | NCBI WGS metagenome assembly MDSV01 (sample SAMN05326640, study PRJNA326480) | marine metagenome | isolation source: seawater | place: Atlantic Ocean: North East | collected 2012
GAGGGGACGGCCACCGAGCGGTGCGAAAGCACGGCCGGATCCGTCGTAGAATTTGCCCATCCATTCCACAAAGTGGAGACGGGCAGCGTGAATTGTTGGCGAAAGGATGCCGAGGGCAAGAGCGAAGACCTGGACAAAGAGGAAGATGACGGCGCACAAAAGGGCGGTCAGGTAACCGCTCGCCCCTCCGGCTTCAACGCCTTTGAGGATGTTCTCCCAACCAAGAATGATAGAGACTTCTGCGATTTTAACGCCAGCAACGCCAACAGCCATGATGCGGAGGTAGGAGAGGGTGTTTGCAAGCAATCCAAACGTTTCGATTGGACCCATGATGATGCCCCCGGCCCAACCGAACCCTTCGTAGATGGCAAGACCGACGATGAGGCAGCCGATGCCACCGAGGAGAAGAAGGTTCCAAAGGAGTTGGACTTCAAACAAGTCATTGTACCCCATGACGAAGTTTCTACAGACCATAAATCCACCAACGAGGATCATAAGCCAAGATCCCTTTTCGAAGAAAGCAGCGGCGATTCCGTGTGCCTTGTTGACATTGAGGAAGCCAATGATCAGTCCAATGAGGATGTGGAACACACCGAGGTAGACGGCAAGAGAAACATATTGTTCAAGTCCGTGGCCAGCGCTTGCACGGTGGAACGGCATCATCACAAATGGATGGCTTCCATCACCGAGGCCGAGGAACACAGCAAGTGCTTCTGGCATGACGAACACATCGTGAGCCCAGCCGTAGAAGCTGGTCAGAATGGCAATATCTGGCCCCCATCGGTACCCGTCTTTGAGGACACCGTCAACATACATGCTGCCGTCCCACACAAATCCGAATCCTTCTGCAAAAATGATGCCCCATATGATGCACCACACACCCATCCAGCGGAGGACGGTCATGCCTTTTTGGGCAAGTGGGTCAACGGCAAAGGGTTTAGAGCCAAGCCATAGGGAGAGAGCGACGAGGATTGCCCCGTAGCCAAAGTCGCCCAGGATCATGCCGTAGATGAACGGGAAGGTCATCATGATGAGCATCGATGGCTCGAAGGTACCATACTTAGGTCGGCCGACAAGATCGACCAAGAGTTCGAATGGCTGTGTGGTTTTGCCATTCTCAAATTCGATAGGTGGAGCAGGTTCGTCATGGTGCTCGTCGTCTGCAGGCATAGCCCGAATCATGGTGAGGGAAATATCCAATTCTGGCAAATTGATTTGCCCGTCGCCGTCCAAGTCCATTGCCTTGACAAGTGGTCCGATGTCCCAAGGTGGAAGGTTTGCCACATTTGCTGATTTGAGCGCTTGCTGGAATTCGTAACTGTCGACTTTTCCTGAATCGTCCAAATCGATGGACTTGAAGAATTGGAACACGGATTGTTTGGTCTTGAGAAGGTAATCAGAGAGCATGACCAGTTCTTTAGCCACTTCTGGAGCATCGTGGTGTTCGTCATGGCCGTGTGCGTGGTGCGGGTCGACGTAGGCTTCAACCGCAACGTGAGAGGCAACCTTGTCCAGTTTGGAGGTGACCATTTCGGTTTGAGAGGTGGGCACCCACGCATCGAGGGCAAAGGCCTGATCGCTGACGGCAACCAAGGTAGGTGAAGTGTAGATGGCGTCTTCCCGTGTGAGGTACTCTTCTAGAGCGACGAGTGAACGTCCGTTTCGGCCAACCCAGGCATCAAGCGCCTCTTGGGTGCTTGCGATGGTGTTCTCCATAGCGGTGATCTCAGAGAGAACGCTGCTTGCCTTCTTTGCTGGCGATCCTTCCCCTGCTGGAATTTGAACCGCCTTTGCGCCAAGTTCAGCCAGACAAATTTGGACTTCAGCCGCATGTTGAGTTTGACAGGCGACTGCCACAATCCCGGGGGCGCTGTGCAGAAGAATCTCGGAGCTCAACGCAGAGAAGATTGATTTTGCTTTGCTTGCACGTGAAGTCTCACCGACGTAGACCTCTAGGCCATCGAATCCGCCCATCAATTCAAGCGGGATATCGAGAGGAGCGAGTCGATCGAGAACTTGGTGTTGTTCCTTGAGTGTGGCAATTGAGGACTCGCTGTCACGGATGGTGTCGAGGTAGGCGAGCGCATCGTCAATCTTGGAGCCGAAGGAATCAACGAGTTTTTTTGCTTCATTGATTGAAACTGGCCCATCGGTGTTGATGGCTTGAACAGAAGAAGAGACCGCTCGTACTTTGGTCAGCATTGCGCTGGTTTGGTTGGCCCCTTCGGTGGAAAGTGCTCGCCCGACGCCAATTCCATCTTGGAAATGCCCGTACTCTTCAATGTGAACGCAAGAGAGCGAAGCGCACATTCGGAGCACCTCTTCCATCTTATCGACGGGAGCCGCCACGGTGAGGCGGGACATCTCAGCGGTTGCGAACATTGGAACCAACTCATTGAGAATTTACTGTAGTAAGAAGGTGAGCGACGGCTTTGTCCTTCCGATCAGCTGCGGAAGAGGAAATTGCGTCGACGATTTTTTGTCCGTCTTTTGCCACGCCTTCTGCTTCCTTGTTTGCTTTACTACGGGCTGCATCGAGTGTCGCCTGCGTGTCTGCAACCGAGCCATCAGTGGCATCGGCGATGAGTTGAACGGATTGGCGACGAGCGTCGGCTGCAATCTTACTGACTTCTGCTTGGGCATCTGCAAGTTGCTTTTCAGCATCTTGTTCTGCTTGCTTGATTTTGCGAAGGACATCGGCCATACCCAAGATAAACACCAGCAAATCGGCTGAACGGCAGGGGGTTTATGAGGCTAATGGGGGGCCTCTATGGGCTAGAAAGACCACTGCTTGAGCAGTTCATTGTTTTGGCTTGGTGCCACGGAACCGGCTTGCCATAGCGAAAGGCCACAACAAGCGCCCCTGCACATCTTGGTAGCCTACTTCCTTGATCATGGCCCTGTAATACCCATTTGTCCCATAATGAGAATAGGTGTTTGCAAGGCCTTTCCACGGGTGGTTTTTGTCTTTAGTCACGTACCGTGCAAGCCATTGAACGACGGTTGCCATCCACAGGCGACCAGCAAACCCATGCAGCCAATTTGCCTTTCCAGCATCACAAATGACGAGACGCCCACCTGGTTTGAGCACTCGGTAAATTTCTTCCAAACCCTTTCGCTTATCTTGGAAATCACGGAAGGAGAAAAGGCAGAACACCATATCAAATTCATTGTCCGGCAGTGGGATCGATTCAGCGATTGCTTCGACATACGCCGCCGGTTGTTCGCCTCGTGAGGCACGTGCTTGGTCGACGCGCTTTCGAGCCACTTTGAGCATTTCTGGAGAAGGGTCGAGACAAGTCACATCAAGACCAACCAAATCTTCGGCAAAGGACCCTGGACCGCATCCGACTTCAAGGACCTTCATACCTGCTGAGGCATGATTCCTAACGTTGCGCCTCCAGCGCTTATCTTGGCCGAAGGTCATCAACCGGTTGACTCGATCATAGTTTGGAATGGTAGCCTCAAGTTGAGCCTCGAGGATAGTCCATGCCTCCAAATCGATCCCAGATGGGTCGTACCCGCCTGTTGCTTCTCGGCTTCCCATGATGTACCCCCGGATGCCGACCCCTTTGGACATGTCGCAGAAAAAAGTGGACCAAAAGAGGCCTTCCGTCGTGGCCGTCTCAGGCGATACGTTCGACAGTTTCCGGGGTAATTCCTTCCTCAGGCGTAACTCGGAACACAAGAATTTTGAGATTTTCTGGGGCGTTTCGGAACTTGGAAACGACCATCGAAGTTTCAAAGTCAGTACCGATCGTCCTCACATTGAACGAGAGCACCATGTCGGCAATGGTTGAGAGTTCTTGCTTAATGGCGGGTTCAAGACCGTTGGTCGACACGGAGATCAAGAGCAAACCTCTGTGAAGCTGCGCGTGGGCTTGAAGCATACGAACCATAGCCACGACACGAGCCGGGTCTTCTCGTTGAAGGAAGAAATCCAAACTGTCCACGACCGCACGGAAGTAGGGTCCAAGAGCCATGATCTCATTGGTCACCTCTGTCAGATAGTCCTGATTGGTGTCATCAACAAAACGGGTTTGGGCGAGACGCTGAATGTCGGCCAGTTGGAAGCCTTCAAGCCTGTATCTGCTGGCGAGTAATTCTCGTTCGAGAACCGTTGAATTGTATTCTTCACCGATGGTTCGGACATTGATGTCCATTGGCCAACTGTACTTTTGAAAAATTCTGACGATTTCTGCTTGTCCTTCGTTGGTAGAGATGTAGAGGGTGTTTTCTGATTCTTCAGCCGGCGAGGTGAATTGCTTTGCAAACAATTCACTCCCTGAACCCGTGTCTGTGAAGGCGATGAGGGTAAAGCCTCGAGGGATTCCGCCGTGCATTTCGTTGTCGAACTTTGGCACGCCGAATGAACCAACCTTACTGAAGAACTCCTCGTCTTCGGGATCGAACTCAAACTTGCGTGCCATACGTGTTCACCTCAATGGATTACGACCTGACCTCGATCGATAAGATCGGTGCAGTACAAGTCGAGGTTTGACAACACCAACGGAGGGGTCTGGTCGGGAACGTTGAGCACAACGGACAAAATTTCCCTCTGTCGGAAAGTATTGATGAAGGTGTGAAGGTACTCTGCCAAAATCCTGTCTTCATTGTAGATAGCAAGCGCATTGACGCTGTCAAGGAACACGAAGTTACGCACGGAAGTGGTTGTTCGAAGAATGTACAAGGTGCGGAGAAGGACCGACTCAAGCATGATTGGACTGTCGACGAAATGGATGTTGGAATATGGGACATCGGTGCCACCAAGAATTCCTGAGGAAACCAAATCGATGAATTGAATGTTAGAGACATCCATCCCAATCGCCTCAAAGGCCTGAATGATTTCTACTGCACCGCGGTTAGCGCTGATGTACACGCCACCCATCTCGAACATCTGCATCAATGGAATGATCGTGCTTGCCGTCACCATGAACGCGTTTGAATTGCCGCATCGAACCTGAACGGCACTGTTCAGAGCGACTTCGGTCAATTGTTCAGCAATGCGTTGATCCAGTTCGAACATCATCATGACCCCCAGCGCGATGTCTTGTCGCTTTGTGCGCCCCACTTGAGCATCGGCGTGAGCATCACGCCGAGAGGAGTTAGTTCGATGGCATGCTTAGCACGGCTGTGAGCAGTACCTCGCATCTTCACAACTTGTAAGAAGCGAAGAAGGTGGCCCATCCGTTCTACGTCACCCATTACGATGATTCCATCAGCGATTGCTTCTTCAACGCCAAAAGAGGACCAGTGAGCGTTTTCTGTTGCCGAAGTGATTTCTGAGATCAAAATGGTGGTGCAGCCCAATGTGGCGAGTTTCTTACCGAGGGTGAACAAGAAATCACGAATGAGTTGTTCGCTCTTAATTTTGTAACAAAGCGTGGTTACCGAGTCGATGACCAATCGAGTGACACCAATCGTGTTGACGATGTCGACGATTGCTTTGATGAGGGCGTGAACGTCATCCAATTCAAAAGAGGCTTTCTCTAAGCCAAGCCAAGAGTACAGGACGTCCATGTCAAACACGTTGATCAGGCCTGAGTCGACCATGTTCATGTCGAAGAAGGCATATTGACGGATGTTTTCGAGCAATTTCACAGAGGGTTCGGTCGCTGTAAAGTGAGCGCATGCTTCACCAGCAAGAGCACCGCGGACAAGGAATTCCATACCGAGGGTGGTCTTTCCCGAACCACATGTCCCAGCTGCGAGTACAGTGGAACCATAGGGGATGCCACCGCGCAAAATCTCATCCAATCCATGAATCCCTGTGACGCATCGGTCTCGGGTGTAAACGGCGGCTGGCTGCATGGGTAACAAGCCGACCAGTTCGGCTGGGTTCAATAAGGAATCGCCCACTTCGCATAGAAGCGTTGCATTGATGCTGCAAACAAAGGTGCTCGTCAAGCATCGCCTGGTGTTGGCGTCTGTTCGATGTACCACGAGGTGCTCGCTGTTGAATTCCCATCCCAAGCGAGCGATTGACCCGTGACCATGAACAGTCCCGTGTCACCGCCCCAAGAAACCCTGAACATATCATAGGGCCTTGCTTCATCGACCTGGGTGTATCGAAGTTTCAAAACACCAGTTCCATCACTCATACCGTTAAACATGCCAACTCCAAGGAATCCATGCACACCAAGATCGATCACTTGTGATGCATTTCCAGCAGATTGGGAAGTTGGATCTCCCGTAAACAAAACGGTGGAATCACCAGCAATAATACCCGTTTTGAAGAGGTAGTCAGAATTGATTTCAGAGGAGGTATGATTGAGCGACCATCCCCTAAGAGATATGGCGAAGTCATTTGGATTATAGATTTCAATCCACTCGGGTCCGCCACTCGCCGGACGCGTCATTAATTCAGTGATATGAAGGTCGTTGGTCAATCGCCCACCCTTGTGCACTTCAAGGACAACCTGCCATGTTTCACCATCTTGGATGAACTGGCGATTCGCCGTTGATGAAGCATAAGCTGTTTTCCGCTCAGTACCACCATCAAACAGCAAGGTCCCAACGCGACTTGAGGTTGTGCTTGCCACCACTTCAATCGTGAGGTGGATCGAAAAACCTTCGTCCAAACCCAAACCATCGATCATATCCCCCTCAGTCACGTTTTGGATGGCATTAATTTTGAGGAAATCGAGGCTGCCGTTTGTCACCAGACCTGCTTGAACGCGCCCCTCATCTAGGTCAAGCGCCGATTGGAGATGCCAATCGGCCGTTGCATTGTCGTAATCTAGACCCGCCTCATTGGCGGGAACAAACCAGCCTCCGTCCGAAGTGAGGCGATCCAATCCTTGGACTGCTGCTCGGTCTAAACGGTCGACAGCGGGGTCATTAGAGCCCATTTGCAACTGTGCCAGTGACAAAAAAGCAGTGAGGATCATTAAGAACAACGTAAAGGCTGAAAGGAATTCAATCACGGCTGTAAGAGCGGTTTCGTCTCTTTCCAGTGAACGAACCCCCTTGCTGCGCATGGTCTCGTGTGGTGTTCGACGCTTCAAGAGGTTGCCGCATGGAGCGGGGGAAGAACATGAAATTCGGGGGTCCTTGCCCCCTTCGGGGGCGATGAGTCTTTGAATCCCCCATGCGAGCCATCGTTCAATGTCGAACCGGATGCAGGGACCTCACGGCCAAAAAACGGGCAGTCTTTCGATGGTGCTTTTGCTCCTCTTCGCATCCCTTGCGGGGCTGGTGAGCTTACCTGTTGCCACCGCAAATGAGAGCGGGGATGTGGCCATTTTGGACTCTGTGTCACCTCTGAATAATTCATGGGGGTCTTCATGGGACCCAATGACATTCACCATTACCGTTCAAAATCAAGGACTCGGAACAAGTCAAAACCGAATCACAAATTGGTTTGTCTGTGCCGGTGATGTCACCGCACCCGTTTGCAAATCAACCCCTGACGCTTCTGGTTCCTTTTCCCTCGGTAATTTATTTTCAGGGACGACCGTCGATTTCACATCGGGCACTCAATGGAATCCATCCGGCGACCAAGGCACCTTCACCATCGTTTACGCTTTTGCATTGAATGACCAAGACGCCGCCGACGACGTGTTGAGGTTCACCCTCAACCTCACCCGTTCTTATGTCGATCTAGAAGTGGATTCAACCTACAACCCACTCAGTGACCTCGAGGGAACTGCAACCTATGATGGGCAAATTATTCTCAACTCCGGCGAATCCTACACCATCAATTCGAAAGGGCAAGTCAATGCTTGTGGCACATGCAACTTCGAAGCCGAACTTGGATGGCAACTTTGGACCACCGACCAGGTGCCATCTCTGTTGGATGAAGCATACACCAATGTCACCAACCTCCCTTCTTGGGGCGGTCAATCTCCGTTCACACGTCAATTGCCTGCTTTGAGCAGCCCTTCTGTGGGCGAATTCACACTCAAGTGGGGCTTGTTTAACAGCACCGGCACACCATATGGCGACCTCGACCCTAGCAATGACATCGCCCAGATGACCATCATCTTCGACGATACAATCGACCTGCAAGCCACTTCCATGCTGCCATCACACGATGCGGGTTCTGCGAATTATTACTACGGTGAGGACATGGTCACGGCAACCGTTTCTAATATAGGAAACAAAACCATCGATCTCGTATCTGTTGCGTTCCAAATCTATGACCCAATTGGCGAAGTCGAGTACGAAACGATATGCGTCATCAACGCCTTCATGCCCGGTGAAACTCGAACGTGTTTGTTCAACGTCACATCTGTCGGTGCTGATCGAACCTTAACCATCCAAGTACCTTCGAGCCACGACGAAGGCGACGAATCGAAATTCAGCAACAACGCTCTCTCTGAAGTGACCGACTTGGTTGCTGGAGCCATCAACGCCAACATTGACCAAGCGAGTTCCACTGGAACATACACCACCGGTGAAAACATCCAGATGAGCGCACGAACGAGTTCAACTGCTGCTGGGCCACTCAATTACTCTTGGTGGGTTTCTGGCATCATCAACCTCGCCTACGGGCCTGAATTGAATGTATCAGGTACGAACCTTGGACTCGGTGACCACATCATCACCCTCAGGGTGACCGATGTGTTCGGTGAATTGCAATCCGTACACAAGGACATCACAGTTTACGATTATATCTCCCTCGACAACGGGGATCTGTTCACCGGGCAAGCCGTAGCGAGAAGTTCCGCATACCTGCGCCATGAAGCATCATTGCCAGTGCTTGGAACATCCTATGGTATCGGAGAGGGGAAACAGCCCTTGCTTTTGCTCTCTTTCGAAATTTTGTCAACCGAAGACGACTCGCCCGATGTTGGCATGGACTGGATGGACATCCAATTGAATCTGAGTGCCCTTCTTCCTGAGAATATCCCGCTTGAAAGCGTCGATGTGCGCTATTTGCCGACCATGGACGATTACATTTGGACGTACTTGGACCAGTATGTGACAAACGAAGATGGCACCATCGATGTGACGTTGACCACCAACGGTGTGATCCTCATTATCGGCGACTCACCGCCTGCAAACTTGAGCGCAGGACCGATCACCAGCACCCAACTCGAAGGTGGACAGTTAGCCTTGAATTGGACGGCTGAAGGCGACTCATCAAACCCTTATGTTGGCGGATGGAACATCTACAAGCTGATGATTGTGCAGCAAGCAGGCACACTCTTCCCCAACCCTGCGAACGGAGTCAATGAATTCATCTGGAATGAGTTAACCAGTACTTCTTTGGTCGCTTCCATCGATCCATCAAGCGAAAGTTGGGTCGACCCAGTACCGCTCGCAACAGGAGATTGTGCCTCCTACGCCATCATGCCGGCGAGCAGAGAGGGCACTCCAGATTTCGAACACATCAATGTCAGTTTGGACGACAACGGGCAAGCAACCGCTTTCTGTGGTGACGCGATCCCTCCAGTGTCGAGCATCACCAACTTCCAACACACTTCGGCCTTCACCAATGACACAGAGTGTTACAAACTCGTCAACGATTGGAACATGTGCTATGAACTCAACTTGACATGGATGTGGCCCGAGAACGAACCCAATGGCCAATTGTTTTGGAACCTCTACATGGTCGAACAACAACCAAGTGAAATCGATGTTCGTTTCCTCACACCCCTCATGAGCAACATTGCATCCATCCCTGGAGAAACTGGGTATTACAACACCTCTGGCGTTGAGGATTCCAACATTCGCCCGCTGCGAACCTATTACTTCATTCTGGCACCTGTTGACTCGGTTGGCAATGAACAATTGATTGCAGACTATCCTTCGCCAAATATCGAGCGTGTGACCATTGAAGACGATTGGTGGAGTTACTATCAACACCTGATCCCAGAGCCTGAACCTGAACCTGAACCACCTTTGGGAGTTCCATGGTTGGGAACCTTGACCGATTACATGCAAGAGGATGAATTCACGACAACGGGATTAGCATCATTGATTGTCCTCGTCCTCTCGATCATCTCACTTCCACTGTTGCTGCAAAAGCGCAAACGCTTGAAGCGGATCATGGCGGCACGAAACCGACGAGCTGGCGTGGCATCGACGGCAGATGAGTTCGACGACTTCTTTGATTGAAGAGAACTATGGCGCGGCAGGGGAGATTTGAACTCCCGAGGTGAGACACCACTGGATTAGCAATCCAGCGCAATGGCCAGGCTATGCGACTGCCGCAGACAAAGCCGC
>MDSV01063238.1_pt1 | contig 10173 bp, 8 predicted proteins | sample 810851 | NCBI WGS metagenome assembly MDSV01 (sample SAMN05326640, study PRJNA326480) | marine metagenome | isolation source: seawater | place: Atlantic Ocean: North East | collected 2012
GTCGGCGGACGCCTGCCGCTGCCGGTAGTCCAGCAACCAACCACTGTAGTCGTTCAGGTCGCCGGCAAAGGCCGTCACCCCGCCGTCGGCCACCAGCACCAGCTCGTCGGTGGTGGCCCGCAACAGGTGGCGGTCGTGGGACACCAGCACCAGGCCGCCACTGTAATCCTGCAGCGCCAGGTTCAGGGCCAGGCGCATCTCCAGATCCAGATGGTTGGTGGGTTCATCCAGCAACAACAGGTTGGGCTTATGCCAGATGATCAGCGCCAGGGCCAGGCGGGCCTTTTCCCCCCCGGAGAAGCGGGCGATGGGGGCCAGCACCGCATCCCCCTGAAAGCCAAAACCGCCCAGGTAATTGCGCAGGCTCAGCTCGTCGGTGGTGGAAGCCTGGCGCTGCAAGGTCAACAGGGGGGTGGCGTTGACATCCAACTGGTCCAGCTGGTGTTGGGCAAAATAGCCTACCCGGGTATGTTCTCCGGATTGCAGTTCTCCCGCCAGGGGCGCCAGTTCCCCCGCCAGGGTTTTGATCAGGGTGGACTTGCCCGCACCGTTGGGGCCGATCAGGCCGATGCGGGAGTCCGGGCCCAGATAGAGATTCACCTGGCGCAGCACCGGTTGCCCGGTATAACCCAGATCCGCTTTGCTTAGATCCAGCAGGGGATCCGATAACCGGTCCGGCGGCGGAATCCGGAAAGTGAAGGGGGAGTCCACATGGGCCGGGGCGATTTTTTCCATCCGCTCCAGGGCCTTGACCCGGCTTTGCGCCTGGCGGGCCTTGGTGGCCTTGGCTTTGAAGCGGGTGATAAAGCGCTGCAGGTGTTCGATCTCCCGTTGCTGCTTGTCATGGGCGGCCTGCTGGTTGGCCAGTTGCGCGGCCCGTTGTACCTCAAAGCTGGAGTAATTACCGCTGTAGTAATGCAGGCACTGATGTTCAATATGCAGGGTATGATCGGTTACCGCGTCGAGAAAATCGCGGTCGTGGGAAATCAGTAACAGGGTGCCGGGATAGGCTCTAAGCCAGGCTTCCAGCCAGAGAATGGCGTCGAGGTCCAGGTGGTTGGTGGGCTCATCCAGCAACAGTATATCCGAAGGGCACATCAGGGTCTGGGCCAGACTGAGGCGCACTCGCCAGCCGCCGGAAAAAGCACTCACCGGTTGCTGAAACTGCGCCTGCTGAAAGCCCAGGCCCACCAGCAGTTTGGCGGCTCGGGTTTCGGCGGTATAGGCATCCAGATCCCCCAGGCGTTGATGGCAGAGAGCAATGGCCTGCTGATCCTGGCGCTGCTCCGCCTGTTGCAGCTCCGCTTCGCACTGCCGCAGCGCCCGATCCCCATCGATCACAAAGTCCAGGGCCGGCCGCTCCAGGGCCATGATTTCCTGCGCCATATGAGCAATCCGGCTGTCCGCCGGCAACAACAGCTGGCCTGCATCCGGGCTGAGTTCATTGCGCAACAGGGCAAACAGTGAGGACTTGCCACAACCGTTGCGGCCCACCAATGCCAGGTGCCAGCCGGGGTAGGCGCTGAAGCTGGCGTCCTCCAGCAGGCATTTGCTGCCGCGATAAAGGGTGACGGACTGGAGCTGTATCATAACTGCCTGGTGGGAACTGAGTGATCGGGGGAGGGGAGAATAACCAATTCGCCGTCATGAAAAAAGGGCTGGTGCCGTGGTCGGCAGCCAGCCCCTGGGGTTGCAAGCCCGGGATCAGGTGTCCTGCTCCGGGTCAAAAATGCTGCGGTCCGGTGCTGTGGGTGCTTCTACCGGTTTCAGCTCAAAGGGTTTTTCCTCTACCTCCGTGGCCGGTGGCGTGACCGGTTGCGGCGGTTGCGGCTTGCTGGCCTCAGGCTTGGGTGTGGCCGGCTTCACCGGTTCCGGCTTCGCCGTCCCTGAGCCGCTCGCACCCGCTTCCGCGGTGGCCTTGCTGCCTTCGGATTTGGGAGCGGCCGGCTTAGGTGCGGTCGGCTTAGGTGCGGTGTTACTGGTCACCGGGGGTTGCGGGCTGGCGGCCGGCTTGGGCGCTGCTGACTTTTTGGGAGCGGCTGATTTCGGTGCTGCTTGTTTGGGAGTGGCCGGCTTGGATGCAGCTTTCTTGGGTGCGGCCTTCTTGGCTGAAGTGGTCTTTTTCGCTGCCTTCTTGGCAGGGGTCGCCGGCTTTGCCGCTGGCTTGCCGGTAGCGGTTTTCTTGGCCGGTGTGGCTTTCTTCGAGGCGGCTTTCTTTGGGGTTGCTTTCTTCACGCTGGCTTTTTTGGGGGCCGCGGACTTGGCCGCTGTCTTTTTGGCAGCGGTTTTCTTCGCCCCGGCTTTTTTGGCGGCCGTTTTCTTAGCGGCGGGCTTTTTCAACGCCGACTTCTTCGTGGCCGCTTTTTTGGCGCTGGCCTTTTTAGCCGCTGTTTTGGCTTTCACCGCCGCCTTTTTACGGGCCTCCGCCTCTTTCCTGGCCACGGCCTTGGCTTTGTCGGCGGCCTGCTTGGCGGCAAGCTTCGCCTCTTTTGCCAGTTGTCGCTCCATGGCGGCGGCCGCGCGTTTTACCTTGGCGGCATTGCCGGCTTCCTGTTTGGCCATGGTTTCAGCGGCTTTCGCCTGTGCCAGCCTGACCTTGGCTTCCGCCAGTTTCATACGGGCAGTTTCAGCAGCTTTGGGGGTTTTGGCCTTCTTGGTGGCGGCTTGGGATTTGGCCACCGCTTGCTTGGCACTGGCAACGGATTTGGTCGCGTCATTGACGGCTTTTTTGCGGGCTGTTTCCAGCTGTTGTTCCAATTTGGCGATCTGGGCCGAAAGCTCAGCCACCGGATCCTTTTTTGCTTTGGCGGCAGAGCGTTTCGCCGCGGTTTTTTTCGCTGCCATAATCAAAGTTCCTCAGCTGTGATTTTGGTGACGCAGTCGCTTGCAATTATACGTGTTGTCTTAACAATATCTACCTCTCTTGTCATAGCACATGGTGTGGAATTGGCAAAATAATTGGGGCAAAAGGTTTCGCTGCCAGACCTTTCTGTTACCATCGGGACAGCCCCTTTAATAGAAGAAACAGCCGGTGGTTAAGCGGGCCTGATGGCCGTAGGCACCGGCCGAACACAGACCATAGGAGAGAATATGAAGCATTATGTAATTGTCGCCACGGCGCTGATGGCCCTGGTAGCCTGTAAGGGCGAGGCCGGCGATGAGCAGGCGGCGCAACAGACTGATACTGTGACTTTGCAGAGTGAGGATCAGAAAGCCAGTTACGCCATTGGCGTGCGCTTTGGTGAGGGCATGAACCGGGATTTGCAGGAACTGGATCTGGACGCGTTCCATCAGGGGTTCAATGACGGCTTCAAAGGTGCGGATGCCAAAATGACCCAGGAAGAAATGGTGGCTGCCATGAATGCCCTGCAGGCCCGTAAGATGGAAGAGCAGCAGCAGGCACAAACCGCTGCCATGGAGGAGAACAAAGCCGAGGGGATGGCGTTTCTGGAGCAGAACCAGGCCCGCGACGGGGTCCAGGTAACCGCCAGCGGTCTGCAGTATGAGGTGATTACGGAGGGGGATGGTGCCTCGCCGGACGCCAATGACAAGGTGAAAGTACACTACCACGGCACCCTGCCGGACGGCACGGTGTTTGACAGCTCCGTGGAGCGTGGTGAACCCATCTCATTCCCATTAAACGGTGTTATTAAAGGTTGGACCGAAGGTCTGCAACTGATGCAGGTGGGTGACAAGTATAAACTGTACCTGCCGCCGGAGCTGGGGTATGGCGCGCGGGGGGCAGGCCCCAAAATCGGCCCCAACCAGGTACTGGTGTTTGAAGTGGAGTTGCTGGACGTGGAGCCCGTGGAAGGCGATGGCTCCGCCGAAGCGGAAGCCGCCGGGGCCGGGGAAGAGAAATAGTTAGCCCCGTTGGCCTGATGACATAAAAAACGCCTGCCCAGCAGGCGTTTTTTATGTCCGGCAGTTTGTGAATTAATGCCAGGGGGCCCCAGGGCCTGGATAACATGTTCGATAACCTGGGTATATTGGAGTAAGCTAAAATATCAGTTCCAGGACATCCACCCAAGGAGCACCTTCCATGAAAACATCCGTATTCAGGCTGTTACCGATACTGGCCGCCTGTCTGCTGGCCGCCTGTAGCAGCTCTCCCACTGTCGAAAGCGATCTGGGTATTGCCGGGGCCCCGGATTGGGTGAACGAGGGGTCCCAGGCGGTGGACAATGACGATGGCCGTTTTGTCTACGGCGTGGCATTCGCGCCGCCCCTCAATGATCAGGCGCTGCAGATATCCACCGCGGACACCCGGGCCCGGGCCGAGGTGGCGCGCATGGTGTCCACTTATATTGATCACACCCTGAATGACTACGCCGCCAGCACCGGTGACACCGCCAGTAGCAGTATTCAGCAAACCCTTAACAGCCGTACCCGGACGGTGGTGAACGGGGTCCGGATTCAGGGGCACTGGAAGGATGACGACAGCGGTAATATCTATTCGTTCGCGGTAATGGATATGAAACAACTGGACCAGGCCATTACCACGGCGGACAAGCTGTCCCAGACCTTCAAAGAGTTCTACCAACAAAACGCCAACGCCAATTTTGACCGCTTCAGCAAGGAAACCCAGCAATGAGATATTGGATCATCGTAGTCACCGCTCTGTTCCTCACCGCCTGCGCCACTTCAGTGGAGCGGGTCGCCACGGACTCCACCATTGACCTGAGCGGTGCCTGGAATGACACCGATTCCCGCCTGGTGGCGGAAGAAATGATCCAGGACGCGCTGTCCCGCCCCTGGCTGACGGATTACACCAATCGAACCGGTCAGCGGCCGGCGGTTATCGTCGGCACGGTGCGCAATCTCAGCCACGAGCACATTAACGTCAACACCTTTGTGGCGGACATGGAACGGGCCCTGGTGAATTCCGGTCGGGTGGATTTTGTCGCCTCCCGGGGGGAACGTTCGGAAATTCGTGAAGAGCGCATCGACCAGGATCTCAATGCCCGCGAGGATACCCGCAATGCCGCCGGTCAGGAGCTGGGGGCGGATTTCATGCTAAAGGGCCAGATCAATACCATTATTGATGTGGAAGGTAAGGAGCAGGTGCGCTATTACCAGGTGGATCTGACCCTGATCAGCCTGGCGGATAACCGCAAAGTGTGGCTGGGACAGAAGAAGATCAAGAAATACGTAAAAAATGCCAAGCTGCGCTATTGAGCTTAATCCATGGTAATGGTAACGCCTGCATGGGTGCAAAGGCTGCAGGTTACCGGATTGCTGGCGGGGGTGCTGCTGATCGGCGGCTGTGCTTCCTGGAAGGTGAATCAGGCCGCCGCTGAGCTGGCCAGCGTCGGTCCCGGGGCCACCCTTGAGCGCCTGGAATCCATTCAGGTACCAGACCGCGACCGGGCCCAGTACCTGCTGAACACGGGTATCCTTAAGCTGTACCTGGGAGACTGGACGGGCAGTCGGGAGGATCTCCAGGCGGCCAAGCGCATTATGCAATCCCTGCAGGCGGTGAGTGTGTCCGAGAACTTTGCCGCCATGACCACCAATGAAACCCTGCGCAGCTATGACGGCACTCCCACTGACCGGGTCCTGGTGCATGTGATGCTGGCCCTGGGCTATCTGTTCAGCGGTGATCCGGACGGCGCCCGGGTGGAAATGCTGCAGGCCAACGTCACCATGCAGACGCTGGCCGGCGACGACAGCACCCGGGGCCAGTTGGCCAGTGCGCGGTTTCTGGCCGGGGTGGTTTACGAGCGGCAGGGGGAATGGGACGATGCCCTCATCAGTTATCGCCACGCCTACCGGATATTGCGGGAGCGGGGTGAAACCATTCCCGAAGCCCTGCAGATCAGCCTGTTGAATCTTACCCGACGGCAGGGCTTCGCGGATGAGTACCGGCAGTTGCAACAGGCTTTCGGCAGGGAGGCGCAACTGCCGGAAACCGGGGAGGGTGAATGGCTCCTGCTGTATTTTGATGCGGTGGTGAGCCGCAAAACGGAAAGCCGGATTTCGGTTTACAACGCCGAGGTGGATACCATGATCAGTGTGGTGATGCCCCAGTATCCCCAGGGTTACTATCAGCCCCGGCACCTGACACTGGCTGCGCCGGAGCAGCGCCAGCGCAGCGAGGTGATTGAAAACCTGGAGGTCCGGGCGCGGGAGGATCTGGCGGCGGAGCAGGCCAAACATCTGGCGGCCGCCACGGTGCGCGCCGTGGCCAAGTATAAGATGGTGCAGAAAGCCCAGAGCCAGAACGATATCGGTGGCGTATTGATGAACATTGCCTCGGTGGCCACGGAACAGGCGGATATCCGCAGCTGGAACATGTTGCCGGCCAGTTTGCAGGTGGCGCGGCTGCGGGCGCCGGCAACCGCCCCGGTACAATTGCTGGAAACCGGGCAGCCGTTGCCTGCGCTGCAGGCCCTGGGTTCCCGGCGCCTGGCCCTGGTAATGGCATCCAGTCTCACCGACCATCCTTTTATCTATCCGCCTCCGCCCGCCAGCGCTGTCACTCCGGCCCCTGATGCTACCGATGAGAAAGGAGAGTCCCATGAAGCACCCTAACCGTTGTTATCCGCTGTTCATTTGTGGCTGGTTGATGGTCAGTGCGCTCACCGCCTGCAGCCAGGGTGGCGGCACGCCGCAGTGGATTGATGACCCGCAGGCGGCGTATCCCGGGGATGCCTACTTAACCGCCCTGGGCCAGGGGGATGATCGTGACACCGCGGCCAGCCGGGCCCTGGCCAATCTGGCCCGTACCTTCGAGGTGGCGATCACCGACACCAGTCTGGATTTCAGCAGCGCCGAGGTGAGCAATGTGGCGGGTCAGGCAGTGGTGCAGAATGAGCAGAAGGTCACCCGGCAGGTGAGCACCGAGGCCCGTCAGGTATTGGAAGGGGCCCGGGTGGTGGAATTTTGGGAGTCCGAACAGGGCCGGGTGAGCGCGCTGGCGGTTCTGGCCCGGCAACCGGCGGCCAACCGCTTTCGCCAGGCCATCATGAGTTTGGACCGGGCCATTCAGGACCGTATCCAATATGCCAGCGGGCAGGCGGATTCCCCGGTGGCCGCTTTACAGGCGTTGCGTGCCGCCCGCGAGGCGCAAGTGCAGCGGGATCAGGTGAACCGGAATTTAATGGTGGTGGCGGACGGTGCCGGCGTCCCGGGCCGTTACGATACCGCGGCGGTGGATACTCTGATCCGCAATGCCCTCAGTGAGTCGCCCATGGCCGTCAGTGCCGATGATGCATCCATCAAAGCGGAGATCCAACAGGCCCTGGCCACGTTGGGGATACCGGTGGTGGCGCAGTCCAACCTGCTGCTGGAAGCGAACCTGGATGTGGCTCCCATGGAGTCGCGCCAGGCCTGGTATTGGCTGCGGGGTTCCTACGAATTGATTTTTCGCGACGATACCCGGGTGCTGGCCAAACAGCGCTGGCCGGTGAAGGTGTCCTCCACCGAGCCCAATCTCCTGTCCCAGCGGTTGCGGGACCAGATCAACCGGCAGCTGCCCAACTACGTGTTTGAGCTGCTATCCAGCGATGGCGGGCCGCAACGCTGATCTGCGGGTACTCGATTCGCGATCGGGCCTGAGCTAGAATTGCGCCACCTTGGGTTGGCGCACGGGCGGTATTCCACCATGAGTGTCATTTTATTGTGCCTGGTGGCACTGGGCTTTGTTTCCATCGTGGTGGAGGATATCGTCCATATCGATAAAGCCAAGACCACCCTGTTTTTCGGCTCTCTGGTGTGGGTGCTGTTTTTTATTGCCCCCCCTGGCCATCTGCAGGGTCCGGAGCTGATGCACGCGCTGAACGAAAATCTGCTGGATATTGCCACCCTGTGGTTGTTCCTGATGGCGGCCATGACCTTCGTGGCGTACCTGTCCAGTAAGGGTTTGATCGATGGCATCGTCAATCAGTTGCTGCCGGCGCGATTGTCGGAACGCAACCTGATGATGATTACCGGCCTGTTTGCCTTTGTGTTTTCCTCCATGGCGGATAACGTCACCTGTACCCTGGTGTGCATCACGGTTCTGCTCAGTTTGCAATTACCCGCCGACAAATTGATTCGCTACGTGGTGTTGGTGGTGTTCGCCACCAATGCCGGGGGCGCCGCGCTGATTACCGGTGACGTCACCACACTGATGATTTTTCTGGCCGGCAAGGTGGCTATTCCCAGTCTGCTGTTGTTGATCCTGCCGGCGCTGGTGGCGGTGTTTGTACTGGCCTGGTTGTTGTCCCGCTCCCTGCAGGGGGAGTTGAGCTTCAGCAAGCAGCCGCCGGCATTCAGTCGCGGTGATGTGATTATCGGTCTGCTGTTTCTACTGACGATTCTGGGCACCATCGGTGGCAATGTGGCGTTTGGGATTCCACCGGTGCTGGCGTTTTTATTCGGCTTGTCGCTGATGTTTATGGTGGTGCAGTTTATGAACCGGGATGAGCCCATTCTGGATTACGTGCGCCGCGTCGAATTTGACACCCTGTTGTTCTTCCTGGGGGTGTTACTGCTGGTGGGCATGTTGAAGGAGCTTGGGGTATTGGCCTATTTCCCGCAGCTGTACCAGTGTTTGCCCGCGCTGCCGGCCAACTTTGTGGTGGGTTTGTTATCGGCGTTGTTTGACAACGTGCCACTGACAGCGGCACTGCTAAAATCCGGGATCGACATGAGTCTGCCGGAGTGGCTCAGTCTGACCTATGCGGTGGGGGTGGGCGGCTCATTGCTGGTCATCGGCTCCGCGGCGGGGGTGGTGGCCATGAGCAAGATCCCGCAATTGACCTTCGTCGCGTACCTGCGCTATTCGGGTTATTTGCTGGTGGCCTATGGGGTGGGTTTTGCCGGGGTGGTGGCCGTGGGTGCGCTGCTGTAACCGGGACACCGCTGCCGGGTTACCATTGATAGATTAAGCCATTGGAAAACACGCTGAGGATATTGCCTGGCTGGGGGCCGAAAGCCACGTCAGTTACCACCAGCCCCGAAGGGCGCCAGAACAGGGGCGCATCGGCGCGCCAGCTGTTAAGGTCGTCGCCGGTGCGGGTGTCCCAGAGCATGACCCGGCGGGCGGTGAACCCGGTGAGCAGCGTACGGTTGTCCCCGGCGAAGCGGGCGCAACTGATAGTGGTGCGGCGCTGACCAATGCTGGCCAGTTCCCGGCCGGTGGCGGTTTCCCAGATCTTGCCCTTGCCATAGTACAGGCCGGCGAACACCAGACTGGCGTCCCGGGACAGGGCCACGGTGCTGACGTCGTCCCCCAACTGATAAGCGAAGGTGACCTTGCCCGCCGGCAGGTCCCACACCTTGACGATGCCATCCTCGGCGCCGGTGGCTCCCACCAGGCCGTCGCCGCTGATGGCCACGGTATTAATATCGCCGGAGTGTGTCAGCGTATTGAGAATGGCGCCGCTGGCGGTATCGATATACAGAGCGCTGTAATCTTGCTGGCCAATCAGCGCGTAGCGGCCGTTGTCCGACAGGGCCATGGACAGTACGCCCCCTTCCGCCGGCCAGAATCCGGCAGCTTTACCGGTGGCCACCTCCCACAGCACGAAGCGCTTGCGCTCCGCAGTCAGGGCGTAACGACTGTCGGTGGAGAAGGTGGCAGCCACAATCTGCGAGTATTCCCCCGCCACGTGATTCCAGTTATACAGCCGTTCGCCATCCGCCAATCGCCACAGGCTGCCGCCGTGTTGCACCGAGCCCACGAAGGCATATTCGCCATTGGGACTGAGGGCCGTACTGTAAGCCCCCTGAGCGGTGGTCTCCCATTGCCGGCTGGGGGTGTCGCCACAAGCCGCCAACAGCAGCCCGAACCAGATCAGGACAATAATGCGCATGCCGGATGAATTCCCAATCACAGCAAGAAGTTATACAACAGTGTAGACAATAATCGGGAAACGGGCGTGGGGTCCGTTTCCCGATGACGTCGCGGGTGAGGGCGAAACGCGGGGGCGTCAGGCCACCATATCGCGGTGGCAGTTGTGCAGGTTGTCGATCAGTTGGTCTTCCAGGTCAAACCGTTCCACCATTCTTTCCCCCAGGCGGTTCAGATCCCGCGCCAGCTGCTCCATGCTGTTGTCGTCCAACTGGGCGCTGCTGTACTGGTCATTGAAGTCCAGGGCAATCTCGGTGGATTGCTGGATCAGGGGCAGGATGCGATCGATGGTGCGCTGGTAATCCTGTTGGAAGTGTTCCGCCTCTTTCATCAGA
>MDSV01083128.1_pt1 | contig 10173 bp, 4 predicted proteins | sample 810851 | NCBI WGS metagenome assembly MDSV01 (sample SAMN05326640, study PRJNA326480) | marine metagenome | isolation source: seawater | place: Atlantic Ocean: North East | collected 2012
CCTTATCGAGCATCCATCCGGAAGCAAAAGATAATGATAATGGAGCAAACTGATTAAGCCAATTTGAACGACGGACTGAGGGCGGAGCTATTATTATTCCATTGCCGACCAACATGTGTTTATTATTAATACTCGCTTTTATTGTATTAGGAATAGGTCTACCAGCTTCCCTATAGTAATTGTTAAATTTTTCTACCGAAGCATGCACTCCTATAGCCCCAATAGATGAATCAAGACCACAGAGCACCCTCTGAGATTTTCCTAATGCATATGCAAAAATAACACTTGTGACATCTTTTTGCGTATTATTAAGCCACCATGAATTTATTTTAGAAAAAACCTCTTTGGGATTAGGCCACCTGTAAAATGGCTTCGCAAAAGTTGATTCTGAAATAAATTCATGGCATTTGACCAACTCAAACGAATCACATGAATTATCCTTTGATATCTTGTAGTCACCCGTTACTACAGAAACATATCCCTTATGCTCTATTCTCACCTGACTTGAACCTAATATGTGACCTGAAGGGTGGAATGAGACTATTACATCTTTAATCTTTAGCTTTTGCCCATAAGGCAAGTCTTCAACCTTTGATTTTTTTCCTACTCTTTCTTTAACTATTCTACTACCAACTCGAGATGTTAAATAAGACTTCATATTAGGCCTTGCGTGGTCCGTATGACCATGAGTGATAACTGCTTTATCTACGCTTCTATGTGGGTCAATGTAAAAACCCCCTAAAGAGCAATACAATCCTGAATTTGTTGGTTCTACTAAGAATCTTTTTTTCAGGAATGAAGTCACAAATTATAATAAAAAAATTCTTTACAAAAACTCAACTCTGGACCGAAGATTCCATCTCCTTATAGTTTATCTTTTCCCTTACAAAAATTTCCATATCAAGACACAAAGGAGCTGTAAAAGAAACTGTTTCTGAGGGAAAATTAAATTGATACTTATAGCAGTGAAGTGCTTGGCGTTTCATTGGGAGTAGTTTATCTAAATTCCTAGTCCACCCACTCTCAATAAATTCTATGTAAAGTCGCTCATCTGGCCCGTAAATCTTATCACCGACAACAGGATTACCCATCCATTCAGCATGCACTCTTATTTGATGCTTACGACCTGTCTGAGGTATGATCCTAGCATATGTGTAATCATCATTAAAAAATAAAGGCTCAAAGATCGTAATGGCTGACTTAGAAGTTCTGTCGTAGCTAACATGATTTTTAATTTTAACAATTCCCTTTGGTCTATGTGCTATATTCTGATCAACTTTAACTGACTCACTCAAAGAACCTTCTAAGATAGCCAGATATTCTTTTACTACTATTCTATCTTGAATAGCCATTTGATATTTTCTAGCTACCGAGGTCTTTTTAGCGATTAAAACAAGCCCACTTGTTTCCCGATCTAAACGTGCCACTAAATGTAGTTTTTCCAATCCTAAGTAAATACGAGCGGCTCCAACTAGACTTGATAACGGGCCTTCTTTTGAAGGATGGCACACAAGCCAACCAGGCTTATTTAATACTAAGATGTCAGAATCCTCATATATAATCCATGAAAGGAACTTGTCCATATCAACTAATGGACTATTGGCGCTAAATGGATCTATTTCGACCATAATTTAAGAAAATTTTAAAATTAGAAGTTTGATTATTAATAGAAATCATATTATATTAATTGTATCAAATTTTATACTCTTTTAGTTACAAAAGATTTTTTAGAAACTATTTCCAATTAAATACATCCAAAAATTCAAATGAAAAAAAGTACACGACTTATTATGTCTGGTGAAAACCTAGAACTCACTAATTCAATTAAGCAATTTATAATAGAAAAATCCGAAAAACTATTCTATCATAATGAGAAAATAATTAGGATGCGAGTAGAAGTTAAGTATGATCAACACAAATCTTCACACCAAAAAGAATATTTAGCAAAAGGCCATCTGGAGGTTAAAGGAAATGATCACAATGTAACCGAAGCCTCAAATGATCTTTATAAATCTATAGATCAAATGGTACTTAAATTAGATAGAATGATGCGCCGTCGTTCAAGACTTGAGCGAACTAAAAGGAAGCAGCCACATGGCATAGATCTTCCGGCCTATATTCCTAAGATTAGTTCTTAAACATCTCTTTAATTATTAATGAGCCTTAATCAATCGATTATTATTTTCAATTTTATTATTTACTAGAATGATTAGTTCTTTTTCTTCAATTACTTAAAGTATTGCTTGAATTCTTCTATAGGATTGTCTTTATAAGTTCTAATGCACCCGTAGCTCAATTGGATAGAGCGCCTGACTACGGATCAGGAGGTTAGGGGTTCGACTCCTCTCGGGTGTGCCATTAATTATTAAAATTTCAAAAGTTTCAAAATTGTATATAACTGCTTCATTTCGAAGCCTTGATTTCAATCAACATATTTTGTAGAGTGCGTATTATGGAATATTTTAAATGCCCTAAAATTCAGTACGAAGGACCAACATCAAAAAATCCTTTCTCTTTTAAACACTATGACGAAAACGCCTTAATTGAAGGAAAAAGCATGAAGGATCATTTGCGTTTTGCTGCTCCTTACTGGCACGTTATGCGTAATTCTTTGGCAGATCCTTTTGGAGATGGTACTGCCCTAATGCCTTGGGATGATGGTTCAAAATCAATTGAAAATGCTCTTAATCGAGTTGATGTGTTTTTTGAATTCCTAGAAAAAATGGGGATTGATTTTTATTGTTGGCACGATCGGGATATCGCTCCTGAGCTTAACGATTTAAGCGCATCAAATAAAGCATTAGATGCAGTTGTTGAAAAATTAAATGATAAACAATCAGAGACAGGCGTAAAACTATTATGGGGAACTGCCTGCTTATTTTCACATCCTAGATATTCTCAAGGAGCTGCCACTTCTCCTAGCGCTGATGTTTATGCTTATGCCGCTGCTCAAGTTAAAAAAGCTATGGAATGTACCCATGCTTTAGATGGTCTAGGTTATACTTTTTGGGGAGGTCGAGAAGGTTATGCTACACTTCTTAATACAAATATGAAAAGAGAATTAGACCACCTTGCACACTTTCTTCACATGGCAGTAGATCACGCAAAGAAAATCGGATTTAAGGGCGCATTCTATATTGAACCCAAACCTAGAGAACCTTCAACTCACCAATATGACTCTGATTCTGCTGCTTGCTTAAACTTTTTAAGAGAATACAACTTAATTGATCACTTTACCTTAAATATTGAAACTAATCATGCAACATTAGCTGGTCATACTATGGAGCATGAGTTAACTGTTGCTATAAATGCCGGCCGCCTAGGAAGCATTGATGCAAATCAAGGAGATGAATTAATTGGATGGGATACAGATCAATTTCCTTCTAATATCTATCTGACTACTCAAGTGATGATGAAAGTTCTTGAGATGGGAGGATTAAAAAGTGGAGGTCTAAATTTTGATGCTAAGAGACGAAGGGAATCCCATGATCCCATTGATTTAATATATGCCCATATTGGAGGAATGGATGCTTTTGCTCGAGGATTAAAAATCGCTCATGCTATACGTGAAGATGGGCGTCTTTCAAAATTCCTAAAAGAACGTTATGAAACATTTGATTCAGGTATTGGATTAGATGTAGATGTGTCTAAGTCGACTTTTGAAAGTCTTGAACAATATGCAATTAAAAGTGGAGAGCCCATATTGGCTAGTGGAAGACAAGAATTATTAGAAAATTTAATTAACGAATTCATTTAGAGCCATGGCTTACTCCTTGGGAATAGATGCTTCTACTCAAAGCATATCAGCAATTGTATTAAATCTTGATGATAACGAAATTTTGTGCGAATGCTCTGTAAATTTTGGAGAAAACCTACCAAAATATAATGCACCTAATGGCTTTATTAATGGAAATGCAACAGGTGAGATCTTCGCAGACCCACTTATGTGGCTTGATGCTTTAGATATACTTTTTGAAAAACTTCAGCTAATATGTGATTTGAATAAAATCACCTCCATCTCTGGAGCAGGCCAACAACATGGCTCGGTTTATCTAAATGATAAATGGATAAAAACCTGCGAAAACCTAGACCCAAAAAGTTCATTATCGGAGCAAATTGCCCCTTGCCTTAGTAGAAAATACTCACCGATATGGATGGACAAATCAACTACCCAAGAGTGCCAAGAAATAACACATTCATTAGGTGGCAACAGAGAAATTTGCCGTAAATCTGGATCTGTTGCAATTGAAAGATTCTCAGGGCCACAGATTAGACGATTCTATAAAAATCATTTAGAGGACTATCCTCAAACAAAGAGGATTCATTTAGTTAGCTCATTCATATGCTCAATAATTGCCGGAAAAGACTCTGCCATAGATACAGGAGATGGGGCAGGAATGAACCTGATGAATATTGATAGCAATACGTGGGATGTAGATTTATTAAAAGCTACAGCACCTGGTCTACTAGATAGGCTTCCAAATATTTCGCAAGGCAATACAATTATTGGATGTGTCTCAGGTTATTTTGTTAGAAAATTCAACTTAAATTCGGAAGCAGAAGTCGTTATATTTACTGGAGATAATCCAAGCAGTCTTGTTGGTATGGCTTCCAGTTCACCTGGGAAAAAAGTTATTTCACTCGGAACTTCAGATACGTTTTTTGCTGCCATGCCTGAGACTCTTTCAGACCCCAATGGATTTGGACATGTATTTGGTAATCCAAGTGGAGGCTCAATGTCGTTACAATGCTTTTTGAATGGTTCGCTAGCACGGGAAGAGGTCAGGAAAAAATATAAATTTTCTTGGGAAGATTTTAATCAAGCTATTAAAGAGACCTCGCCCGGATCTAATGGAAACTATATGTTACCTTTCTTTAGTCCAGAAATTAGTCCGCTTTACGATGGCCAAAATCCAATTCTTGAAGGTACGAAAAGCTTTGAAAATTGGTCTAATCCAAAACTTGCTATTAGAGCTTGCTTGGAGGGTCAATTTCTCAATATGAAAATTCATACTAAATGGATGAAATCAAATACTTCGACTATATATGTAACAGGTGGTGCGTCCCAAAATAATACAATCCTTCAAATTATTTCTGACATTTTTCAATCAGACATTAAAAAATCCGAAGTTACTGGTTCAGTGGCTTTAGGTGCAGCTATGCGAGCTGCTCAGCATTGTATGAAGATTGATCTTTCAATCCTTGAAAATAATTTTTGCAGGTTCAGTAATGATGTTATAAATCCAAATGTTGATAACGAAAATATATACCTAGAAGCCGAATCTAATATTAAAACTTTATTACTTACTATATAAAATCAAGGGATTATTTAGAAATAAAAGCCAGCTGAAAAAACAATATTCCTTCCTTCAGTGTATCGGGCATTGTTTAGCCCTGTACTAATTAAAGTTCTTTCATCAAATATATTATTAAAGTTCATTTGTAAAGTTGTCCAAGGAATACCTTTATTAATTTTACCTGACCATTTAATAAAAAAGTCAGTGTTAAATTGGTCTTCTAACCAAAAAGTATGCCACTTAGGATTTTTTGTGATAGTCGAATTTCCACCGGAAGCATAATCCTCTACATTGACAGGGATATAATCTGATTGTCCATCTCCATCTAGATCTTCAAAATAATGACTTAATAGGGCTGCAGACCTATATTTTTGATTTAATCCTAAAGTTGTACCTTTTAGTTTTCCATTATTAAACTTATACCTAAAAGTAATGTTTACATTATGATCAGATGTACCTGCAGTAGGCAACCCCTCAAGTATATCTAATGCAGACTGTAATATTGTAGTTTTAAGATAAGCATATCCTAAGAAAATAGATATATTATCTGTAGGATTTGCATATAAATCTAATTCTATTCCCCTACTCCGAACTTCTTCATCTGCTACCCTGAATCCCTTCGGATTAAAGTCCGCTCTTAATCTAGGCAAATTTGTGTCTTCATCAATAATAGTCTGACCGTAACGGTCAGTATATAAATAATAATCATAAATCTCAGATGGTAAGTGCCCATTAGAATATGCTTCCGTTCTCATTGATCCATTTGGATTTAGTCCAGGATATATCGATTGTAGCATCGGCCAACTAATATTCTGCCTTTGCTCATTTTTTTTATCAATTGTAAATGCCGTAAGTTGTCCATTAAATACACCATCCGGCGTACTTAATTTAAATCCGACTTCTGTGCCTTCTCCGGTTTCCGGAGGCGTAATGTCACCAAAAACATCAAATTGAAAACCTGTAGGAGAAATTACAGATTTCGAATAGTTCCCAAAAACTGCTAAGCTTTTTGTCATCCAATATAATCCACCAATTGATGGAGTCCAAACTGGATTCGTTGTAGTTTCTGATTTAATTGCAAGATCTGCCAAACTTGTTCCCCCGCTAATTAATTGATTATTTGTATCATCTTGATCACCGCCTGTAACATAAGTAGAGTTATCAACATTTCTTAGTTTAAATCTTGAGTAAAGACTATCAGTCTCTATTAAATCTCTCCTAGCTCCTATTAATGTCCTAAATTTTCCATCAAAGTATGACCCTGAGGCAGCCATCCATAATCCAGTAGAGTCTACAACTGCCTCTGCTTGGTATAAATTCTTCCAATTCCCTCTATTCAATTCTCCCAAAGGTATTTGATAATTAGTTATCCAATTAGGAGAACCTGCATATTGATGACCCTCCGTAGTTTCATTTACATAAGCCCTACTACCTTCTAAACCATACAATATGTCATACAAGCTTACTGGATCTGAAACGAGGTCTCTTCTTAAAAATAAATTTAGGTCTGGACCCCATGCTCTAGCATTCTCACTGACAAGTTCTAACTGGGATCTTGATGCTTCTCTGTGGTCTAAATCAATTCCTAATAAAAACTGCTGATTACCAGGAATTAAATCCAAATCCTCATCATATGAAAATGTGATTCTAGCGGACTTATTCGTGTCTCTATTCGTAGCTTTTTGCCACTGCCTCTTAATAAATGGCTCTAAAAACTCAACTGATGAGGACATCATGGAAGGTAAAGGATAATCAGCAAATATAGCATTATTTCCATCTTCATTAAGGTAGGCATCATCTTCAGTAATAGCATCAATCATGCGGAGTAAATTTGGCTGAATATAATCTCTCCACATCCAAGACAAATCTGCTGATGAATCTAAATCATATTTAAAAAGATCATAAACCTTAGTTGTATTATCCCAAAATTCTGAGTTAGCTTTATCAGAGTCATCCTGATCTTGAGCAGCATCGCTTATCAAAATCTTATAGATTTGTTTTGCTATTGAACGCTTTTGTAGCCTTACCTCGTCTGGGATACTATTACCGATAACTAAACCATCTAGTGGTTGCATAGTGCCTCTAGCTGTTAGTTGTGCTAAATCAACACCTGGTTGGGCTAAAGTTATTCGTGTATTTCCATTAAGGCCTTCCATTGTCCAGTTAGGAATAGCATCATAAATTAATTTTTCCCCATCCTCGGTTAATATAAAGTCAGCTAAGTTGATTGAGAAATATTCATTTGCACCAGTTCCCTGATCATCCCACTGCCCATTTCCATTTGCGTCTGTAAATTGTTCCCCAACATCCCAACTGCCATTTTCATTAGTATCAGTAAATAATTCCGCTGCCTCATACTTTGAATACTCTGTATTTGTCCAGTTGAATGTTTCATAAGGATCACTAGAATTTCTACTTAGACGATCAGCAAAATTTACGGCACCATTACTATAATTAGTCAGCTCATTTCTGTATTTTTCTACATTAACATACCTATCAAGGCGTAACATATTTAGCTGAGCTGTACCCCTAACTGAATCCATTTTTCCATTCGTCAAAACATTGTTAAGGATATCAAATAAAGAAGTACCTCCTTGGTCACTAGTTAGCAAATAGCCTAGATTAGATTCATAATTTAAATGACTGTTTTCAAGGAAATCTTTAACCCTCGCATAGAACTTACCTAATTCGTAAAGCTTTTCTAAATCCGTTTCGGCATCATCTAAATTAAGAAAATTATTTACGAAAAATTCTGCCATATGCTCCTTATGAACATCTGCATCTGTTATCATCTTAGTCTTATCAAAAACTTGGCTATAATCTATACCTAGACCACTGCCTAAATTAAGAAAATCAGGCTCCCCGTCTGCATCAACATAAGCCTCTCCTTCATCCCATAAACCATTACCATTAGAGTCTATAAATGACTCTTCTGCATCCCATTCATTATCACCATCGATATCATTGAATGCTTCTCCTTCATCCCATTGACCATTGGAATTATCGTCTACATAGCCTTCTTCCGCATCCCATTGACCATTTCCAACTTCATCCCTAAATGGTGCTGCAGAATTCAAACCACCCTGCCACGCAACTATGTCTCTAACTAAAAGACTTCTCACCTCATCTAAGCTATAATCACGGAAACCATCATTGTCTAAATCTTCGAATCTAACCTCACCTTCATCCCATAAATTATTGCCATTGGTATCTGTGAATGCTTCGCCAACATCCCAAATATCATTTCCATTTCTATCAATAAATAACTCACCCGCATCGTATATGCCACTATCACTTTGATCCTCTTCTCCTGGATCAAATAATTGATTACCATTTAAATCTATATAATGAAACTCCCCGAGGTCCGTAAATTCTTCCCCATCATCCCAAATGCCATTATTATTACCATCAACATAGGACTCTTCGTCGTCCCAAATACCATTCCCATCGATGTCATTGAATGCTTCTCCATCATCCCAAGTACCATTTCCATTAGTATCTGTAAAGGATTCTGCAGCATCCCATAAACCATTTCCTCTATCCCAAATGCCATTCTTGCCATCTATAAATGGTTCAGCATCGTCCCAAATCCCATTGTCATTTCTATCTGTGAAGGATTCACCAAGATCCCAAATGCCATTCTCGTTTGTATCCGTATAAGATTCTGCCATATCCCACCGGCCATTACCAAAGTCATCAAATCCCTCGCCTTCATCCCATTGACCATTTCCATTTCCCGCGTCTATAAATCCTTCCCTAGAATCCCATTCTCCATTTCCATTAGTATCTGTGAATGCTTCTCCATCATCCCAAATACCATTTCCAATATCTGAGAATGGCTCAGCATCGTCCCAAACTCCATTCCAATTCAAATCAGTTAACGCTTCGCCTGGGTCCCATACTCCATTTCCATTATCATCTGTGAATTCTTCTGCCCCATCATGTACAAAATTCCAATTTGCGTCTGTAAATGCTTCTCCTGGATCCCATACTCCGTTTCCAATATCAACGAATGATTCTGCTTCATCTCTTGTATCATTTCCATTTCCTGCATCTACAAAATCTTCTCCTGTATCATAAATGCCATTCCCGATATCAAAGTAAGGCTCACCAACATCATAATCCCCATTGAAATTAGAGTCTACGTATGGATCTATTGACTCATCAAAAACTCCATTAGGTAAATCGGCAAATAATTCGCCTTGATCGTATCTACCATTACGAGTGTCAATAAATATCTCACCAAAATCATACGTATCATTTATTGAATCTTCAAACAAATCAGAATCTAAATCGTAGGATCCATTAAGGGAATCTGTAAATGCTTCTCCCAAATCATAAACTCCGTTAAATTCATCTAGAAAGTCTTCTCCTTCGTCCCATATACTATTATTATTAATATCAGAAAGAATTTCAGCAGAATCGAATATGCCATTGCCATTTACATCATTGAAATTCTCACTCGTATTCGAGTCTAAGACATTAAGCATTGCCCATGCGCCATTTGCATTAGTCAAATCAACTAAAACACTCTCATAGGGAGATTGTTCTCCCATTAATTTTCGTGGATCCGCATTATAATCATTAATTGAGCGTAATGTTGGAAATCTGACTGTTCTTCCATAGCCTGAAGAAAATCTCAACTGATTAGCTGACCAGCCAGAAGATAGAGATTCTGAAAGAACATCTTCATATGAAACAGAAATTTTAAAATCTAAATTATCTGTTATTGCATTTTCATAATCTACTAGGAAAAATTCAAAATCCCTATCGACATATGAGTCAGGCCCAAAACCTGTTCCGCTATTTGAATAGTCAATATTTTTAAAAAGATTCTTAATATCTTCTCTGGTTTGAATAAAATCAGGAACCAAGG
>MDSV01190096.1_pt1 | contig 10173 bp, 8 predicted proteins | sample 810851 | NCBI WGS metagenome assembly MDSV01 (sample SAMN05326640, study PRJNA326480) | marine metagenome | isolation source: seawater | place: Atlantic Ocean: North East | collected 2012
TCATATGTTGCTGAAACAAAAAACACATCAATTGTATCTGGAAAAATGATTTTCTTACAAGGAAGTCCCAAGCTTACAAAAACAGGCGAAATTCCTACCGGTAGACTCTCGGGTATTGTGGCTAATCACGTTCCTTTTTATTTGCAAAAAAACCGACTCCCGTCATATGACACAAACTGTGTTGATGATTGGGAAGAAAAAATAGACGCTATAGTAGAAGAAACTCACTCAAAAAACATGACCCTAATTTCCGGCATACCTCCATGGATACAAATGTATTTTGAAAGATTACAAAAGAAAACGGGCAAGGTGATTTCTGATCTGTTTCCAAACTTTAACCTTTTTATTTATGGCGGGGTTAATTATTTGCCGTATAAAAAAACATTTGAAAAGCTTATTGGGAGACCTGTAGATGGTGTAGAGCTTTATCCTGCCTCGGAAGGCTTTATTGCCTATCAAGACAGCCAAAAAGAAAAAGGAATGTTATTATGTGTTAATCATGGGATTTTTTATGAATTTATTTCTGAAGAGTCTTTTTTAAACGGCTCTATGGAAAGGGTTGCTCTTGAGGGGGTTGTGCTTAATGAGAACTACGTCATTATTTTAAACACAAATGCCGGCCTTTGGGGTTATAATATTGGAGATACTATCAGGTTTGTTTCTGTTAATCCTTATCGTATTATTGTAACTGGTCGTGTTAAGCATTTCACTTCTGCTTTTGGGGAGCATGTGATTGCAGAAGAGGTTGATTTGTCTATGCAAGCCTGTTTAGAAAAATTTAATGTTGAGATAAAAGAATTTCATGTGGCACCACAAGTAAATCCTAAGAAGGGTCTTCCTTTTCATGAATGGTTTGTAGAATTTATAAGCCCACCCCAAAGTTTAGAAAAGTTTAGTGTTTTTTTAAACAAAGAAATGCAAAGACACAATGTTTATTATAATGATTTAATTGTTGGGAAAGTTTTATCTTCGCTAAAAATACATGTTGTTAAAAAAAACGGCTTTAATGATTACATGAAATCTGTTGGGCGTTTAGGGGGGCAAAACAAAGTGCCAAGATTAGCAAACGACAGAAAGATTGCTGAAAAATTAACTTCTTTATGAATCAAAAAATAAAAAATATTGCTGTTTTGGGCTCAACTGGATCAATTGGAAAACAAACTATTGACGTTGTTTTAAATTGTCCTAATTTGTTTAACATTACTGTATTAACCGCAAACAACAACAGCTCCTTATTGGTTGAACAAGCTAAGCTAGTTATGCCTAATGTTGTTGTCATTGTTAACACAGCAAAATATTCTGAAGTTAAAGAGGCTTTGTCTGGCTTACCCATAAACGTCCTTGCTGGAAAAAACTCTTTAGAAGATGTTGTGTGTTTTGACAATGTAGATATTGTACTTACAGCTTTAGTCGGGTTTTCAGGACTAAAACCAACTATCTCAGCCATAAAGGCTAATAAAACAATTGCTTTAGCAAACAAAGAAACCCTGGTTGTTGCTGGAGGACTTATCACGTCTTTATGTAAAAAATATAAAAGCGCTATTTATCCTGTTGATTCAGAGCACTCTGCTATATTTCAATGTCTAGTTGGAGAAGAAGAAAATCCGATTGAAAAAATATATTTAACCGCTTCTGGGGGGCCTTTTTTAAATAAAAAAAGAGAGCAGTTATTAAGCGTTACAAAAAAAGAAGCCTTAAAGCATCCTAATTGGAACATGGGCGCAAAAATTACAATTGACAGCTCAACATTAATGAACAAGGGATTAGAGGTGATTGAGGCAAAATGGCTTTTCAATTTAAGTGTTGAACAAATTGATGTTATTGTTCATCCTCAATCAATAATTCATTCTATTGTTCAGTTTGAGGACGGCTCTATGAAGGCTCAATTAGGTCTTCCCGACATGAAGCTTCCCATTCAATATGCTTTAGGCTTTCCTAAAAGAATAAAAAATGACTTTAAGCGTTTCGACTTTATGTCATACCCTAATTTTTCTTTTCAAAAAGCCGATTTAAAAACTTTTAAAAATTTATCTCTTGCATATTCTTCTATAAAAAAAGGGGGGAACAGTCCTTGTGTTTTGAATGCTGCAAATGAGATTGCTGTTGATGCGTTCTTGAAAAACAAAATCGGCTTTTTAAATATGTCTGATTTAATTGGAAATTGTTTGGAAAAAATTACTTTTGTTGCAAATCCTTCTTTAGAAGATTATTTAGAAACAGATCAAGAAACAAGAGTGTTAGCAAAAACGTTATTATAAATGGAATTTTTTATAAAAGCCTCTCAGCTGTTTACAAGCCTTTCTATTCTTATTATTTTACATGAGTTGGGTCATTTTATTCCTGCTAGATTGTTTAAAACAAGGGTAGAAAAGTTTTATTTGTTTTTTGACCCCTGGTTTTCTGTTATTAAAAAGAAAATTGGCAACACCGAATATGGTGTAGGGTGGCTTCCTTTTGGGGGTTATGTGAAGATCTCTGGAATGATTGATGAGTCTATGGATAAAGAACAAATGAGTCTTCCCCCAAAACCGTGGGAGTTTAGATCAAAGCCTGCTTGGCAAAGATTAATTATTATGTCTGGTGGTGTTATTGTAAATCTTTTGTTGGGTATTTTTATTTATTCTATGACTCTTTTTTATTATGGAGACAAATATCTTCCTAATAAAAATTTAACCGATGGTGTTTGGTGTTTTAGTGAGTTAGGAGGGGATTTAGGTTTTAAAAATGGGGATAAAATTATTGCTGCTGATGGGGTTGAGGTCATTAGATTCTCCGATGTTTTAGAAAAAGTTATGATCTCGAAAAAAATTACTGTTTCCAGAGAAGGAAAGCCGGTTGAGTTAACAATGCCTGTTGATTTAATTGATCAGTTTTTAAACTCTAATGAAAAAATGGTTTTCTATCCAAGAGTTCCTACAATTATAGGCTCCTTTGCCGAGGGCTCAGAGCTTCAATCCTTAGGCTTTCTTATTAAAGATCAAATTGTCGGAATTAACGGGACCTCTGTAAAATACTATGACTCATTTAAAAAAGAAATTGAAAACTATAAAGGATCTCCTGTTTTAATTGAGATTGTTCGAGATGGTTCTCGATTAAATTTAACTGCCAATGTTAATGAAGATGGTATTCTTGGTTTCAAAGCTGCTATACCATCAATTAATCAATTAGAAGAGCTAGGCGTGTGTCAAACCGCATACGTTAATTATAGTTTTTTTGGCTCTTTTCCTGCCGGATATAACAAAGCAATAAAAAAATTAAACTCCTATATTGATCAGTTTGCTCTTATTCTTTCTCCAAGTACCGGGGCGTATAAAGGCTTAGGGGGTTTTGGTTCAATCGGATCCATGTTTCCTGCAAAATGGAATTGGGAGGTTTTTTGGAATGTAACCGCATTTATTTCTTTAATTTTAGCGTTTATGAATGTTTTGCCTATTCCTGCTTTAGACGGTGGTCACATTTTATTTTTGTTCTATGAAATGATTGTGGGTAGGCCTGCACCAGAAAAAATAATAGAGTATGCGCAAATTATTGGGGTTGTTTTATTATTAAGCTTAGTTGCATATGCAAATTTGAACGATATTTTTAGACTTTTATAATGCTCCTTGCTCTAACCTCATATCATTATATAATTATTTTTTCAATCACTATAATTATTTCGTATTTCTTTGATTTATATGCGAAAAAATCAGGGGTTCCTGCGGTTTTAATGTTGATTGGCTTAGGGGTTTTAATTAATTATAGTTTACGTTTTTCAGGAATAGAAAAACCTGATTTAATCCCTTTGCTTGAGGTGGTTGGAGTAGTTGGCTTAATTTTAATTGTTTTAGAGGCCGCCTTAGATTTACGTCTTCTAAAAGAAAAAATAGGTTTAATTTTTTCCTCCTTGGCTGTAGCTTTCTTAGGCTTTGTGCTTACCGCATATTTAACCGCCCTTTGCTTGTCTTTCTTTTTAAGTTTAGACATGTTGACCGCTCTTATTTATACGATTCCTCTTTCCATACTAAGCTCTGCAATTGTTCTTCCTAGTGTTGAGTCTTTGCCAGAATTAAAGAAAGAGTTTATGATTTATGAAAGTACTTTTTCAGACATTATCGGTATTGTTGGTTTTTATGCTGTTTTAGCAATGATTAACTCTCCTTCTTCTGCTGAAATGTATGGGGAGATTTTGTGGGGACTGTTCATAACTGTTTTCTTTTCTGTTATTTTATCATATTTACTTATATATGTCTTTCAAAACATTAAGGGTCATGGAAGATTATTTTTGTTAATGGGTATTCTTTTATTGCTTTATTCTATTGGCAAAATATTTCACCTATCATCTTTAATAATTATTTTAGTTTTTGGTGTAATTCTAAATAATTATAAGGTGTTTTTTAAAGGGATCTTTTTTGACCTGTTAAATACCGAGCGGGTAGAGGGGGTTCTTGCCGACATGAAAATAATAACTACCGAAACTGCATTTGTTGTAAGAACATTCTTTTTTATAATTTTTGGGTGGTCTGTATATTTAGGAACCCTTTTAAGCTTAAAGGTTATTGGTATTGGTCTTTTACTTGTGATTATTATTTATTTAGTTCGGGGTGTTTTGTTATTTTTCTCTAAAGGTGTAAAGCTTTTTCCTGAAGTTTTTATTGCCCCAAGGGGTTTAATTACTGTTCTATTGTTTTTTTCTATTCCTGATAACATAGATATCGGCATAAGATTTGAAGGGGTCTTGCTTTTTGTGATTTTAATAAGCTGTCTTATTATGTCGGTTTCTTTAATTTCTTATAAAAAGAGCTTAAGCCTAGAGTCTATCCCTGAAAACGAAAACGGCCTTGATTCGTCCAGCCTTATTTCTGAAGAATCGGAGCAGGAAGAAGAAAAAAGAGAAAGCTTAGAAGAATAGACTTGCTGGTCTATTCTTTTTCATAATTTTGCAAGCAAAAAATTAAACTTTATTACTTATGATCGATCTTAGCTCGTCTCTCTCTGTTTTAGGAATACAAAAAACAAATAACGGTTCTTCCTCTGGTTCTTCCTCTTTTGGTGGTGGTGAAATTATACATTCTTTTTCTCCTGTTGATGGCCAATTAATTGGGTCTGTTACATCAACAACAAAAGAAGAATATGAAAAAATTACAACTAGCGCAAAAGAAGCTTTTTTGTTCTGGCGATCTATGCCTGCCCCAAAAAGAGGAGAGATTGTGAGGCAATATGGAGAAAAATTACGCGCCTATAAAAAGCCTTTAGGTGAGCTTGTTTCTTATGAAATGGGAAAATCTTTACAAGAAGGGCTAGGGGAGGTTCAGGAAATGATTGACATTTGTGATTTTGCGGTTGGTCTCTCTCGCCAACTCCACGGACTAACAATGCATTCTGAGCGCCCCGGACACAGAATGTATGAGCAATATCATCCTTTAGGTGTTGTTGGTATTATTTCTGCTTTTAATTTTCCTGTTGCTGTTTGGAATTGGAATACCGCACTTGCTTGGGTTTGCGGAAACACGTGTGTTTGGAAGGCTTCTGAAAAAACCCCTCTTTGTAGTGTTGCTTGTCAAAATATTTGGAATGAGGTGGCTAAAGAAAACAACTTGCCTGATGGTATTTCTTGTATAATTAATGGCGACTATACTGTGGGAGAAATGATGACAAACGACTCTAGGATGCCCTTAATTTCCGCAACAGGATCCACAAGAATGGGGAGAATTGTAGGTGCAAAAGTTGCTGAAAGATTTGGGAAGTCTCTTCTAGAGCTGGGAGGAAACAATGCTATTATTATTTCTCCTGAGGCCGATTTAAACATTACCGTTATTGGAGCTCTTTTTGGTGCTGTTGGAACCTGTGGTCAAAGATGCACCTCCACAAGGAGATTAATTATACATGATTCTCTTTATGAAACGGTAAAAGAAAAGTTAGTAGCTGCATATTCTCAATTAAAAATAGGAAACCCGTTAGACGAAAAAAATCATGTAGGACCCCTTATTGATAAAGATGCTGTCAACATGTATTTAAACGCTATTGAAAAAGCAAAAAAAGAGGGGGGGAATGTATTAATTGAGGGAGAGGTCTTAAGCGGAGAGGGTTATGACAGCGGTTGCTATGTTAAGCCTGTTATTGTTGAGGCTGATAATAATTTCGAGATTGTACAGGAGGAAACTTTTGCTCCAATTTTATATTTAATGAAGTATTCTGATTTAAAAGAGGCTGTTTCTATGCAAAACAATGTTGCGCAAGGGCTTTCTTCTGCTATTATGACAAACAACCTTAAAGAGGCTGAGTATTTTCTTTCTCATGCTGGTAGCGATTGCGGTATTGCTAATGTAAACATTGGCACAAGCGGAGCAGAAATTGGAGGGGCTTTTGGAGGAGAAAAAGAAACCGGAGGAGGAAGGGAAAGTGGAAGCGATGCCTGGAAGGTTTATATGAGAAGACAAACCAATACTATTAATTATACCTCTGACCTTCCTTTAGCTCAAGGGATAAAGTTTGATTTATAATTTTTTATACATCACATAGTGTAAGCCTATATCTCCTATGTTAAACGTGTCTCCAACTGTTTTAAAGCCTGTTTTTTTATAAAAATCTAAAGCTACAATTCTTGCGTTACACCAAAGCAGGTCTCCTCCTTCTTTTTTAATTTCTTTTATAGCTTCTTTTATTATTTCATTTCCAAATCCTTTTCTTCTATATGCTTCTAAGGTTGCCATTCCTCTTAATCGGTATGGTTTTTTTGATTTAATTTGATCTGTTTTCTCAGGATAAAATGTTGCGCAAGTCACTATTTTTTTTTCTATTACACATGCTAGGTGAAAGGTGTCCCCTTCTTTGTCTTTAGTGTATTTTGTTGTTGAAAAAGGCTTTCCCTGTCTTAAAACTAAATGTCTTAGTGGTCGTATTTTTTTTGAACTAACCTTTTGTATTTTCATTTAATATTTTTTCATTTAACTTAATTCTTTCATCTCTATTTGCCACTTCCCAGGCCGTTAAAAATATTAGCTTTGTTATTTTTTCTATCTTTTTAAAGTCAATTTTTTCTATTGTATCTGTTGTTTTATGATAGTCTTCATGAATGCCATTAAAATAAAAAATAACGGGTATGTTGTTTTTTGCAAAATTATAATGGTCGGACCTATAATAATATCTATTAGGATCATTCTCATCATTATATGTATAGTCTAATTCTAATCCTATATATTTTTCATTAACCTCTTCACTAATATCGTGCAGCTCTTGACTCAACCTGTCTGAGCCTATTAAATATATATAATTTGCATTTTTGTGCCAATCATCTATCCTTCCTATCATGTCAATATTAAGATTAGCAACTGTATTTTCGAGAGGGTATATAGGGTTGTCAGTGTAATATTTACTTCCTAAAAGGCCCTTTTCTTCTCCTGAAACTGTCATTATTAAAACGCTTCTTCTTGGTCCTTTTCCTTCTTTTTTTGCAAGCATAAATGCTTCTGCTATTTCAAGGGCCCCAGCAGTTCCTGAGGCATCATCGTCTGCCCCATTAAAAATCAAACTATCGTGTTTTCCTAAGTGATCATAGTGGGCCGTAATAATTAAAAGCTCATCTTTAAGGTCTGTTCCTTCAATATATCCCAACACATTTTCTCCTCTTATTATGCTTTTTCTTCCAAATATTTTTTTAATAATTCCTACATCACAATCTTCACACTTACAAAGATGTCTTTCTGATTTTACTTTAAATTTTTGATAATACTTTTTCCACTTATATGGTGGTATATCTGTGTTTTTAAAAAATTCTCTGATATAGTGGGCGGCCATTTTTTGGCCCCTTTTTCCTGTTTCTCTTCCTTCTAAAGAGTCTGAAGCTAAAATAATTAAATGCTTTTTTAAATCTTCCTGATTAATTGTGTTGGCATATTTTACCCTATCGTCCAAAGGGGTAAGGGGTAGTTTTTCTTTTGTATTTTCTTGAGAAAAAAGAGTTGTTGTAAACATGAAAAACAACACAAAGATTGTTTTTTTTGTGTTATTTCTCATGTGTTTTTTGTGTTATTTTTTAACTACTTAATTTGTTTGCTCTTGTGTAAATTGAGGTGTTCCTCCTTGATTACAGCTTGGCGAAGAATCTTCCTTTTCACATGAAGAAAATGTAGTTAAAAAAAGTGCCGCTATAAAAAAAGTAACAATTGTTTTTATTATATTTTTCATCTTATTGTTATTTGTTTAGTATTATTTTTTTAATTGTTTTTTGTTTTTCCTCTCCAGCACATCCTTCTCTGTTTTTAGAAGAGTCAAACTCTAAATAATATATTCCTGAAGGATATTTATTAAGGTTTGTTTTTATGTTGTTGGTAGTACTCACATAATGTCTTAATATTTCACCTTTACTATTTAACAGTTTAAAAAGAACTGTTTGGTTCTTTTCATTTTCAAACTCTATTGTTAATTCTCCGTTTGTTGGGTTTGGAGAAGTGTTTATATTACCTACTCTGTTTGCTGTTGCTCCAAAATAATAAACATCACTTGTGTCAGCACACCCGTTTTCATCTTGCGTTATTATAAAATAATAACAATCAAATGTTGGTTGAAAACTAGTTTCATTGCTTGTCATTAACCAGTTTTTTGTTACTCCATTTATAACTTGTGTGTTGTACCAGTCTGCAGCAGGATAAAAACCAGGGTTTCCGGAAACTAGCCAGCTTCCTTGTTGATGTATTTCGGCTGATGTTGTATTATTAATTATTAATTCTAGTGTAGCTGTAGAATCACAGCCAGTTGCATTAGTATCTACCCAAATATATGTCCCTGAACTTGTATATGTAGTACCATTCCAAGTATATGAATCACATGCCGTATCGTTTAGTATAAGAGGTATATTAATAGTTAAATTTAAAATAGTTGTAGAGTCACAACCTGCTGGTCCATTACCTCCCAGTCCCAGTCCAGAACCATTAAAGTTTATTACACTAAGAGTATCTATTGTTGAAGAGGTGTATGTGCTATCATTTAAAACACAATAAAAAGAATCACAAGATATTTCCACAATTTCATTTAGTATATTATAATAACACATATTAGGTACATGAGAATTAGCGTTAATATCATAAGTGCATGCCGCTGTATCTAAACACCCAATTGTTACCATACTTGTATCAAAGCTTTGGGTAAAAAATCCTGTTATATCATCAGCAAACATTCTATACAATACACTTGTAGTGTCGTTAACATAAAACTCATACATATTAGCACTCGCGTCCACTCCTGTTGTAGACCACCAAGGATTATCATAAAAAGAAACCGTATGTGGCCATGATGTTGACAGCATTAAGCTTGATGCATTATATATGTTTGAGTGTATAAAAGTGTTTGTGCAATTTATAAGGCTATTAGCTATTATTAAAGTATCATATGTATTATTATTAATATTTAAATCATTGGAAAGCTCTGCTTGTATTCCAAAACTTGCTACACTTGCTGGATCCATAGGATCCAATAAAATTGGTAAAATAGAATTAAAATTATTACCTGTTATACTTACTGATTCTGTATTTGTTCCAAGAGAAATAGCAGAGCCTGAAACATTTGAAATATCATTTTGAGAAATAATAATGTTTGTTGGTGGGTTAACAGGTGTCGTATTTCCCCAACATAAAATACCATAGGAAAGAGGTGATGCGTTTGAAGGGTTTCCTGTTAGTAACAATACATCTCTTATCGTATTGTTTGTGAGTGTTATGTTCGTTGCTCCTGGACTAACGGTAATACCGCTATATGTAGAATCATCTCCCATTATTGTTAATCCATCTATTGTTACATCTGTAACATCTTGTGATATGCTAATTCCTGTTCCATGACCTGAAACATCTAAAACAGCTCCAGGAGAGCCTATTAAAGAAATAGATTTATTAATAACTAAATTCTCTACATAAATTCCTGAAGGAATGTTTATTACATCCCCTGCAGATGCACTATCTATCTGTGTTTGTATTTGCCCTATACCTAAAAAAGGTACAAATAATAATAGTAATAATAGTTTTTTCATTTTTTTAAATTTTAATTTTATTAACTCTTCTTTCGTGTCTTCCTCCTTCAAACTCTGTAGATAAAAAAGTATCTACTATATCTTTAACTTCTTGCCAGCTTAAATGTCTTGCGGGCATTGTTAGTATATTTGCGTTATTGTGTAGTCTTGCTTGCTCTGCAATATGAGTATTCCAA
>MDSV01202033.1_pt1 | contig 10173 bp, 9 predicted proteins | sample 810851 | NCBI WGS metagenome assembly MDSV01 (sample SAMN05326640, study PRJNA326480) | marine metagenome | isolation source: seawater | place: Atlantic Ocean: North East | collected 2012
ATAATTTTTTATAAAGTTTAAAATAATTTTGATATGTAATTGATGCTAATGTTTGATTTTCGCTTTGAATAGAAACTTTTTCTTTTGCTTCAAGAGCTTGATGTAACCCATCTGAAAATCTTCTTCCCTCCAGAACTCTTCCAGTAAACTCATCAATTATTTGAACCTTATCATCCCTTACAATATAGTCCACATCATTTGAAAATAGTAAATTCGCTTTAAGAGCCTGGTTAATATGGTGTACGAGATTAATATTTTGCGGATCATAAAAGTTATTGTTTTTAAGAATTCCATATGTTTTGGATAATTGTTCAATTTTATCTATACCTTTTTCTGAAAGCATAACATTTTTATTTTTTTCATCTAGCTCGTAATCTTCTTTACCCAATTCTTTTATAAATTTATTACAAACAAAGTATTGATCAGATTTATCTTCTGTTGAGCCCGAAATAACTAGCGGGGTTCTTGCTTCATCTATAAGAACTGAATCTACTTCATCAACTACACAGAAAAAATGATCTCTTTGTACCATTTCATTTAAGTTATATTTCATATTGTCTCTTAAATAATCGAAACCAAATTCATTATTAGTTCCATAAGTAATATCACAATTATAATTTTTCTTTCTTTCTTCATCTTCCATTTCGTTACTAATACATCCAACTGTAAGACCTAAAAAATTATATATTTTTCCCATCCAAGCAGAATCTCTTTTGGCTAAATAATCATTTACTGTTACTATATGAACTCCTTTATTCGATAGTGAATTTAAATATACTGGTAAAGTGGATACAAGAGTTTTTCCTTCTCCAGTCTTCATTTCTGCAATTTTACCTTCATGAAGAACAATGCCACCCATTAACTGAACATCGTAATGTCTTTCACCTAATGTTCTTTTGGCAGCTTCTCTTACACATGCAAATGACTCTGGAATTAAGCTCTCTAAATTTTCACCATTCTTTACTTTTAGCTTTAGGGCAGCTGTTATCTCTGGAAAACTTTTATCTGCCATTCCCTTCATTTTTTCTTCTAATGCATTTATTTTTTTTACAATTGATTCAAGTCGATCGACCTCTCTTTGGCTTGAATTTCTTATTAATTTGCTGATAATCTTGGTAATATTGAACATAAGTAATTTTTTTTTTGTAATTTATTATAAATTATATTAATTCATCTGAGACTTATATATATAAGTAATAACAAGAAATTTTAAATAGCAATGACTCTAAATTTAAAAAATTTACTAAATCCCAAAGTTAAGGTGTCAAAAATGGGCGAATTCCAGGAATTGCAGCCTATTAATGGATTAGAAATCTCTGCTATATCCGCAGATCTCTATAATGATGGAAGAGATGATTTGGCTTTATTTTATTTCAAAGAAGGGGCCAATTTTGCAGGCATATATACAACATCTAAAGTTACTTCAGCATGTATAAATTGGAACTTAAAAATTAAAAGAAATTTTGTAAAAGCATTAATGGTAAATACTAAAAATGCTAATACTTTTACTGGAATTAAAGGAGCGCAGGGATTAAAAGAAATTGCTCAAGTGCTTTCAAAATCTCTTACATTAAAATCGTCACAATCACCTGAGGGGGTTAGTGAAGTTGTAAAAATAACAGATTTACTTTTTGCTTCGACCGGTGTGATTGGAGAGGAGTTTCCTACATTAAAAATAAAAAGTGCGATTCCTGAACTAGTAAAAAAGTTAAGAACTGAACAAACCAAATATGTTTGGTTCAAAGCCGCAAGTGCTATAATGACAACAGATACAAGGCCTAAGGTTGCTTATGAAGAATGTAAGATAGGTAATAAATTAGTAAAAATTTCTGGAATTGCGAAAGGATCAGGTATGATCGCCCCTAATATGGCTACAATGTTGTCGTTTATATTTACTGACGCGAATATACCTTCTGTATTTTTAAAATCGATTTTAAAAAAAGTTAGCACAACAACATTTAATTCTATAACTGTCGATAACGATACCTCAACAAATGATATGGTAGGTATTTTTGCTACAGGAAAAGCAAAAAATTCAAAAATATACAACGTATTAGATCCTAAACTGCAAGACTTTGAAAAAGCATTACACAGATTAACTTTAAATTTAGCAAAACAAATTGTTGTAGACGGCGAGGGTGCAAAAAAATTTATTACAGTTAATGTTATAGGAGCGAGATCTATATCAATGGCAAAAAAAATCGGTTTTTCTATTGCAAATTCTCCATTGGTAAAAACTGCTATTGCAGGAGAGGATCCTAACTGGGGAAGAATTGTCATGGCATGTGGAAAATCAGGTGAAAACATAGTAGCAAATAAAATACAAATAAAAATTGGTAATTATTTAGTTGTAGATCAAAATAAAGCTGCAAAAGATTATAATGAAAAGGATGTAAAGGATTATATGAAATGGGATTCTATTGATATTGAGGTAAATTTAAATATTGGGTCTTCTTCGCATACAGTTTATACTTGTGATTTTACCCATGATTATATTGATATAAATGCAGATTATAGAAGTTAGAACCTTTTTTTTTTATAATATTAATAATAAAATAATGAATTATGAAATATAATTTAATATGTAAATGTGGACAAACTTTTGAAAGTTGGTTCTCAAGTTCATCTGAATTTGACTCTTTATTTAAAAAGAAACTCATCAGGTGTATTTATTGTGAGTCTTCTTCCATAAAAAAATCTGTAATGGCTCCTAATTTATCTAGTAAATCAAATAAAGAGTCTAAAAAAAATAATTTACAAAAAGATATAAGAAAGCAAATTATAAATTTTAAAAAATATATAGAAAAAAATTGCAAATATGTTGGTGACGACTTTACTAGAGAAGCAAGAAGTATACATTACGATAAAAAAAAATCTCAAGGTATATATGGAAAAGCCACTCCAGAGGAAACAGCAGAGTTATTGGAAGAAGGTATTGAAATAGCTTCTATACCCTGGATTGATAAATCAGAAAATTAATTTTTTAAAAAGGTTGAAATATAATTTACTGATGGATCGTTACTTTTAAACCATTTTTTTGATAGTAAATTAAACTTCATTCCAACAATTTCATCAGCAATAAAATTATTTTTAGATACAATACTTTCTAAATCTTGGGGTGATAAAAATTTTTCCCAGTCATGAGTCCCGATAGGTAACCATCTTAATATATATTCTGCTCCAACAATCGCAAATATATAGGATTTTAAACTTTTATTTATTGTTGCTACAAACATAACTCCTCTTTTTTTAATTAGCCTGGAACAATTTTGAATAAATAAATTTACATCCGAAACATGCTCAACAACTTCCATGTTTAATATTATATCAAATTCATGATTCAAATTTAGTTTTTCAGGTGAGCACTGAATATAATTTATATTTAAACCCATTTCTTTTGCATGCAAAATTGCAATCTTTATATTATTGCTAGAAGCATCAATTCCTGTCATTTCAGCTCCCAATCTACTTAGAGGTTCACAAAGCAATCCTCCTCCGCATCCAATATCTAATATTTTTAGCTTTTTAAGGGGAAGCTTATCATTGGGGTTTAGTTTAAAATGAGAAAATAGTTTTTCTTTGATAAATTGGATTCTAACTGGATTAAAAAGGTGTAAAGGCTTAAATTTACCATTGGGATCCCACCATTCTTTTGCAAGATTTGAAAATTTTTGGATTTCTGTTTTATCTATTGTTGTCAATTTCTTAAGTATTTACATGCACTTGTACATTTTTATAAATAAGAGTATTTATTATTAAATAATACATAAAGTAAATAAGATATTTTATCATGAAAAGGTTAGTAATTAAGTTTGGCGGAACGTCCGTTGGATCTGTAGAAAAAATAAAAAAAGTTGCCAATATAGTTAAAAAAAGGCACAACGAAGGTAACGAAATCATTGTCGTAATTTCCGCAATGTCAGGATCTACTAATGATTTAACCAAAAAATCAAAGTTAGTTAGTAAAAACTTCGATACAAAGGAGCTTGACGTCCTTCTTTCCTCAGGAGAACAAGTTTCTTGTGCACTTTTGACAGGAGCAATTATAGATTTAGGATTAAAAGCTAGATCATGGTTAGGTTGGCAAATTCCAATTATTACAAATGAAAACCATACGTGTTCCCAAATAATAAAAATTAAAACTGATGAAATTTCAAATTTTATTACAGACGGAGGTATAGCTGTAGTTGCAGGCTTCCAGGGAATTTCGTTAAATAGCAGAATTACTACTCTTGGTCGCGGCGGATCTGATCTTTCAGCTGTAGCAATTGCAAAGTTCTTTAAAACTGATTCTTGTGAAATCTACACTGACGTTGATGGTGTGCTAACTACTGATCCATCTATAAATGAAAAAGCAAAAACTATAGATAAAGTATCATATGAGGAGATGTTAGAAATGTCATCTTTGGGAGCAAAAGTTATGCAACCAAATGCAGTTCAAGCTGCAATGATTGAGGATATTCCAATTAATGTTAGATCTACTTTTTCAGAAAAGTCTGGTACAAAAATAGTTGCTGAAAGTGAAATCGACTATAAAAAAGTAGTAACGGGCGTAGCCTATTCAAAAAATAATGCTAAAGTTTCTATTGTTGGGGTTGTGGACAAACCTGGTGTTGCAGCTGATATTTTTGAACCATTGGGAAAAAATAATATTAACATTGATATGGTTATCCAAAATACTTCTTTTGACGGTAAAAAAGCTAATATAACTTTTACTATTAAACGAGAAGATCTAGAAAAAACATTAGATTTAATTGAAAAAAATAAACAAATAATAAATTATAATAAGGTTATGCATGATGATAGACTGGCAAAAGTATCTATTATTGGTGCAGGTATGATAGCTAATGCTGGAGTAACACATAAAATGTTTAGATCCTTGGCTAATGAAAAAATAAATATTTTAGCTATCTCTACATCTGAAATAAAAATTTCAATCCTAATTAAGGAGGACTTAACTCAACAAGCTGTTAAAGCTTTACACAAAACATTTGAGCTTAATTAATAATTAATGAGCATTAGACCATTTAGAGATATTGATAGAAGGAAAACCAAAAAAATTAAAGTTGGTAATGTAGAGGTAGGAGGAGATTCAGTAATAACTGTACAATCTATGACAAATACTTTGACGACCAACGTAAATGAAACTATTAAACAAATTAATGAATTAGAAGAGTCCGGAGCTGACATTGTGAGGGTTTCATGTCCAGACAAAGATTCAACTTTATCCCTTAAAGAAATTATAAAACAGGTGCGAGTTCCAATAGTTGCAGATATTCATTTTCACTATAAAAGAGCAATTGAAGCTGCAGTTTCAGGCGCGCATTGTTTAAGGATTAACCCAGGTAACATAGGATCAAAAGAAAAAGTTAGAGAAGTTTTAAAAGCTGCTAAAGATTATGGTTGTTCAATCAGAATCGGTGTAAACGCAGGTTCTCTTGAGAAGAACTTATTAGAAAAATATAAAGAACCCTGTCCAGAAGCATTAGTCGAAAGCGCAAAAAATAATATAAAATTATTAGAAGATGAAAATTTTTTTAATTTTAAAATAAGTGTGAAATCTTCTGATGTATTTTTAACTACTAAAGCATATAGATTGTTATCATCAGTTTGTGACTATCCACTACACCTAGGTATTACAGAGGCTGGAGGTTTAGTTCCTGGTAGCATTAAGTCATCGCTTGGAATCGGAATGCTATTAATGGAAGGTATTGGAGATACTATAAGAGTTTCACTTTCGGCAGATCCTGTTCAGGAAGTAAAAATTGGATATGAAATTTTAAAATCTTTAAACTTAAGACATAAAGGAGTAAATATCATATCTTGTCCTTCATGTGCTAGACAGGGATTTCCAGTAATAGATACAGTAAAAATTCTTGAAGAAAAGCTTTCACATATAAAAGAACCAATAACGCTATCCGTAATAGGATGCGTTGTAAACGGACCAGGCGAAGCATCTCAAACTCAAATAGGTTTAACGGGGGGAGGGCAAGATAGTCATATGGTATATCTTTCTGGTTTACCTCATCATAAAGTTGCTAGTGAAAAAATAATAGAAGAAATTGTTACTTTAGTTGAAAATAAATCTAAAGAACTTAGAAAAAGCTAAATTGTAAAATGATACCCTTGAATAAAGTTCAACAAATTATTAACCAATACAAAATTTTAGAAACAGAACTTGCTTCTCCAGATCTTGATAAAAAAGACTTTGTAAAAAAGTCTAAAGAATATTCAAGTATTGGAGAAATTATTAAAGAAGCTGTCGGATTTGTAAGTTTTCAAAAAGAAAAAGAAGATCTTGAAAAAATTATAGATGATCAAAAAAGTGACAAGGATATGATAGAATTAGCAAAAAGTGAGTTAAATCAATTATCAATTGAATATAAAAATTTTGAAAAAAAACTAAAAATATATCTTCTTCCAAAAGATGATGCAGATTCAAAAAATGCTATTCTAGAAATAAGAGCTGGGACAGGTGGATTAGAAGCCACTTTATTTGTTGCTGATCTTTATAAAATGTATGAAAAGGTTTGTTTAAATAAAAAGTGGTCATTTGAAATTATAAATATTTCTAAGAGCGAAGCAGGAGGTTTTAAAGAAGTAATTTTATTAATTAAGGGTAATAATATTTATTCTTTTCTAAAATTTGAATCAGGTGTTCATAGAGTACAAAGGGTGCCTGAAACAGAAACTCAAGGAAGAATTCACACATCTGCAGCCACAGTTGCTGTTCTGCCAGAAGCAGAAGAGGTTGATATAAAAATAAATGAAAAAGATTTGAGGGTAGATGTATTTAGGTCTAGTGGCCCTGGAGGACAGTCGGTTAATACAACTGATAGTGCAGTAAGAATAACACATTTACCTACAGGTATCGTGGTTAGTCAGCAAGACGAAAAATCTCAGCATAAAAATCGGGCAAAGGCTATGAAAATTTTAAGATCAAGAGTTTATGAGGCTGAAAGAGATAAGAAAGATAGGGAGCGATCGACAGATAGAAAAAATCAAATAGGATCAGGTGACAGATCAGAGAGAATTCGAACATATAATTTTCCACAAGGGCGAATTACAGACCATAGAATAAATCTAACATTACATAAACTTAAAGAATTTTTATCCGGGGATGCATTTGATGAACTAAGCCAAAATTTAATGATTCAAGATCAAGAAATTAAATTAGCAAATTTAAAGAAATAAATGATATTACAAAATACAGTAAAGAAAGCTTCTCAATTTTTAAAGAATAACAATATAATTTCCCATGAATTAGATTCTGAAATAATTCTTTCAGATATATTGGGTGTAACAAGAGAATTCTTAATAGTAAATAATCGTTTGCCAATATCAAAAAAGATAATAGGAAAATATAACTCTGCAATTAAAAGAAGATCAAATAATGAGCCTGTAGCGTATATAACAGGTAAGAAGGAATTTTGGAGTGAAAATTTTTTTGTAAATCATTCAACTCTAGTCCCTAGACCTGAAACAGAATTATTAATTTATGAGATAATAAATTTTTTTAAAAATAAAAAAGTAAGTATATTAGATATTGGAACTGGCTGCGGATGTATACTGCTTTCCCTACTTAAAGAATTAAGTTTTGCAAGAGGTGTGGGCATAGATATTTCTAAGAAAGCTATAAAAGTAGCAAAAAAAAACTCAATCAATTTTAATTTATCTTGCCGTTCAAAATTTAAAGTTTTTGATTTAAATAAATATAACATAGGGAAATATGATATAATTGTATCCAACCCTCCGTATATTCCTTCAAAAAATATTAAAAATTTAACTAAAGATATTACAGGATATGAGCCAATAAATGCTTTAGATGGGGGAGTTGATGGGTTTGATCTTATAAAAAAAGTGATTAATCAGTCAAACTATCTATTAAAATCCAATGGATTACTCGCCCTAGAAATTGGTTACAATCAATATAAAATGGTTTGTAAATTGTTAAAGACTAATGGTTTTAGAGAAATAAGGAAGGTTCACGACTATAATCGTAACGTACGTTGCATAATAAGCACAAAAATAAGGTTTTTTTAGATTTTAACAATAATTATTTTGACAAATTAAATTATTAATGCGTAAGTTAATAAAAATCCTTTTTATAAAAAAGGTAATCCAATAAAATATATGTATCAAGGTAAGCCAAGCAGATTTAGACGTCGTACAAATGACAGAAGAAGACATTCATCTCGAAGCAATGGAGACATGCAACAGAGAATGCGACCTAATACGTTTTCAAATGGTCAAAATAGAAATAATTTTAGAAATACGTTAAGTGCTGAAAAATCATTAGAAAAATATAATGCTCTAGCAAAAGAAGCATCATCTTCAGGAGATAAAATTTTATCTGAAAACTATCTTCAACACGCAGATCACTTTATGAGAATTATCAAAGATAGAAATAGAATTCAGGATGCAAATAAAGTTAAAGTTATTGAAAACAAGGAGACACAAGAAAAATCTCTTTTAAATACGACAGAAAATAATCAAGATCAAACTACAAAAGTTCAAGAGTAATTTCACTAATAGTTTATTTTTTTTCAGCAATCAATTCAGCAATTAATACATCTGATTTGATTCTATGGATTTCAAATGCTTGTCGTTCATCACCCTTTAATACTTTCCCAGAAGGAAGTTTTAATTTTTGCGAATTGACCTGTTTTCCATTTATTAAAACTTCGTAATGCAGATGTGGGCCCGTAGACATTCCTGTTGATCCTACATATCCAATAATTTGACCTTGTCTAACTTTTTTTCCAACTTTGATGCCCTTAGCAAAACTTTTCATATGTGCATAAATAGTTGAATAGGTAGAATTATGTTTTATTTTTATACAATTTCCACCACCACCACACCATTTTGCTCTAATGACTGTTCCAGATCCAGACGCCATTATAGGTGTACCTGAAGGTGCCGCAAAGTCAGTTCCTTTATGCATTTTGTTAAATCCCAGTATAGGATGTTTTCTCATACCAAAAGATGATGACAATCTAGCTCCATTAATAGGAGTTTTCATTAAAGCTTTCTCTACACTTTTTCCGTTTATATCAAAATATCCATAACCTTTATCGTTTCCAAATTTATAAAGTGAAATTTCTCTTCCATTTACAGACATATGAGCATAAAGAATAGAACCACTTTTGATAAACTTACCATTTTCATCAAAATATTTTTCATAAAGAATCTTAAAATAATCATTTTTACGTACATCTCTTTGAAAATCAATTTCAAAACCAAAAATTCTGGCAAACTCGATAATTGTATCAGGATTAATTTTAGCGTCTGTTGCAGACGTGTATAAATTATTACTAATAATATTATCTGCAATAACTTTTTTCTTATAAAGTTTTGTTATTATTTTTTTTGATACAATTTTATTTTCGTCATTTCTAGATATTGCGATATTTGTACTTTTTGTAATTGGAAGAGTAAATTTTATTATCGTGTTTTCATCATTAGAAGGATTTTTTGCAACAATTATTTGAATTTTATTTCCAACAAGTAGTTTACTAGGGTTGCTATATTTTTTAAATTCTCTAATAACATTATCAATATCATTATTTTTTACTTTAAGTTTTTTAAGAATTTTTTGAATAGTATCGCCACTTTTTATTTCATAATTTGTGTTAATAAACGGAGATTTAATTTTTTTTAGTAAAAATTCTTTGAAAGTTATAATGTCTGTAACTTCAGAATCAGTATTGCTAATTTTTAAATTTTTTTTAATTTTTTCGTCTTTTTCATATACAACCACTAGAAGAACAAGCAATACTGTTATAAAGCTTGATAAAGCTAAATACTTTGATTTGATGAAATTCTTCCAAAAAGGCTGATACATGTTTTTTTCAATTTTAGCTGTAATAATCTAAATTATTGCAAATTTTATACATCAACTCATCAAAGATTTGTTTAAAAAATCGTTAATTTACCCATTTTTTTTGTCCAAATATACAGCTTGCTTTATTCATTAATTAGCTTATAACCGACCGTCCAACCCCAAAAAAAGCTTTGTTTTCTTAGCTTAATTATGGAGTTGTTAATTAAAATGTTAACGACTGAACCGATAGTTGTGGTTCTAACGCTAAGATTTTTAGCTTTTTTAAATTGTAAAAAAAGAAGAAGAGAAGTGTGGACGGTTAGGTTACCAAAATTTGTCGTACACACTTC
>MDSV01209577.1_pt1 | contig 10173 bp, 10 predicted proteins | sample 810851 | NCBI WGS metagenome assembly MDSV01 (sample SAMN05326640, study PRJNA326480) | marine metagenome | isolation source: seawater | place: Atlantic Ocean: North East | collected 2012
AGCATATACCTTTGCTATGGCAAGTAACTATAACCGAGTGCCTAAATCTGGAGTAGTTGCTGTAACTGATAGCGGTGTAGTTGAGTTAGTCAATAGGCAGAGCTTTCAAGATACGTTTATTAACGATTTATGAAGCAACTATAAAAAGTAACAATGTTTTTTATACTCAGACAGCTTATTGAGGCTCTTGAGCCTGAAGAACCTAAAATAAGAGACAGAAAGGTAAGGTTTGACCATCTTACAATAAATGAGTATTTTCTTAACTTTAATTTTGATGATAAAAAGTATTTAGAAAATTTAAGTCTGGAAAGTAACTCTAATCAAATAAATATTAACTGGGATCTCTTTGATCATGGGAAAAATTGGACAGAAGAGAAACTGAATGAATTGAATGAGATGTGCTTAAATGGCAATGCAATTATTGAGCTATTAGTAAAAAGCGGAAGAAACCAAAATCCACTTTTTAACAAACTTTCAGAGCTTGGTTGGCAGTTTGAAAGTGAGCATGGTAAATTTTATCTAGTCCACTATGAACCTGAAATGATATATAGTCAATACGATGATGGTAAAGCTCTAATCAAATATAAGACTCCCTATCACCCAACGAGCTTTTTTTCTTCAAGCTTAGTATTTGAAAAGACTTGGAATAACTCTACTCTAGTCCTTTATTTTCCATACAAATTGCCGGAACTTAATAAAGAAGAACTGGAACTTGAATTTGTTTTAAATGGAAATTCTAAAAAAATCAGTATTAACGATGATCAAAAAACTTACACATTGCATCAAGGTTCAAAAGAAGTCTATAATTCAAAAATCAAACTATGCAATAAATATCTGGGTGAGATAGATATAGAAACTCCTTCTTCTGGAAATTATAAAATTCCACTTATAACTAAGTATTTGCAAAACTAAGAGAAAATTGAAACTATTTGATAATTGGGAATTTTAAACTAATGCTTGAATTTGTTTTAGGTATCTTTGATAGAATTATTACATGACAATTGAAAGATTTGATATAAAACACACGATGTGGCGAAAAAAAGTAGATAATTCTATTTTTTCATCAGGGCACATTGTAATTCCAAAAGCATATGTTAAACAATGGAAAATACTTTCAGAGTTTCAAGATAATGGTAAGAATGCTGAAATGTGGCCAATTCAAATTAGATTTGATTCTAAATTATACGAGGGTAAAGTATTTTACAGACCATCAACTAAGGCGCGACCCAGTGTTCAACACAAAATTCTCATACTAGAAGATTTAATAGAAGAACTAAAAAGAGCATTTCCTATGAGTCACATTAGGTGGCTTGAAGTTGAGTTGAGAAAACAAGATGGAAAAAAAGCAGCGGAGGCTTCAAAAGAAACTGAAAGAGAAACACCTTTTTGGGAGTTTTTAGATATTGAGTTTGATCGTGAAAATAAACTATTTATTTTCACCGATTACTTTAAACAAGACCCTTATTTTCCTGAAGTATTCAAACACTTAATTGGATCTCCAAAAGTAAAGCAGATTGAGAATTCTATTTTTGATAACTTCGAAAATATAATTAATCAAGACTGGAAAGAAAAGCACCACTTGACCACTGAATTAGGTGCAAAGAATGTTATTTATTTTTTATTAGATGAAAAAAATAAACTGATATATGTTGGCGAAACTGGACAAAATTTAAAAATAAGATTATCAGATAAAGAACATTATAAGAATGCAGGTATTCCTCACTGGACACACTATAGATTTGAAGTATTGCCTGCGAGCATCGGCACAAAAGCAAGGAAAGAAATTGAAAACATGACAATCAGAGCATACGCAACATTGTTTTCAAATACCAAAGACGTTAAGAGTATAAAGATTTCAAATTATAAATTAGTTAATCGCAAAATTAAAAACTAAATTTTTTCTAACCTCTCATGCTGAATTGGGAATGTAGAAATTAATAGCTCTTCAGTGCTACCTCTGCCACTATTTTTTGCACTAATCGTTTTTGTTATGTTAAATTTGTATGCATTTAAACGTTTATTTTTCTTATTTTTATCGACAAATAAATCTACAGAGATATTATTGAAATTATTAGTAAAGATTACATTGTTGTCGTCGTTCTCAATTAACTTTGAAAAGTCATTACTTAGCTTTATGTGCGAATCTTTATTAAACCCTTCAACACTGTAATCAGTAAAATTGGCTGTTTTTGAATTAGGAATATAGGGAGGATCTAAGAAAATTAAATTATTTTTACTAACCTTTCCTTTGAAGGGCTTTACATTACTATAATCATCGCATGTAAAATTTACTTTTGATAAAGCATCTCCTGCTGCATCAATATTTTTTTCATCAAATAGTTTCCTTTCTACCGGACTTCCCATTGGTATGTTGAACCTACCTTTAGAGTTGACCCTAAACATTCCATTAAAACCAATTTTGTTAAGCCCTAGAAATTGCGCAGCAAGTTTTGCTCCTGATTCTGAGTTGGTTACTGAATTAAAACTTTCCCAAGAATTGTTAAAGTCTTCTCTAAAGTTTATGTACTCTTTTTTTCTTTTGGTAACGTCCTTATTTAAATTATTAAATCTTTTTTCAATTTTTTTTGCTTCTACTTTAAGAACATCTCTAGCATTGCGTTCACCAAGAACATTGTAGAAGTGTACAACTTGGGGAACTACATCATTTAAATGTGCATTGTTCAACAAGCCTTTGCTGTATAGTGAAAAAAATATTGCACCACCACCAAAAAAAGGTTCATAGTAAGCGAAAGGAGTTTCTATTTTATTGGTAGCAGATATAATAATTTCAATTATTTTTCTTTTACCCCCAACCCATTTAAGAGGTGGGACTAAATTTATGTCTTCTTTCATTTCTTTCATTGTAATTTCTTCTTATTAGATGGTGTCTTAAAATATTATATAAAACTGCTAAGACGTAAAAAATTCAATAGATGTCTATATTTTGTTAAAAATACAAATTTTTTTAAGGGTAAACTTCAGTTACTAACTGGTTCCAGAAAGAGTTACTTGATCTCCATTGCGAATAGGGTCTCATATTTCCTTCATACATACCACTATCGAAAAATATATTTTCTAATTTTACATTTTCAATCCATGTATCAAAATCAATAGTTTTACCAAAAATAATTTTGGTATATACATTGTCTTCCATAACACACTTAAACCAACCTAGGTTGTTGAACTTGTTTTCTACTTTAGTTTTAAGGGCTGTTCTTTTAGAAACATTATTTTTTTCTAGTCCATACCATTTGGCAAGAACTATTTCATCAGACTGAAATTGTTGAGGAATTATTAAAAACTTATTATTTCTTTGATCTTTTGAAAAATTATATTTAATAATAATATTTAAGTCTTGATCGACAGACATTGCTTGCCCATAAACTGTATTTTTATTATTTGCATACGTAGGAACATGCTCACCTGACCAAGACAATCTATCATTTTTTTCTTTATTCGGCTTTCCCCAAAATTTTAAGAAATCATTTCTATCTATCCCGTATTTATTATTTCTATCAAAAATATATTCATTTGCAGTCCAATCACCATAAGTTGTTTTTCCACTTGTAGTATGATTTTTACATTCCCAACCCCAAAAATCTGCATCATTGCTTGAGTCAGGCTCTTTGCCTAGTTGTATTTCTAGCCAATGACCTTTAGCTCCAGCATGATTGGAATTGTAATTATTTATTATTGGAGTTTTTCCATAAACATTCTCAAAGAATAGTTTTATAATCTTTTCTTTCGAATCTTCCATAATTTTTAATATTGCAATTAAACAATAGAATACGGAATTCTAAATAAATAAGCTAATAAAAAGGAAATTTATTCTTTAACTTGATATCAGCAATAAAACCTTCTTATGAACATTTTTAGCCCATTACATTAATTATTTTCTTGCTAATAGATTTAATAACTGGTACTGCAACGCTATTACCAAACTGTTTGTAAGCTTGCGTATCACTTACTGGAATTTTAAAATAATCCGGAAATCCTTGTAGTCTTGCTGCTTCTCTAGGTGTGAGTTTTCTTGGATTTTTATTTTTTTGTTTTATTAATATTTCTGAACCATCTTTGTAATATCTTGCTGAAATAGTGCTTGTATACTCAGCATTTTTATCAAACAAAGAGTATCCAAATCCGTAACCCTTCTCTTGGTTTCTTTTCTTTCTAAGCTGGTGACTTTCCCAAATTTGATCAGATATTGTGTATTTTTTATCCACCCTTGATTCCAAGATGTCCCCCAGCTTTACTTGTTTGTTTAACTTATTTGGGAAATCAAAATTATTGAATGAATTAAGTCCGACTTTCTTTTTATTGAAAGCGATTATATATATTCTTTCTCTATTTTGAGGAACTCCAAAATTTTTGGCGTTTAGTACTTGGTATTTAACTAAATACCCTGAATTTTCTAGTTCTTGCAATACAGTTTTTAAAGTCCTTCCCTTGTCATGTCCTTTAAAGTGTTTAACATTTTCAAGGAATAAGACTCTTGGATTATGGTGATTTGCAATTCTCATAATGTCAAAAAATGCAGTTCCCCTAATGTCGGAAAATCCCATTTTTTTCCCTGCTTGAGAAAATGGTTGGCAAGGAAAACCAGCAAGTAAGATATCAAATTCAGGAATATCTTTTTCAGAAATTAAAGTAATATCTCCTTGAGGTTTATCACCAAAATTAGCCTCATATGTTATCTGAGCAAACTTATCCCATTCTGAAGAAAATATTGAATCAAAATTTTTTTTTCCAAAACCTAATCTTATGCCCCCAATTCCTGCATAAAGATCAATTAGTTTTAGTTTTTTCATTTAAACTATTGTAGTTACTCAGTAAGTCATTTTTAGAATTTTGCGAACTAAAAACACTCAAATTATTATTTCATAGATGTTTTGTAAGTATCTAAAAGTTTAAAGTTAGTTCTTTTTTTATTAGAAGCTTGCCAGAGTTCAAGACCTATTTCAAAATTTCCAACGACACTACCCTCTTCAATTTCTTCAGACAGAGTAGGTGCTGAGCTAAAATAAATTAATACTCCAGTATCAGCTTTGTTGTATTCGCTGCTTTTATGATATTGAATAGAGTAAATGTAACGAAAAAGTTGTTTTCTATATGCTGCAGCTCCTAAGGTGTTCTGTGGAATGCCTTTCTCCCAGCTACTTACATCACTCTGACTTGTTTGAGCTACTTTTGTTTCAACTAGTAGTCCTTGTGGTATATCAAGTTTCTCTTTGTGTATAAAGAAATCAACTTTAAGTTCTGTAAAAGGAATTTCTTTGTAATACTGGGTTATATTTAACTCTTTTGTCGCTTTTAATTTATTATTTTCAAATTCATAAGCTAAAGCAGTTTGATACCAGTCTTCTTCACCGGAATATATAAATGGAGAGATTTCATTAGCTACTTCTTGGCTAATGGTACAAACCTTATTAAATACTTTTTTATACTTTATTGCACTCATAGTCAGATAAATATATTTTAAGGAGTTAAATTTTAATTGTCATTTTAATTTCTTGATATTGCAAAAAGGCGTATTAATTTAATATTGTGGCGAAAAATAAGACATCGAATGTACTATATCGTCTCGGAACTCTCCTTGATATTGAATGCATTCATTTAAATTTAAATTTTAAAACTAGCCTTTACTCTGAAGGTGAAAGAATATTGTTAATTCATGAAATTAATGCAAATTCAAAAATTTCTAATTCTGAGTTTATAACTTCACTTAACTCAATTAATGATTTATTTCTTTTTTATTTAGATATGGAGGCTAAGTTAAAACATATAATTTTAGGACTAGAAGATGAAAATTCTCAAAACGAAATAAGTGAGAATAGTGTTAATTTTGATATCTGTTTCTTATCTTCAGAAAAAGATATTACTGAGGAACTGTTTATAGAAGCTAATTTAGAAAAGGTAAATAGCCTAACATCAGAGCTCCCACTAAATTCTAGATTTAAATTATTTGATGAGTTAATAGCAAATTTTGATGAAGAGCAAGAATCACTCTACCTGAATGACATTGAAGGAAAAAAAATTGTTATTAGTGGTTCAGCAGGAACTGGGAAAACAATTATTGCAACATCTTTAGCAAGAAAACACAGTGTTGAAGGTAAAAGAGTATTGCTTCTAACCTACAACATTCGACTTGCACAGCACATAAGCGATATGCTTAAGAATACAGATGTGGATGTTAGTACAGCACATCAGTTTTTTGCATATTGCTTAATTGACGCGAGTAAAAATTTAAGTCCATCTGAGGGGTTAAAAAATATAGATCTTTATAAAGCAGCTAATTTTTTAGAAGCACATTTTAAACAAGGTAACAGCATAGATGCAGGATTAACATCAGAATGGTATGAAGAAAAATTAGCTAATTATTTTTCTCAATCAGTGCATCTTTCAGGAGACAGAAATTTATACGACACAATCATAATTGATGAAGCTCAGCTATTTCCAAACTGGTGGTTGTCAAATCTTAACTGGTCTTTAAAAGACAAGAAAGCGAGCACATATGCGATTTTTGGAGATCCCTTACAGAATATTTATTCTCAATCTGAATGGCCAAACTGGATTGATGACAACAAAGAATTGAAAAAAAATTATAGAAACTCAAAAGAAATTTTTAAACTTTTAGAAAATTTAGTAGATTTGTCAGAATTTACTTCGCTAGGAGTTTCTTTAAAAGAAGTAAAATATACAAAACTTAATGACAATGATGATATTAATTTAATTTGTATTCAGCAATTAGAAGAGGCTTATAATGAGGTCGCTTCTGAACAATCAATTAGTATTTTGACTTCTGATAACAGAACAAAAAAAGCTTTGATTAACAGTCAGGAGTTTGATAAATATATAGATAAAGGCTTAACCATTGAGTCATTTAGGCGCTATACAGGATTGGAAAATGATATTATTCTTCTCGTCATACCTACACTTTCTTCATTGCCTAGTTCAATAAATAAAAGTAGATATAAAAATTATTTATACACTGCAGCGTCTAGAGCAATTAAATCACTAGTCATTATTGCGCCAGAAAACCTAATTGAGGAATTTGTTAAAAATGATTGATCTAACTGAAAAATTTTTTACTGAAATAGCAACTTCGACAAAATACACAATTAAAGGTATTAAAAACAACTCATCAGAAACTAAAAAGTTTTACGGTAGATGTGCAGTAGTTTCAAAGAGAGGAAAAGATAAAGCTAGAGAGCTAAAGAAGTTTATTTCTGACACTGGATTTTCTCCTGTTGTTTTAGAGTTTGAAGAAGCCAAAAGACTTAAAGGCAAGGCTGATAAAAAATTACAAAACTTAGATATTTTAATAATACATAAGAAAGATACACCAGTTCACTTATTTGCTGGAGATGAGTATGAAAAATTTCAAGAGTTCCTTGGTGATAATGGAATATTGGTGTACACAAAATTTTCTAACAAATCTATGTTGCCAAGAGTTGTTTTGAGTATTTTATTCAACTATATTTTATCTACTAGAAAGTACGAGTATTTATTTGATAATAATAAAGAAGACACCCTTTCAAATGAGTTCATTTACGAGCCAATAGATATAACGAATAAATTTAAATATATCGATTTATTGCAAACAAACAGTATTAATCCTGATGATGTACATATAGTTTCGTTAAGTTCTAAAAATAAAAATTATCATACTGAAAGCGTTGATGGTTTAAGAGTAATTTCTTTAAAACAGTTTCAACAATCAGTTTTTAGTAACTCGCAGAATGATTTAGATGCCGAAAATACGATTCAATTTACTGTTAAAAGTAATCAAAATTTTGACAATAAAAAAATTTCCCTACTTGAACAAAGCATTAACAATATTTATAAAGATTATGATGCAGAACAGTTTAAATCTAAAGTACAAATATATTCTGATTTGTAATGGGTATAGAAATAATTCCAATTGGTGGATATAACAAAGTAGAAGGTAATAGTACTGCAATTAAAGTAGATGATGAAGTTGTAATCCTTGATATGGGATTAACAATGGATAATTTTGTAAATTATCAGAACAATAGAGAACTCATTCAAGAAGAGAGACCGTCTAGATTAAATTATGCAGAGTTACTTAGAGTAGATGCTGTTCCAGATTTCTATCATATTAAAGATCTGCACAAAAATGTAAAAGCAGTAATACCTTCTCACGCTCACCTAGATCATGTTGGAGCAGTTCCTTTTGGGATGAAGTTTTTTAAAAAAGTACCTGTTATTGGCACTCCTTACACAATGGAGTTTTTAAAAAGAGACTTATTAGATAAAAAGTACAACAAGACATTCGATAGATATGACAATCATTTAATAACAGTTAATTTAAATAGCACAATTAAGATATCTGATAAATTAACTATTGAGTTCATACACGTCACCCATTCAATCCCAGATTCAGCAATTGTTACAATTCACACTCCCTATGGAATCGTAATGTATGCAGTAGATTATAAGCTCGATGAATACCCACAGATTGGTAATCCACCAAATTATCAACGGCTTGAAGAAATAGGCAAGGAGGGAGTAAAATGTCTCATTCTAGAATCACTGTATGCTGATTACGATATAGAAACTCCGTCTGAAGAAGACGTTAAAAAGGATTTACACAAAACTCTTTCAAAAATAGACACAGATTCAAAAACCATATTTCTTTCTACTTTCAGTTCACACATTGCACGAATTAAAACATTAATTGAGACAGGCCTCATGATGAATAGGGAGGTGTATTTAGTCGGAAGAAGTCTTTCAACGTATACGTCTGTTGCATCGAAATTAAATTTAATGAATTTTAAAAATTGTAAAATTATTCACAGATCAAATGAAATTAATGCTTTGCTTGAGGAGGTATCTTACAATAGGGGAAAACACTTCATAATTGGCACTGGTCATCAAGGAGAACCGCACTCAGTACTTTCTCGAATAGCAGATAATAAATTTTCTAACTCATTTATGCCAGACGATATTATGATTTTTTCTTCTTCGGTTATTCCAACTGAACAAAATCAGAAATCATTTGCTGAATTAGAGAATAAACTCAAGCACTACAGACTAAATATCATTAAAGACATCCACGCATCTGGACATGCTGGGCTAAAAGATCATGAAAGAATGTTAAAGATGTTAAATCCTGAATTTTTAATTCCTGCACATGCTGGTATCGACAAGACACAACATCTGAAAAACCTAAGCGAGCGTTTAAATATAGCTGAATCCATACTTGTTTCTAATGGAGATAGGATAAATTTGGAAGATGAATAGTAGTAAAGAAGAAGAATTTGCACTATTTCAAAACGAATTCAAAAAATTGAAATTAATCAATCCACAAAAAACTAAAGATGAAAAAACTGTAAATCTGAAAACTTATGGGATTTCTGAAACTAATAATCAAAGAGCAAAAATTGAATATTACACAAATCAAAATATAAAAAAGATAACAAAGTGTTTTTGTCAAAAATCAAATGAAAAGAAACCTTACTTTAGATTTGTTGAAGCATTATATGACGCACAGGACTTTAAACAATCGATTTATGTCTGCGATATAAAAAGTAAATTTAGAATATACCATTTAACATCTAAGAACTAAAGTCAATATTTTTCAACTGAACTTTATTTAAATGATTTACAATCTCAGGTTCGTGATATTTCTTCCATGGATTTTTTCCTGTCTTTTCACAATATTTTAAAAATATATCAAAACTTTTTTTTAAAGTGTTTTTATTTTGTTTAATAAATTCATGCTCTATAAATAGTGGTACAGCCTCTGGAAGTTTTTTATAGCAATTTTTTCTATTTTTTTGCTCAACAAATTTATCAATTAAGTTTACAAGCTCTGCACTAGTATTGTGGTCGTTAATGACAACAGTCATGAGGCCTTCATTATTAATCCATGCACTTTCAATACCACTATTAATTAGTCTTACCTTTTTTTTGTTTGTTGGGAAAGTAAGACTAGTTTCATCTGCACCATAAATTTTTAATGCTTTTTTGGTATATTCTCCAAAAAGCTTGGTAGCTTGTTTATTTTTACTAGATAATAGATACGTTTCAAAAAAGTCATCAAGTTTAGAGTTTTTAGTTTTTACAGCAGGTTTTTTAGTAACTGGCTTTTTTACAGCAGGTTTTTTAGTAACTGGCTTTTTTACAGCAGGTTTTTTCACCTTTGAAAAG
>MDSV01225529.1_pt1 | contig 10173 bp, 9 predicted proteins | sample 810851 | NCBI WGS metagenome assembly MDSV01 (sample SAMN05326640, study PRJNA326480) | marine metagenome | isolation source: seawater | place: Atlantic Ocean: North East | collected 2012
AAAATTGAAATTGTTAACTTTTACAGTAAATTTAATTTAAAATTACTCAAAAGTATTTATATTGAAAATTGGGTATCATTAATTTTTAAGAAGAATGCAAAGTACTAATAATAAGCTTAATGATTTAAATTTTTGTCTTAGGAAAAAAAAGATTGATTATCTTTTGATTTCTACGTCTGATGAATTTTTAAATGAGTATGTTCCAGATTTTAATATGAGATTAAAGTGGTTAACTAATTTTTCTGGTTCAAATGGTTATGCATTAATTTCCGAGAAAGAAAACTTTTTTTTCACAGATGGGCGGTACACACTCCAGGCGAAAAAAGAACTTCATAAATCTTTTAAAATTTTTGATCTCAAAGAAGTTAATATAATTAATTTTTTAAGAAAAAAACTTAAGAAAAAAAAAATTTTAGCTGATACGCGATGTTTAACTAAAGACTTCGTTTTACAGGTTTTAAATGCTTTAGAATATTCAAAAAATAAAATTATTCACGATAAAAATGATCTAATCGATTCGATATGGATTAATAGACCAAAAGAAATGAATAGAAAATTTTTTATTCTAAATAAAAAATATGCCGGAGAATCATTTCAAGAAAAATTAGAAAAAATAAAACCAAAAGATAATACAATTCTAGTAATTTCAGCGCCGGAATCTGTTTGTTGGCTACTAAATATACGAGGTTATGACTTAGAAAATACACCATTGGTTTTCAGCAGATTAATAATTTCAAAAAATAAGTTAGAAATTTTCATCAATAAGCAAAAAATTCCTGCTGGTTTTAGTAAGCTTTATTCAAATATTGATATTATTGATATAGATCATTTTGCAGCGAGATTAAAAAAAATTAAGAACAAGAAAGTTCAAATAGATAATCAGATTTCCTACTTTTATTATAAAATTCTTAGTCAAAATCAATTATTTATTAAAGACGACCCCTGTAAAATTCTTAAATCTAAAAAAAATAATATAGAGGTAAAATGTTCTAGAAAAGTACATCTTTTTGATAGTATTTCTTTGATAAAGTTTTTTCACTGGCTTGAAAAAGTCAGGAAAAATAAAGATATTTCTGAATTTGAAGCATCTCAAAAACTTGAAAATTTTAAAAAAGAATGCAAAGAATTCTTTTCTTTGAGTTTCCCGACAATTTCAGCTACCGGACCAAATGCCTCAGTAATTCATTATAAGCCGAAAAAAAAAGTCTCATTCTTAAAGATGATGATTTATTTTTATGTGACTCAGGTGGTCAGTACTTAGGTGGAACTACAGATATAACTAGAACCATTTATTTGGGGAAGGGAAAACCCAATTTAAGTTTAAAAAATATTTATACTAGAGTTCTTATTGGACATATTAATTTATCCACAATAAAATTTCCTTCTGGAACAAAGGGGTTTCAGCTTGACTCAATTGCGAGGGTTAATTTATGGAACGCTGGTTTAGATTATAATCATGGAACAGGTCATGGGGTGGGAAGTTTCTTAGGTGTACACGAAGGCCCCCAATCTATTTCTAAAAATTTTAATAATGTTGCATTAGAACCGGGCATGATAATATCTAATGAGCCAGGCTTTTATAAAGATAAAAAATTTGGAATAAGAATTGAGAATTTGGTCCTAGTCAAAAAGTCATCATTAAAGAACTTTTATGAATTTGAAACTTTGTCTCTTTTTCCCTATGAAAAGAAACTAATAGATTACAAATTGTTAAGTGATTTGCAAAAAAAGTGGATTTATAGTTATCATAAAAAAATCTATAAAAAAGTATCTCCATATCTTAGTAAACAAGACTTGAAATGGTTAAAGAAAAAGATTTAACTAGTTTGGACTTTAGTTTTCTAGTAGCCGTTTAGCTGCGTTAACAGCCTCTTCAGTAATGTTCTTACCAGATAGCATTCTTGCAACTTCATTAACTTTTTCATGTAAATCAATTTTTTTAACGTCAATTTTTACTTGTTGATTCTTGCTAACTTTAGTAACGATAAAGTGATCATTCCCATAAGCAGCTACTTGAGGGGAATGGGTCACAACAATGACTTGCCTTGAAACACCTAATCTCTTTAATCTTTCTCCAACTGCTGATGAAACTGCTCCTCCTATTCCACTATCAACTTCATCGAAGACCATTGTGGTTTTATTTTTCTTTTGAGCAATTACTTTTATAGCTAATGCAATTCTGCAGAGTTCGCCCCCAGAAGATATATTTTTAATTAAACCCATTTCAGATAATGGATTTGTTCTTATCTTAAATGTAACTTTATCAGTGCCACTTACATTTGGAGTTGCTTGTTCTACAAAAGTTTTAAATTTTGCATTTTCTAATTTTAGAGCAGGAAGTTCACTATTAATATCAATATCCATATTAGAAGCATTCATTTTTCTTAGATCAGAAATTTCAGTTGATAACTCATAATATTCTTTTTCAAGATTTTTGAAATTAGCTTTTTTAAGATTTAACTCCTCATCAAAATTAAGAGATTTATCTAATTTTTTTGATAGTAAATTAATTAAATTACTTAACTCATTTTCTGAAACCTGATGTTTTTTTGCAATTTTTTTGTAGGATTCAATTCTTTCGTCAACTTCACCAAGATTACCAATATTAAAATCATAATTTGTTAGATCTTCAATATTTTTAAATGATTCTTGAATTTCTATAAATAACGAATTTAAGTTTTTAATATTTTCTCTGGCTCCCTCATCTAATAGATTTTTGATTTCATCTAAAGATTTTATTGTTCTTGAACAAAGAACCTCGATTCCTGGAGGGTCGTCAGCTTGATAATTATTCATAACAAAACCTAAAGTTTCTGAAATTTTTGCAGAATTTTGAAAAATTAACTTTTTACTTTTTAAATCACTAAATTCACCATCAATTGGATTTAAGGTTTTTATTTCATTGAGATCAAATTTAATGTTTTCTTGAATTTTTTTTTGACTTTCTGATTTATTAATTAGTTCTTCATAATCAACCTTTGCAATTTGAAGATTTTTCCATAATTTATTAAGTTTGATTATTTTATTTTGATAATTTCCTGCATCATCAAGAATATTAATGTGGGTATTAGTGTCGAGTAACCCTTGCTCTGAAAATTGGCTGTGTATTTCAATAATATTACTAAAAATACTTTTTAAGATTGTTGTTGTTACAACATTTTCATTAATAAAGCATCTATTCTTCCCATCTGTATTTATTACCCTCTTTACTAAAATTTCATCGTCAGACTGAATTTCCAATTCATTAAGAGTCTCTTTAACTTTTGTAAAGTTTGTTATATCAACTAATGCTGAAACACTCATCGGTTTACCGTTATTAGGTTTAAAACTTGATTTTGCCCTTTCACCAGTTATTAAATTAAGAGAATCAAGAATCATGGACTTTCCTGCGCCTGTTTCTCCTGTTAGAACACACAAGCCGTGTTCAAATGAAAGGTCAACTTGATCTATTAATAATAAGTTTTTTATTGAGAGTAACTTTATCATTTTACATTAAATCAAAGTCATCAATCTTTAAATTTTTAAGATCAAGTTCTTCTTTTTTAAAACTACCTAACTTACTGTTTTTTTTGATAAGCTTGCCTCCTTCCTGGACCCAAGAAGTTTTAGGAAAATTGTACTTTAATATTTTAAAAAGATAAACTGATTGCTTATTTAGACCAAGGGATGAATAACATTCAATAAGTCTAAAGATAGCCTCTGGTATATGTGTGGACTTTTTATAATCTGATAATATTTTTTTATAACGTTTTATACTTGCTAAATAAAAGCCCTGAGATTGATAAAATTTACCTATTTTAACCTCTTGAGCAGAAAGATGATTATTCAAATTACTTACATGTTTCCTAGATTTTTTTGCGTATTTAGATTTAGGGTATTTGTTAATTAATTCTGTGAATTCTTCTAAAGCTCTCTCAGAAGTTCTTTGGTCAAAACTAACATTAGGCATTCTTTCATAATATGAATATGCTTTCAAGTAAAGAGCATAAGGTATTGAACTATGGTCAGGGTTAAGTTCAATGAATTTACTTAAAGTAAGTATTGCCTCTTCATATTGATTTGACATGTATTGGGCAAATCCAGCCATAAGCACACTTTTTGCAGAATAACTTGAATATGGGTGAACAATTTCAAGTTCAGTAAAAATTTCTACGGCACTATCAAACTCTTTTTTCCTTAAGAGATTCATGCCTTCTCTGTAAAGTGTAATGTCACTTTTATTATTTGTATTTATTTCATTTGTTGATGAACATGAAACGAATAAAAAAATAAAGGAAATTACTAAAATTTCTCTTAGCATGTTGATTATTATTAATACTATTTTTTATTTTTGAAAGATTTATTTTAAATTAGTTAGAGCAAATAAGTTCCCAATTATCAGAAGACTCAAAAATTTTATTTAATAATTTTAGATTGAGGTCGTGCCCACAATGAGACGTATAAAAGGAACCTAAAATTCTGTAGCCAGATAAAGAGATATCACCGATAAAGTCTAAAACTTTATGCCTTACAAATTCATCAGAAAATCTGAGACCAGAATCATTGAGTATTTTATTTTCATCAAGTACTATTGCGTTATCAAGACTTCCACCAAGTGCTAGTTTCATGGAATGTAATTTTTTAACATCTTTTAAAAAGCCAAAGGTTCTAGCAGGACAAATTTGAGTTTTATAAATTTCAGGTGTCAAAATAAGTGAAATTGATTGCTTGCCTATGAGTTTGTGATCATAATTAATTTCACAGGAAATTAATGTCTGATCAAAAGGAGATACTCTTGCGTATTTATTACCATAACTGACTTCAATTTTTTTTTTAATCCTAATAAATTGTTTAAATTCTGATTGTTCTTCAAAGCCTGACTCTTCAAGTTCTCTAACAAAATCTAGAGATGAACCATCACATACTGGTATTTCGTCGCTGTTTAGGTCTATAAAAATATTGTCGATTTCTAAACCATAACACGCTGATAAAATGTGTTCTACCGTGGATATTGTATTTCCGTTCTTATCCGAGAGTAGAGTGCAAAGCTGAGTTGACTTAACATTATTGAAATCAGCCTTTAGGGATATTGCAACATTATTTTTATTAATTCTAAATACATACCCTGTGTTAACAGGTGCTGGACATAAAGTCATAGAAACTTTATTACCTGTATGTAGTCCAATGCCTTGGAATGATATTTTTTTCTTAAGAGACTTTTGTTTTTTTGCAACTAAAAATTTCGGAAGTCTATCTACAGTTGAATTTTTAACATCAAGAGATTCTAATTTGGGAAAACTCATAATGAAACTATAAATCATCAAAAATCAATGACAATTCACAAAAAGTTTCATTATATTTCATTCTATGCGTAGCTTTCCTCAATCCAATTATCTATTTTATCCATGATAAAACTTACTTTACTTAATGATTTATTAGGAATTTGATTATACATAAAGAAATCATTGGCGAGCTTTATGATTCCCATAAGAGTACTGAATTCAGGCTTTTCTTGAAAAAAGGTATCTCCAATTAAGTTTTTAGCAACTTTTGCTTTTCTATTAAAAATATTTTCACTTATATTTTCAATTCCAAGTATTTTGCTTGCTCCACCGGTTAAAACAATCGATTTGATAACTAGCCTAGCATTAATATCATCAAAGATTTTGTCTCTTATGATTTCTAAAATTTCTTCATATCTTGGTTTAATTATTCCATAAAGTAAATTTTTACTGATCAATTTTCTTTTTTTTGAATCAATTTCAATTTCTACTTTTTCATTAAATGGAGCTACTACGGAACCGTACATAATTTTTGCGTGTTCAGCAGCCTCAATTGATATTTGAAGTCCATGACTTACATCTGAGGTCACGTTATCGCCAGCTAAACCAATGTTTTTACAAAAAACAATCTTATTATCAGAGTACACAACAATTTTTGTGGTTTCTGCACCAATATCAATACACAAGACACCCTCTTTTTTTTCATTATTATCTAAACAGGAATAAGATGAGGCGATGCCTGAATCAAAGAAATTCTTGATTTCAAATTTATTTTTTTTTAATACCGAGCCTAGTTCATTAATGTAGTGATTTTCAACAAAAAGATTATAGCTTATGAGACCTAATTCCGAGCATTTCTTTCCCAAGGGGTTTGAAATTAAGCTTTCGTCATCTAAAATAAAATTATGTGGACTTGAATAAATGAGATGTTTACCTGTGATATTTGATTCGGTCAAATTTTTTCTATAGATTTTTCTTATTTCTTTCTTTGTAACACCTAATTTTCCCGAGTTAATTTTAGTTGTATTCTTTTTTGTAATTATATTGGGGTCTGTGATATTACAAAATAATTCTTTTTTACCCGATCTAGTTGATACATTTTTACATACTAAATTAATTATTGAAGATAAATCCTCAATATTATTTAGTTTGCTTTTCCTAATGCCTTTACTTTTTTGATGGTCCATTTTTATAATTAATGGAGAACCATTCTTAATTATAAAGGAAGCACCTGATATTTTGTGAGACCCAATATCAAGGGCAATAAATTGATTATTATTTTTTAGGAAACTAAACATCTATTCTTTTTACTTAAGTAAATTCTTTCGAATATTCTCATATCATAAAATTTATAGTCAAAGTAAAGCTTAGAGTTTTTTATTTTTTTGTTAAAAATTTTAATCATATCACTTATTTTTTTTGGGGGAAGATATAAGCATCTATCATCTTCCAAAAAAAGCTGCCAACCAATATTTTCATTATAATTTATTTTTTGAATTTTTGACTTTAAATTTTTATTTTTTTCCAAAATAGTGTTCAATTCAAAGAAGTTTTTTTTGTTAATATATCCACTAACTTCAATCAAATTTTTTACGGGAAATTTTAAAAAATTAAGAACATTACCATTTTGGTCAATTATTTTTTTTTTATTTGAAAAAGTCCATGCCATATAAGGCTTCTTTTCATTAATTGAAATCGAAAGTATACCGTTTTTCTCTAATTTAAAACTATAACTCTCGATTTCTGGTATTTTGTCTAGATCATTTTTAAGTTTTTCTCTACTAAATACCCAAAAATTATCTCCATTCTTAACGTATAAAGATTTTAAAATATAATCCTTATTTATATACTTAGTGTTTTCTAATTTAATCTGAATGGTTTTCTTATTTAAAAAATTGTTAGTTTCATCAAAAATTTTTTCATGGTCTAAAAAAATGTAACCTAAAAATAATATAAATAATATTAAAGTTAATTTTCGCATTTAGAATATTTGATTAATATCTTACATAATTTTAAAAAATTTATACCCTTTTTTTTTGCCATTTCAGGTAAAAGAGAATTTTTAGTAAGCCCTGGTTGAGTATTTACCTCTAACAAAAAAACTTTTTGATTATCTTCATCGTACCTGAAATCAATTCTACTGATACAGTTACAGTTAAATGAATTGTGCACTTCTAAAGAGATATTTATGAGTTCTGCTTTTATTTTTTGTGGAAGTTTTGGGTCAATAATATGTTTGGCAATATTTATATATTTATTTTCATAATCATAAATTTCTTCATTAAATTTAATTTCCATTATTCCACAAATTTTATTCTCTAATATACCAACTGTTAATTCTCTTCCATTAATATATTCTTCAAGCATAAGTTTATTAAGTTTAACTTTTTTATCCAAAATAAATGTATTTAATTCTTTAAAATTATTTATTTTAAACAAACCATTACTTGATCCACCATTTATTGGTTTAATAATCAAAGGAAATAAAAGTTGCTCCCTTTTTAAATTTTTAATATCAAAATTAATGGGTGTTCTAATACCCTTGCTGATAAAAAGCTGTTTTGAAATTAATTTGTTCATTAAAATTGCTGAAGTTAGAACTCCTGAATGAGTGTAAGGTATTTTTAGATAATTAAGAATAGACTGAACTTGGCCATCCTCTCCAAAATATCCATGCAAACAATTAAAAACAACATCTGGTTCTAGTTTGATAAGGTCTTCTATTAAAGATTTAGAATTTTTTTCAACATTGATTGTTTTAACATTACTCAATGGTTTGAGTGTTTCTGAAACTTGGTTAGCAGTAAGTTTGGAAATTTCATACTCATCTGAAATTCCTCCTTTAAGAATAACAATATTATGATATTTTTTTAAAGTCTCCAATTCGAATTAACTCCCAATCAAGATTTATATTAAATTTTTTTTTTACATTACTCTTTATTTCCTCGCCCAACATTTCAAGATCTAATGAACTGGCATCACCATCATTTATTAAAAAATTAGTATGTTTTTTTGAAACATTAGCACCACCAATTTTTTTTCCTCTAAAATTGATTTTATCAATTAGTTTCCAGGCACTCTCTTTATCTGGGTTCTTAAAAGTACTTCCACCAGTTCTATAATTAATTGGCTGAGATAAAGTTCTAGATTTCGTGATTTTTTGCATTTTTTCTTTGATCGCTTTTTTTTTTATAATTTTAGCATTGAATTCAGCGTCTACAATAATAGAGTCAGAAGGAATTGATGATTTTCTATTCTCAAATGAAATTTGTTCTTTTTTAAATTCAATAACTTTACCCTCTCTAGTCATAATCTTACATTTTATCAATTTATCGCTAATAAAATTACCAAAACAACCAGCATTCATTCGAATGTTTCCTCCTAATGTTCCTGGTATACCTCTTAAAAATTCAAACCCCCCAATAGAATTGTTATAACAATATTTTGCAATATTCAAATCTTTACATCCTCCCCCAATTTTTAAAATTTTGTTTTTACTGTCAAAAATAATTTTCTTAAATTCCTCGCCTAATTTTATTGTGACTCCTTTAATGCCACCATCTCTTACTAAAATATTCGACCCAGCTCCAATTAAAAAAACTGGTACCGATTTCGGAATGATCTTTAATAAATATTCCAAACTTTTTAAGTTATTAATAATTAAAAAAAACTGAGCATCGCCACCAGTCCCAAACCACGTTTTAACTCCAAGCTTGTAGTTAAACTTGATTTTTTTTAAATCTTTTAAAAAAGAAAATAATGACATTAACTTTTTAATAAAAGATCTGAGAAGTTATTTGCAAATTTACTGCTCATACCCGCTCCTAAAAAAATTACATTATCTCCAGGACTGATATTTTTTTTTAAGACCATAAAAGTTTTTTTTATATCTGAGGATAAATAAATAAATTTATTTTTATACTTTTTTCTTAATTTTTTGAAAAAATATATACTATCGATTTTATTAATTTTTTTTTCTCCTGCCGTATAAACAGGTAGTACAAAAATTTCGTCAGAATATCTTAAGCTATATAAAAATTGTTCGAACATCTCTGATAGTCTTGAATATCTATGGGGCTCAAAAACAGTTATTATTTTTTTTTGTGTAATTAATTTTAAAGAGCTTAAAGTTGAATTTATTTCAACAGGATGATGAGCGTAATCATCAATGATAAGGTTTTCATTTTTTTTATATAAAATTGTAAACCTTCTTTTAACACCCTTAAAATTTCTTAAGGATTGCTTGATTTTTGTGTATGGAATTTTGAGCCCTCTGGTTACACTTATTGAAGCCAAAATATTTTTAATGTTATGTTCCCCTATTAACGGAACAATAAAGTTTTTTGTCATTTTTTTTTGAAATTTATCTACTATGTCGAATGATGTAAAAAAGCCTTCGTTCCTTTTTAAGGTTTTAATATTTATAGCCCTGAAGTCAGCATCGTTAGAAAGTCCAAACGTAACTATCTTTTTGCCGTGAATCTTTTCTTTAATTTCTTTTACATTTTTATTATCAATTCCCAATGCAACCAATCCATAGAAAGGTATATTATGGATATATTTTAAAAAAGAATTTTTAAGATCTTTAATATTTTTATAATAATCAACATGTTCAAAATCAATATTGTTAATGATACCTATTGTTGATGGAAGAAATACAAAAGACCCATCAGATTCATCTGCTTCTGCTACAATCCATTGGCCTTTACCTAACTTTGCGTTTATTTCAAGTCCATTAATTATTCCTCCACTAAGGATAGTTGGATCGTAACCAGAAAATTCTAAAATAGATGCAATTATTGAAGTGGTAGTTGTTTTTCCATGAGAACCAGCAACAGTAATGGATGGCTTTAATCTCATAATTTCAGCTAGCATCATTGCTCTAGAAAAAATTGGAATTTTTTTTTTTTGA
>MDSV01005568.1_pt1 | contig 10172 bp, 8 predicted proteins | sample 810851 | NCBI WGS metagenome assembly MDSV01 (sample SAMN05326640, study PRJNA326480) | marine metagenome | isolation source: seawater | place: Atlantic Ocean: North East | collected 2012
AGCAGGCGTCCCCGGCGGCGACCCACTGGACTTCGAGGGCTTCCCACTCGTCGTCAGTGAGTTCGGTTTCGTCCTTGATGGTCATATCGCCCAGTTGGGCGTCGATGCAGTCGTCGAAGGGCTGGAAGGCGGCAATTTCAGACTTGACGTCGTCGGGGAGGAATTCCTCACACGACGCTTCGGCCGTCTCGAACTGGACTTCGAGGGCTTCCCAATCGTCGTCGGTGAGTTCGGTGTCCTTGATCGCGTCCTCATCGATAGGGCCGAGCGCATCACTGAGGCACTGATCGAATGCGGCCCATGCTTCGTCGTCTTCGAGCATCACGGTTGTGTCGTCGAGTTCGGTGCTGGTCGTCTTCGCCATCTCGACCGTGGCCTTGCGGCGGTCTGTCGAGCTGTCCTGAGCGCCGGCAACGGCGCTGATCCCGACCACCGCAGCGGTCAGGGCCATGGCTCCGAGGAGTGCCCCGGTGGGCATGCCGGCACGCCGGCGGCTCGGCGTTTCGGGGGAGTGGTTGGGGGATTCGGTGTCGTTGGTCCCGAGAGACATGGTCGTCACTTTCTGTTGGGGGTCGTGGGTGACGATCGCAACCGTGCCCGAGTCTGCCTGAGACGAGTCTGAGAACACCTGAGAGCGCACTCAGCAACCCCTTAGGTGCGAGCTGGCACACTGCGGGGGTGCGCATCCTAGTAGTGGACGACGAAGAACGGCTGGCGAACTCGATCGCTCGCGGTCTGGAAGCGGACGGCTTTGCCGTCGATGTCGTGCACGACGGGATCGATGGCCTGTGGCGGGCTCGTGAGGGTCAATACGCCGCAATCGTGCTCGACATCATGCTCCCGGGTATGAACGGTTACGAGGTCTGTCGAACGCTGCGCAACGAGGACAACTGGACTCCGATCCTTCTGCTTACGGCGAAGGACGGCGAGTACGACGAGGCCGAGGGGCTCGAGCTCGGCGCCGATGACTACCTTCGGAAGCCGTTTTCGCACATGGTGTTGACCGCTCGTCTGCGAGCATTGGCTCGTCGGACTGCCTCAGCCCCTGCGATGGTGCACGAGGTCGGTGATCTCCGTCTCGATCCGGCGACCCGCCGATGCACGCGGGGAGAGGTTGTGGTTGAGTTGACACCGCGCGAGCACGCCGTTCTTGAGACACTCATGCGCCGTCACCCCGAGGTGATTCCGAAGCAGGAGCTGATCGACGACGTGTGGGGTATCGACTTCGATGGCGACCCCAACATTGTCGAGGTGTACATCGGGTACCTGCGCCGCAAGGTCGACAAGCCCTTCGGGGTGGCAACGGTCCGGACGGTGCGTGGTGTGGGATACCAGGTGGTGGCCTCGTGACCGTGTCGGTGCGGGCGCGGCTGACGGTGCTGGTCGCCCTGGTTGCGCTCCTCCTCGGGGTGATCGCCGCCACGGTCGGGGTCGATGCCGTTGGGGATCAGCTGATCGCTGATGATCTCGACGATTCGGGATCGGATCAGCTCGTCTCGGTCGTTGAACTCCTCACGTTCGAGGCGGAGGAGACGGCATTTGTTGACGACTTCAGTGTGCAGGTCGAACTCGAGAGTCTCTCGTTCGCTCTGGCGGAGCTGCTCGACAGCGGTGCACTTGCTGCACTACTCGAGGCTGCGTCATATGAGACGGGCGAGGCGGTCCCGCTCCTCACCTATTTCGGTCAGATCATGGAGTTCGATCCCCTCCGGCTCACGCTCGACGGCCCTAAACCACTGGGCGATGACGGACGGTCGGTGATTCCCCAGTCGGTGGTTGACGAACTCGTCTTCCTCACCGTCGACTTTGAACTCGAGGACGTCTTCAACATTGAGGACGAGTTCGAGAAGGACAGTGAGCTCGCCGGGATCGAGCGAGAAGCCGTCGACGCGAAGGACCGTGCTCCGGTAGATCCGGACGGGCTGATCTTCGACACCAGGTCGTTCGACGGGGTCGACTATGTCGTCTTCGCCGATATTTCGGGTATCGATCGGAGCATTGATCGAATTCGGACCATCGTATGGACGAGTGTGCCGGTCCTCGTGGTTGCCGGTGGCCTGATTGCCTGGCTGTTGACCGGCCGTGCGCTCCGACCGGTGCAGGGGATCACCGCCCGGGTCGGGGCTATCTCCAGCGGCAACCTTCACGAACGGGTTCCGGAGCCGGGGACGGGTGACGAGATCGCCGAACTCGCCGCGACGATGAACGCCATGCTCGACCGACTTGAGGTTGATGACCGTCGTCTGCGCCAGTTCGTCTCGGATGCGAGCCATGAGCTCCGATCGCCGGTCGCCGTGTTGCGCAGTGAAGCAGAGGTGGCGCGACGCACGCCGGAGCGAACATCGGTGGAGTCGCTCGCTGATGGCGTGCTGGCCGAGAGCACCCGCCTGCAGCAAATTGTGGAAGACCTCCTCATCCTTGCCCGTGGCGAAGAACGGCAGGCGGGCTCACAGTGGGCCGAGGTCGACGTCGACGACATCGTGCTGGCTGAGGCAGGCCGGCGGCGGAACGTTCCGGTCGACACCAGTGCGGTGTCGGCAGGCCGGATTCTCGGCACGCCGGAGCTGGTTGCTCGCATTGTGACCCACCTGCTCGACAACGCGGCCCGACACGGTACCGGGCGCGTGGAGGTCGGGCTGACGGCCGATGCCGGTGGAGTTCGGCTCTGGGTTGATGATGATGGTCCCGGTGTTCCGCTCGGTGATCGAGCGCGAATCTTCGAGCGGTTCACCCGGCTTGACGGTGCCCGCAGCCGCGATCGCGGGGGTGCCGGCCTTGGCCTGGCCGTGGTGGCGGAGTCGGTTCGGTCTCTGGGTGGTCGCATCGATGTGGAGGATGCGCCGATCGGTGGAGCGCGTTTCATCGTCCGATTGCCGACGGTCTCCCGGTAGCTGGCCCCTCCCCCAAGTGTTGAGGGGCGAAGGAGCATCTCTCGAAAAGATGTTCGCTAGCGGCAACAATCCTCAGGGCGATCTGTCCCAACGCCTCGCCGTTCCGCGAGTCGAAGGTAGAGCTGATCAAGGGATCAGACACCGGGCGCACCCGATCGCCGACATCACGATCGATTACTCCGACGGTGACGGCACCAGCGCCAGCTACCGACTTGTATGCCTTGGCGACACACTGCAACGTTCACCGGCGACCCCCTGACGGCATCGACGTCGCCACCGTATGCCTGCTACTCGCCTTCGACGACGCCTGCGCACTCCGAGACCACGAGGTTGCCATCCGCTCCCGCACGGGGATCTACGGCCCTCCCGAAACCGCCACCGTCGGCCTGACATTCGGCCACGGTCGCCGGGGGCGATACGTTTTCTCCCATGACGGAAACCGTGATTCTCGCCGGCGCTCGCACCCCGATCGGCAAGATGTCCGGCGCGCTTGCATCGTTCAGCGGCACCGACCTCGGCGGCTTCGCGATCGAAGAGGCGCTGAAACGAGCCCGCGTGGCGGGCGAGGACGTCGACTTCGCCTACATGGGTCAGGTCGTGCAGGGGGGCGCCGGACAGGTGCCCGCCCGACAGGCCGCGCTCAAAGGCGGCATTCCGCTCACTGTGCCGTCGACGGCGATCAACAAGGCCTGCCCGTCGGGCCTCAACGCCATTGCACTGTCCCATCGTCAGATCGCGGTCGGCGAGGCCGAACTGTGCGTGGCCGGCGGGATGGAGTCGATGACCCAGGCGCCCTACATCCTGCAGCAGGGCCGTGGCGGCTACCGCTACGGCGATGCCACCATGCACGACTCGCTCACCCTCGACGGCCTCTACTGCTCGATCGAGCACGAGCTCATGGGTGCCGGCACCGAGCGCTATGCCGCTGCCGATGGCATGGCCCGCGAGCCGATGGACGAATACTCTGCGATGTCGCATGAACGCGCCGCAATCGCGCAGAAGGACGGCCTGCTGGCCGAAGAGATCGTCCCCGTCGCCATCAAGCAGCGCAAGGGCGACGACCTGATCGTCGCCGACGACGAAGGTATCCGGGTCGGCACCACCGCCGAGTCCCTCGGCAGTCTGCGTGGGGCGTTCGGCGGCGCCGGCAACGTCACCGCAGGCAACGCGTCGCAGATCTCCGATGGAGGCGCCGCCACCGTCGTCACCACGAAGGCAAAGGCCGAGGCCCTCGGCGCGGAACCGCTCGCCGAGATCATCAGCTACGGCGAGGTCGCCGGCCCCGACACCTCCCTACTCACCCAGCCCAGCCGGGCCACGATGGTCGCGCTCGAGCGGGCCGGACTCTCGCTCTCCGATGTCGACCTCTTCGAATTCAACGAGGCATTTGCCGCAGTCGCCGTTGCGTCGATAGCCGACCTCGGCATCCCCGACGACATCGTCAACGTCAACGGCGGCGCCATCGCGCTCGGTCACCCGATCGGCATGTCGGGCGCCCGCATCGCCATCCATCTCGCCTACGAACTCAAGCGGCGCGGCGGCGGCATCGGTGTCGCCGCCCTCTGCGGTGGTGGTGGTCAGGGTGACGCTCTGGTGATCAAGGTCGACGGCCGTTCGTAGCTGCCAGAGACGCCTGTCATGACCCGGTCGATGATCCGGGTTCTCGCCGTCCTCGGGTTGGTCGCCGCCTCGGGATGTGGGTCGACGAGCGACGACCTCGCCGTTCCGACCACGACCGAAGCGGCGACCGCGACGACCACCGTTACGGCAGCACCAGCGACGACAGCGACAACCGGAAGCACGACCACGACGTCCACGACCACAAGTACCTCAACGTCCACGACGACCACCACCACGCTGCCGAGCACGCTCGACATCGATGGAGCGCCGCTGATCGAGTTCTCCGTTGAGGTGGACGACGCCCTCGCCGACCAGCTCGACCGAGCCGATCTCGTCGCGTTCGTGATCGAGACCCTCAGCGACAAACGCTCATGGATCGGTCGGGGCGCAGGGTTCCGACTCGTCGACGACGGCGGGCTGTTCACGATCATCGTGGCCACTCCCGCCCGCACCGATCAGCTATGTCGGCCACTGCAGACGAACGGGCGTTTCTCGTGCGCCCGCAACGGGTGGGTTGCGATCAACAGCGACCGATGGTTCGGCGCCACTGATTCGTGGCCGGCCGATCTCGAGACCTATCGGCGCTACCTGATCAACCACGAGATCGGGCACTACATCCTGGGTGCCGGCCACGCGACGTGCCCGGGCGCAGGTCAGCCCGCCCCCGTGATGATGCAACAGACCAAAGGGCTGGGTGGCTGCATCGCCAACGGCTGGGTCGACAACTGATCGGTTGGGCGAACGCGACGAGCGGACGAAGCCTGCCGGCAGATCAGGCGAGCTCGTCCCCCGGGGATCGCAGTGAGTCGAGCAGACTGCCGTTGCCCGAGCCGACCGGTCCGATGCCGAGCGTACGGTAGATCGCCCAGTAGAGCGTGCAGTCGGCTGCCGGGATCGGCGTCTCGACGAGCGCCTCCATCTCGGCGACTCGATGCACCATCCGCTGGGGCTGGCCGGACTCGCCGCGGAAATTGCACATGCCGTTGACCAGGATGGCGTCGACGTCGGGCGCCTGTTCAGCGACGTAGCTAAAGGACCTTGCCGCGAGATCACCAGGGAAGATCCAGGTGTGATCGTTCACGATCTGCTGGTCGTCGAAGAAGCCCTGATCGACGAAGTTGCCAGCCCAGACCACATCGATCCCGGCCGACCGCAGGAAACGGACGACCCCATCACGCCAATCGGGCCAGAAGTACACCGAGTTGAGCGCGATCCTCTCGTATCCGAACGCCTGGCACGCCTGCACGAGCGTGAGACCAGCCATGTGGAACGGCGTCTCGTACTTCTCCGACATCTCGGTGGTGAAACGCACGATGTCGTCGTGGTCGGTGCCGTTGGCGTGCACCCAGTTCGTGCCGACCTGACCGACAACATCAGCACCCGCCTCCGACATCGCGTACACATAATCCTCGAGCAGGTGGAAGTTGTTCGCTCGCTGTTCGAGCGTGTGGGCGTACTCCGGCGTATGGAGCAGGCGACCGTGTACGCCGACCGAGTCGGGCGACATGCGAAGGAAATCCGACGGCGCGGCATCCCAGTCCTTCGGCGGGCCGGTGAAACCGACCTGATACGGAAAGAGCTTGTGATCGGGATCCGACCATTTGGCAGGCTTGCTCATCGGGCGGCTCCGATCGTCCAGGAAAAGCGATGTCGACCCAGGCCGACGACGAAACGGTCGAGGACATCGGGCCCGCACGCTGCGGTACCGAGTCCACGCACGGCGGAATCGACGTGAACCTCGATCGTCGGTTCGGGATCGAGCTCGGCGAGCGTCGATGCCGCCGTGAGGGTGGCGTCGTGGTCGGCCCGGGCAGTGAGAACCATCGGCCGCTGGCCGGCAACGACGATGCCGCGACCCCACTCGTCGGTGAGCGCCATCCACCGGGCATCGGTGTGGGCCCCGTGTTCCTGGGGCACAACATAGGGGTGGAACTGTTCGTCGATGGTCGAAGTCCAACGCGACACGATGCCGCTCGCCTTACGGTCGGGATACGTCTCGAGCGGGCCGAGTCCGAACCAGGTGAGCTGGTCGAGATCACCAGGGACCTCGAACCGCACCCCCACTCGGGCGAGATCGTGCCACTCAGCCGGGACCACGATCTGCTCCGCGAAGGTCGCGACACCGTCGACGACGGTGATCTTCGTGCGATGGGCCGCCTCGGCGTCAGCTCCGACGAGGCGACGCATCAGGGTGATCGTCTCGATGCCGGCGCGGGTCCGGCGGGTGATCGAGTCGACCTCCGACGTGAGTCGATCGAGCCCCCATCGAAGCCAATCGATGCGCACCCCCTTGACCTCGCTCATCCAACCCTGACCCACACCGTCGTTGTCGGTCGGGGCGCGCCAGAGCCAGCCACGAATGTCACCGCAGACGACGGTCTCCCCATCGACCATGACGGCGGCGATCCCGGTATCGCACGTCTCGACCTCGATCGCCCGCCTCCGTTTCGGCCGAGGCACCGCCGTCACCATGTCGTTCAGCGCAATCTGGTCCCAGGCGACTACATGGCCCTTCGCGCACCACGGGGTCGCCCGGCGGACGACCGTCTCCACAAGCAGATGGGCCTCCCCATCGGGTCGCTTCGTGCTGAACGGGACCGTCACGTTCGCGCTCGCGCCCGCTGGGAGGTCGATGTCGAGCGTGCCCCGCTCAACCCGCCTCCCGTCGACCTCGACCGACCACCGCAACTGCAGACCCGAAAGGTCGGCGAAGGCATACCGGTTGGTGACCCGGACCCGCTTGCCGCTGAGATGCTCGACGGTGACCGGCCGAGCGCCCCAGGCGAGCTCTCGCATGGCTGGGTGCGGGACGAGATCGGGGCCGACGAGACCGTTGATGCAGAAGTTCGCATCATTCGGTTCGTCGCCGAAGTGACCGCCGTAGGCCCAGAAGAAGCGGCCGTTGTGGTCGGTCTCGGCAAGGCCCTGGTCACGCCAGTCCCACAGGTAGCCACCGGCGATGGCCGGCTGATTCCAGAAGAGATCGAGGTACTCGTCGAGTGACCCGTTCGAGTTCCCCATTGCGTGGGAGAACTCGCAGATCAGCATCGGCCGGTCGTCGAGACCGGTCTTCTCCGCCCACTCAGCCCACAGCGCGACATGGCGGATCGATGGGTACATCGTGGTGACGACGTCGTTGCTCAGCCGTTCGGATGCGGTCGGCGCTCGGAGCAGGTCGTGATGCGCCACCCCACCGTAGGAGAGCCGCCACCGTTCGGCGCCTTCGTGATGCACGAAGCGGGTCGGGTCGATGTGCTTGATCCATGCCGCCGCCGAGCTATGCACGGGGGCGTGGCCCGACTCGTTGCCGAGCGACCAGCCGATCACGCAGGCAAAGTTGCGGTCGCGCCGCACGAGGCGCTGGGTGCGTTCGAGGATTGCCCGCTCGTAACGGGGGTCGTGGGCGAGTGAGATCTCGCGGCCATGGCACTCCATGTTGGCCTCGTCGATGACATAGAGGCCGAGCTCGTCGCACAGCTCGAGGAGCCGGTGATCGTTCGGGTAGTGGGCGGTGCGGATCGAGTTGAGGTTGTGCTGCTTCATCAACACGAGCTCTTCACGCATCTCGTCGACGCTGACGGTCTTACCGGTGACCGGGTGATGGTCGTGCCGGTTGACACCGATGATTTTCACGTCCGTGCCGTTGATGCGAAGGCGTCGATCGACCACCTCGACCCGCCGAAAGCCTGTCATCGTGGCATGCGCCTCGATCACCGAGCCCGTGCCGTCGAGCAGTTCGGTGACGACTCGGTACCGATTCGGGGTCTCGGCCGTCCACGGCCGGATCTTCACGAGGTCGACCGAAGCGCACGCAACCGGCCCCGGGTGGGTCACGGCGGTGAGAATCTCTTCGAACTGCGACCCGCGACCCCGGTCGGCGACCTCGGCATCGAGCACCGCGCCGACCCGCGTGCCGGCCGGCGTCTCGAGCCAGGTGCGGATCGACTCTGCCCCGGTCGAACCATGCACATGTGCCCTGACGGAGAGACGGCCGATGCCGGTCGCTGCGTCGAAGTCGGCCCCGACGTGGAGATCGTCAATCCTGGTGCGGCCTCGAGCCTCGAGATACACCGACCGGTGAAGGCCTGCGTGCCACCAGTGGTCCTGATCCTCGATCCATGTCGCATCGGAATACCGGATCACCATGACGGCCAGCAGATTCGTGCCGCTGACGAGGTGAGGGGTGAGGTCGAACTCCGACGGCAGACGCGAGTCCTTGCCCATCCCGACAAACGCGCCGTTGCACCACACGATCGCAACACTCTCGGCGCCACCGAGGTGCACGATCACGTCACGGTTACGCCAGGCACGCGGCACCGAGAACGTCGTGCGGTGCAAGCCGGTCGGATTCTCCGGCGGCGAATACGGCGCATCGGTTTCGGGCCATGGCATCACGATGTTCGTGTAGTGAGGCAGATCGCCGGTGTCCTGACGGGTCCAGCAGCCCGGCACATCGATCGTGCGCCAACGCGCATCCGAGGTCGTCGGGTGCATCCATCGAGCGGGCGCAGCAGACGGCGACGGCACCAGGCGGAATCGCCAAGCGCCGTCGAGCGACCGACGCCAGGGCGTGCCAACACCGTCTCGCGAGGAATCGACATCGGGATACGGGGTCAACGGCGGCCGCGCGGGAAGGCGGTTGACCTCGGTCAGTTCGGGTTGCAGCACGTCCGCGACGTCGATCACGCCGACATCATGGCCCAGCCTCGACCGGATCGGCCCGTCCTCGGGTTCGGTTGGTGGCTCCACCAATCGATGGTCGCCGTCAGCGCCACCGACAACTTGACCAGCCACGCCCGGTCTACGAGCGTGAGGCGGTGGCGTTCGACATCCCGGCACCTGCGGACCCGACCCCTCCCCGGCCAGCGTTCGACGCATCGTCGGGCATAGTCGGCGAGGACGCCGTCAGCGCATTCGAGGCCGACGGGGTCGTCTGTCTCCGGCGGGTGGTCGAACCTGACGAGCTTCCGGCGATTCTCGCCGGCTGCGACGAGGCCCGGGGCGCGCCGACCTCAATGGCCACCACGATCGGCGGCGACGATGGGTCCGGCTTCTTCTTCGACTTTGACGTGAGCGACCGCATCGAAGCCTTCCGTCGGCTCCGTGACGACGGCCCGATGCCCGACCTTGCGCGCCAACTGATGCGATCCGAGCGTGTGGTGCGCTATTTCGACAACCTGTTCGTCAAGGACGGCGGTGGTGGCGCAGCCACGCCATGGCATGAAGACGCCTCGTTCCAACGGGTCAACGGAGCCGACTCGATCAACTTCTGGCTGGCGTTCGACGACATCCCTCAGACGACGGCGTTGCAGTTTCTCGCCGGTTCCCACCGCCGGGACGAACCCATTCATCTGATGGGCCACTTCGACGACAGCGGCGCCTACGCCGATGTGATCACATGAGCAAGGGTTCCGGCGCCGCCACCCGAGGTGCTCAGCGCCCAGTTCGAGTCGGTGTGGTTGGATCTCCAGGCCGGCGATGCGCTCGTCTGGCGACACCGCACGCTGCACGGCGCCCCAGCGAACACGCTGCCGACACCCCGTCGGGCTATCGCCTGCATCTGGCTCGGTGACGACGCGTTCTACGACGCCGCCCCCGGCCGCACCGACCCGGACTTTCGAGACGACACCATCCCGGACGGGGCTCCACTGGTGAGCGAAC
>MDSV01065983.1_pt1 | contig 10172 bp, 6 predicted proteins | sample 810851 | NCBI WGS metagenome assembly MDSV01 (sample SAMN05326640, study PRJNA326480) | marine metagenome | isolation source: seawater | place: Atlantic Ocean: North East | collected 2012
ACTCTTATTCAAGATATTTTGAAAGAATTAAAAAAATAAAAAATTGTTCCACATAAAGATAAATACAGCCAGGTAATTTTTTTCATGATCGCATTATTGACTCTATGTCGTCAATCGTTTTGGGTATTGAGGGGCCAAGCATTTTGTAGTCATCATCTGTAATAAGTATATTATCCTCAATTCTAATGCCACCAAAATCCTCAAACTGACTTAAAGCGTCATAATTAATAAAACTTGAATGTTTTTTATCGTTTTTCCATTTATCTATAAGATGCGGAATAAAATAAATGCCGGGTTCAACCGTTAAAACAAATCCCGGCTCAAGGTCTTTTGACAGTCTCAAATACGCTAATCCGAATTGATTACTTCTGTTCGAATCATCATCATACCCAACAAGGTCTTCTCCGAGACCCTCCATATCATGCACATCAAGACCCAACATATGTCCTAATCCATGCGGAAAGAAAAGCGCATGAGCTCCCTCGGCAACCGCTTCATCGGAACTACCGCGCATTAGACCCATGTCAATCAATCCATCAACCCCTTTCTTTGCTGAAGCAAGATGCGCTTCTTTATAAGAAATACCTGGTTTACAATACATTAAAGCAACCTCTTGCATTTCAAAAACTAAACTATAAATTTGTTTTTGAATGTCTGAGAATGAGCCGCTTACTGGAAAAGTTCTTGTAATGTCACTGGCATAATGCAGGGGAGATTCTGAGCCAGAATCATTAAGCGCTAACTGTCCTGACTTCATTTTGTTATCATAGACATTGTTGTGTAAAATCTCTCCATGTATTGTAAAGATTGCCGGATAGGCCATTCTGTATCCTCTTTCTAGGGCATATCCCTCCATCTTGCCTACAATAACCTGCTCTTTCACTCCATCGCATGTGTGCCTCATGGCTATTTTATGCATTTCGGCAGTAACCTCTAAAGCGCGTTCTATTTCATAAATTTCTTCGACAGATTTAATTGACCGCTGTTTAATTACGTTTATAATTAACTCTTTTGATGAAGAAAAATTCTGAGAATTAAGAATAGATCTCAAAAAAGACTTTTGATCTTCACGATATGCTGGAAGGGTGTGGATTTTATTTTTATTAGATAAGAATTTTGGTAACAAAGAATTTTTTTCAACATTATCAATTCCAGCTGATTCAGCCATTTTTTTTACTGTGACTCTCTCGCCCTCCCAAACTATATCATCAACTTCAAGATCGTCTCCAAATAGAGTTGTTTTCCCATTAGTTGCATCAATGACAATAGTTAAATTTGGATAATCTAAACCACAGTAATAAAGAAAGTTGCTATCTTGACGAAATCTTAGCGTGTTAGATGGATAGTTCATTGGAACCGGCATATTACCAGGCAATAGAATCACGCCTTCATTGATTTGATTGGCAAGTATTTTTCTTCTACTTATGTAAATATTTTCTTTAAACATTGTCAAAAATTCTCCCAGGTTCTTGAAAAGCTAATAAAACTAGAATATCCATCTATATTTATAGAGATGATAAACTACATAAACAAAAACAAATGAATACATAAAAAAAATGAATAAAAGTACCCATTTACTTGATAATTTTTTACTTTCTTTCACTATTAAAATTAATTAAAAAATCCAACTCACTTAGAGCTTATTTTGAATAAGAATTACGTTTTAAATTAAATTATATAATGCACCCACTAAGAGAACTAGTTAAAAACAAAAAACTTTTTTCTGAAATCGCAGAAAAACATGGAACACCGCTCTACATTTATGATAGACGGAGAATTCATGAAAATGTCACAAAGCTAAGTAATGCGCTTTCCAATAACTTTGAGAATTTTCATATTTGCTACGCAATCAAGTCTAACAGTAATCCCCATCTCATTCGTGCAATGCGTGAAGCGTTTCCAGCGATGGGGGGTGATTGCTCAAGTCCTGGTGAAATATATGCAGCAGAGCTTTCTGGTATTTCCCCTTCAGAATGTATATATACAGGAAACTATGAATCAAAAACAGATTTTATTGATGCGTTAACTAAGGGTTGTAATATTAATCTTGATGATATTACTTCGCTTGATAGGCTTAAAGTAGTCGGTATTCCTGAACGGATTTCTTTTAGAATGAATCCGGGTTTTGGAGGAGGATCCTATTCTGGGATAATTACTGGCGGTAGAGATGCAAAATTTGGTATTCCATCTGAAAAAATAATTGATGCATACAAAAGCGCTAAAAAGCTTGGCATTAAACGTTTTGGATTGCAATGTATGTGTGGATCAGGAAATTTAGATGAAGAATTTTTTGAGGAAGTGCTATCTGCAATACTGGATAATGCTAGAAGAATTGAATCAGAACTTAAAATAAATTTTGAGTTTATAAGTATGGGTGGTGGATTTGGAATACCCTATCAAGATGAACAAACCCCATTAGATTTTGGTAGAATGTTTGAAAAACTAGCTAAAATTTATTATTCTGTATATTCAAATAAATCCTTAGCTCCCTCACTTTGGCTTGAGCCTGGAAAATCAATAATTGCAGATGCAGGATTTATTATATCAAAGGTTACAGGGTTAAAAGATAGTTATAAAAATTTTGTCGGTATAGATGCTGGCATGGAAACTCTTATGAGGCCAGCGCTCTATGGAGCAAAGCACAGAATATATAAGGTCGGTGATCATGGCGATGATGAAATCACTGCTGATTTCACTGGTCAAATATGTGAAAATACAGATAGAATTGCTACAGATCGCTCTTTTCCATCCTTGAAAGAGAATGACCTAATTGCCATTATGGATGCTGGGGCATACGGTTATTCGATGTCTCACAACTTTAATACTCGACCTAGATCTGCAGAAATTTTATTAAATAAATCTAGTTTTAAAGAAATACGAAAAAGAGAAACAATTGAAAATATATTTTCGCTTTGTGATATTTAAAATATTTGCATTCCAATTAATTGTATCTTTTGGAATAAGCCAACAAGCTTACCGTGGAATTCATCAGGTGGAGTTGGAATCCAATAATGAAAATTTCATCGAACCTCTTTATAAATCATATACAGGACCGGCAAAACCAATCAGTAATGTTAATAAAAATACTTCAAGGAGGGTATTTGGTTATCACCCGTATTGGCAAGGGACTAAATGGCAAAATTATAATTTTGAACTTCTTTCAACTATAGCATATTTTTCCGCAGAAGCGAATGAGAACGGTGAATTAATTGATCTCCATGGCTGGCCTGCGACCGATCTGATTAATAAAGCACATGATAATGGCGTTGAGGTAGTTTTAACAGTAACTCTTTTTTCAAAAAATAAGCTCGAAGCGCTACTTAGTAGCGACACAAATAGAAAGCGGTTGATTGATAATTTAACATTTGAAGTTAGTCGCGCTGGAGCAGATGGAGTAAATATCGACTTCGAGTCATTTCCAGAAAGTCAAAAATTTAATTTAATTACCTTTGTAAAAGATTTGCGCTCCTCATTGCGACTTATAATACCAAACGCTCAGGTTACGCTAGCTACTCCAGCAGTTGATTGGAATAATGCATGGGATTTTAAAGCTCTTGCTAATGAAAGCGATGGGCTTTTTGTAATGGGTTATGACTATCATTGGAAAGGAAGTACATTGACTGGCCCTGTATCTCCTCTTACGGGTGGTTCCTATAATATAACGAATACAATCAATACCTATCTTTCTGTTACTGATGGCAATAGAAATAAAATAATTCTTGGTGTCCCATACTATGGCTATTCATGGCCATCCTCATCAGGGGAAAAAGGTGCAAATACTACTGGGACTGGTACAGCTGAAGTATTTTCTATTGCAGAGGCAAAAGCTCTTTCCTATGGTAAAAAGTGGGATATTTCATCTCAAACGCCTTGGTATAGTTTTCAAAATCCAGACTGGTTTCAAACTTGGTACGATGACAGTTTATCTCTATCCAAAAAATATGATTTTGTCATTTCAAAAGATTTAGGCGGGATCGGTATTTGGGCTTTAGGCTATGATGAGGGTTATACTGAACTTTGGAGTGCGCTCAAAGAAAAAATCGCTAAGAAATCCAGTCCATCTGTGCCAGCAAATTTTTCAGTATTAAATTTAGGTGGCGGTATAGTTAGCGTTGACTTTTTGAATGATGATTCCGCTAGGGAATATGAAGTAGTTGAAGTGATTTCAGATTCAACTGAAGAGCGATCAGTTGGTAAATTTTTAAAGAGCCCTATTTTAATTCAGGATTTAAATAATAATTTTCCTTACTTCTATAAAGTAAGAGCAATAAATGAATTTGGTGCTAGTAAATTTACCGAGCTGCTTGGCGCAACTCCATCTCCTACGAATTCTAAGGTGTTGATTGTGAACGGATTCGATCGTATTGCTGGCACATCAAACTCATTTGACTTCATACTGGAGCACGGGAACGCAGTTTATGCAAACGGTTATTCATTTGATGGGGCTTCAAATGAAGCAATAATCAATGGTAATTTAAATTTAAATGATTATGAGATTGTTGACTGGATTTTAGGTGAAGAAGGTGCGGCTACTTCAGCTTTTGATGACAATGAGAAAATTTTAATTCAAGACTACATCTTAAATGGTGGGCGACTTTTTGTTTCTGGATCTGAGATAGGTTATGATATGTATGAAAAGGGAAATAACTCAGATAAATTATTCTATGAAAATATCTTGAAAGCAGAATATATAAGTGATGCTGCTGGAGGAACCGGTGGTGCTTACAGTATAGAAGGAGTGTCAAATTCCTTGTTTGATGGCTATTCATTTAATTTTGATAATGGTGAAAATGGAAATTATGATGTTGACTGGCCAGACGGAATTAAGCCATACGGTGATGCTGTAAGTATTTTGAAGTATAAGGATGTAGACTATAAGTCTAGAGGTGGGGCAGGAATAGCTTTCCGAGGAAATTTTCTAAACAGTAAAGCACCGGCAGGCCTTGTCTATTTATCGGTTGGTTTTGAATCAATTTTTCCAGAAAAAGTTCGTGCTGAAATTATGGGTGAAATTTTATATTTTCTTGAGGCTCCAATTGCTTCAGTTATAGATAGCGATCCAATAACTCCTGAGGGGCTAAGTATTTCTGCTTTATACCCAAATCCTTCCAATCGCTCAATTTCTATTGAGTTTGAGGTAAAAGATCTTTCTCCGATTGCGTTTCTAACAATTACAGATCTTTTGGGTCGAGAAGTGTTCAAAATGTCCGCTCTATCACTTCCAACTAAAATTCAGCGATTTAATTGGAATGGCTTAACCAAAGATGGAAGTAAAGCGCCTTCTGGTGTTTACATAGTTTACCTATCGCAAGGAGACAAAATAGTAAATAAGAAATTTACTTTGTTAAAATGAGATTGAATTTTTTCTACGTAGGCTTATTAGTCTGGACCGGATGCACTACACAAACGCAGACCGCTCAATCAATTCATCAAGTTCAAGATAAACACCAAGAAGATAAGCCTAAAGTAAACCTATCATCTGTGAAGCTAGGTCTTGATGTGTTGCTTGATGAGAATATAGAGTTAATAAAAAATAAAAGTATTGGGCTTGTTACTAATAATTCTGGAATAGATAACAAAGGTGTTTCCAATTATGAGCGTTTAATGAAGACAAAAGATGTTTCAATTAAAGTAATTTTTTCTCCTGAACATGGATTATTTGGTGAGGCTGCTGCTGGAGAAAAGGTTGATTATAACGGTCAAATTAAAACTCTTCCCAAGGTAGTAAGTCTTTATGGGGATAATCGTAAACCATCTAAAATACAAATGGATGGTATTGATATAATTATTTATGATATTCAGGATATAGGTGCACGTTTTTATACCTATATCTCTACCCTAGGTATGGTAATGGAAAGCGCTGCAGAATATGGAATAAAAGTTTTAGTTCTTGATCGTCCAAATCCAATTGGAGGCAATATAATTGAAGGACCAATTCTCGATTTAAAATTCCAAACTTTTGTAGGTTACTATCCTATTCCAACAAGGTATGGGCTTACTGTGGGAGAGCTTGCTTTAATGATCAATGGTGAAAAATGGATAGATGGTCAACCTGAATTAGAGATTATAAAAATGAAGGGCTGGACAAGAGATCTATGGTATGATCAAACTAAACTTCCATGGGTTAAACCTTCGCCAAATATTCCGGACCTGAATACAGCAATAATTTATCCTGGAATGTGTTTACTTGAAGCAACAAATGTTAGTGAAGGCAGGGGAACAAAAAAACCATTTAAAAAGTTTGGAGCTCCATGGATTAACAAGATAGAGCTTTCGAAAGAACTAAATAATCTCAATCTTCCAGGCGTTGTTTTTAAGCCAATAACTTTTATTCCAACCCCAATTAAAGGCATGTCTAATAATCCAAAGTATAAAAATCAAGTATGTCATGGTGCAGAAATAATGGTCACAAATCGAGAAAAATTTAATAGCGTTCGAACAGGGGTACAGGTTATTGAAAAAATAAAGGAAAAATATCCAACACAACTTAAAATTAAAACTTCTGGAATGAACCGATTATGGGGAAATGCTGAATTCTCTTTTCAAGCATCTAATAACAACATAAACCAATTTTCCCAACCGTTAAATGTTTTCAATAATAGATCTAAAAAATATTATTTGTATGAATAAACTATTTTTACTTGGCTTACCAATATTATACCTAGGATGTTTTTCTCCACAAATCTATAAAACCGTTGGCAAGATAAGTAAAAAACAATCTATTGCAACAATAATTAATGATTCTGGCTTAAAAACAAATATTGGAATTAAAGCAGTTTCTTTAAAATCGGGAAAAACTATTTATGAGCTTAATAGTGCCTCATTATTTAATCCCGCAAGTAATAATAAACTATATTCTGCCATCGCAGCATTATCGATTTTAGATACAAGTTTCACCTTTAAAACATCAGTGTATAGAGAAGATGATAAAGTCTTCCTCGTTGGAGGTGGAGATCCTGATTTAAAAATAAACACCCTTGATTCACTATCTGAAATTGTATCAAAAAAATTTCCATCAACCAAAAGAATCTTCCTTGATGATACAATAACAGATTCTCTAGTATATGGACCAGGTTGGATGTGGGATGAAGGGGATGAATGGTATTCTGCAGAAATAAGCGGCCTTTCAGTTAATGATAATTGCATTGACTTTATTATTAGCCCAACCCTACCAGGTTCCCTTATTAGTGTTGAAACCTATCCTAAATCAAATTATTATAAAATATATAACTCTGCAATGACTGTTAGCGACACTTCAGAATATGATAAGATTAAAATAATTAGAGATTGGAAAAATAAAAAAAATATATTTCAAATATCTGGAACAATGATGGATACATCATCAGTTGATACGTTGATTAGGAATATTAGTAATCCAACCATGTTCACAGGGAACTTATTCAATCAAATGCTTGTGGATAAAGGTTTGCAAATAATTGAGTTAAAAAAAGGAGTTTATAATGGAGAAGGTTCGCCTATTGCTATACATCATTCAAAGCCACTTTTATCCTCATTAGAAAACCTAATGGTTGAAAGTGACAATTTGACGGCAGAATTACTGGTAAAGATGATTGGACATAAAACTGCCAGAAATCAAGGCAATTGGCAGAATGGCTTGTTTGCAATGAAGATTTTTTTAAATGACCATATTGGGATAGACACTTCTACATTTTCAATCAGTGATGGCTCTGGTGTTTCGCGCTACAACTATTCTAGTCCTAGTCACTTTACTGATTTACTAGTATGGGCATATAATAATCCAAAAATTAAAGATAATTTCCTAGAAATATTATCCACAACAAGCGATAAGGAAACGCTTAGGGATAGAAATTTGCCAGATGGTGTTTTTGCAAAAACAGGATCATTGTCTGGCGTAACAACTTTCTCAGGGTATATTTTAAATTCAAAATCAGAACCCATAGCATTTTCAATTTTAATGAATGGATTTAAAGGCTCATCGGCTCCATATAGAAAACTTCAAGATACAATTGTTTCAATGCTATCTCAATAATCTCAAATGTATAAAGCCCTTCTTATAGCTATTTTATTTTTTACAGATTGCGCAAAAAAACCAATCCTAAATCCGCATATTATTGTTTTGGGAACTACTCAAGATGGTGGAGCACCTCAGGCTGGCTGTAAAAAGACGTGCTGTATAAATAGATGGGCAAATTCAGAGAAAGAATTTTATGTAACTTCAATAGGCATAGTTGATCCTAATTCCAAAGAAGCATGGATGATTGAAGCGACACCGGACTTTCCTCGTCAATTTAAAAAACTGTCAGATGATAATGAAATTAAAGGAATTTTTATTACCCATGCTCATATTGGGCATTATTCAGGTCTAATGTATTTGGGAAGAGAAACAATGGGGTATAAAAATATGCCGTTATTTCTCGGACCAAGAATGACAAATTTTATCACTACTAATGCTCCTTGGAGCCAGCTTGTTGAGCTGAATAACGTAAAAATAGCTCAACTTAAAAAAGATAAAGCAATTGAATTAAATGACAGAATAACTATTAAGCCCTTTATCGTACCTCACCGCGATGAATTCTCAGAGACGCATGGTTTTGAAATTAGAGGCCCAAATAAATCACTAATATTTATACCTGATATTGATAAGTGGGAAAAATGGGATGTTGACGTTTTGAAGACTATTAAAAAAAATGATTATGCGCTACTTGATGGAACATTTTTTAACGAAAAAGAATTGCCAGGAAGAGATATGTCTGAAATTCCTCATCCATTCATAGTTGAATCCACGGAGTTTTTTAAACAAATAAAAGATGATGTAGATATTAACTTTATTCACTTTAATCATACTAATCCACTCCTGAACGAGAAGTCTGATTTTAGAATTGAATTAAGTAAAGATGGTTACGGATCAGCCAGTCTATTTCAAAAATTTGATTTATAAATTAATCGAAATATTTTATCAAAAGATATCGTTGTAAGTACATTTATAGATACAGAAATAAAAATAAAAGTTGTCCAAGCAAATTCATTTTGCTTTAAAATAAATACAGTGACAACGCTTAAAACTAGACCGAAGATTAAGCTAATCGGTAAAAAATCATGCTGAAATTTGCTTAATAAAAATAATCCAAGCAAAGCTCCATAGGTAAATGATGCAATTTGAAGGCCAACGATTATTATAGCTGAGTCACCTTCATCAAATAATAATGCAATACTGATTAAAACTATGCCCCATGCTAAACTAACTAATCGCGAGAAAGTGATATCACTCCTTTTTTTAAACCAGTCCGTTACAGTAGATGAAGCCAATGAATTTATCGATGAGCTTAGTGTTGACATTGCTGCTGACAAAACTCCTGCAAGCAATATTCCTCGCACACCTACAGGCATATAATTAACAATAAAGTATGTGAATTCCCGATCTTTTTGAATATCGGCTTCACCTATAATTAAAAAAATTAAAGAACCGGCAAATAAGAATACTGCAAACTGAATAAAAACAAAAACTCCGCTTGCTACCATCGATTTTCTAGCAGAGGATAAATTTTGAGTACTCAGAACTCTCTGAACCATCATATGGTCAATCCCGTGTGATGATAAAGAAAGAAATATTCCTCCAAAGACTGCACTAAAAAAGTAATATGGATCATAAAGTAGATTGCCTTCAAAATTAAGGATTTTCATTTTGTGCGAATTTGACAAATCCTTAATAATACCGCCAAAGTTGAAATCTAAGTAATTTAGAGCAACATAGATTGAAATCAATCCGCCAAATAAATACAATACAAACTGAATGCTATCAATCCAGATAACTGTTCTTAGTCCTCCAGATAAAGTATAGATCAGTGTAATAATTCCTATAATTAATACGGCTAACTCAATCGACCAACCTGTTATAACCTGAACAACAACTGCTGTAGCTAAAAATCTTACACCATCAGCTAGGACTCTTGTTACGATAAAAATTAGCGAAGCGATTTTTTGAAAATGCAATCCAAATCTATTACCTATAACTTCATAAATTGAAATTATACCATCCTTGAAATATGCTGGTAGAAGAAAAATACTAACAAGCATTCTACCAATTATATAGCCTAACGCTAACTGTAAAAAAAACCACTCACCTCTATAGGCCAACCCAGGAAGGCTTATAAATGTAAGAACAGATGTTTCAGTAGCAACAATCGAAAGCA
>MDSV01069812.1_pt1 | contig 10172 bp, 7 predicted proteins | sample 810851 | NCBI WGS metagenome assembly MDSV01 (sample SAMN05326640, study PRJNA326480) | marine metagenome | isolation source: seawater | place: Atlantic Ocean: North East | collected 2012
ATATTCCGGAGTAGCTCAGTTGGTAGAGCAGGTGACTGTTAATCACTTTGTCGGGGGTTCGAGTCCCTCCTCCGGAGCTCTTTTTAATCAGTTAATAAATAGTTTTTGATAAAATATATAATACCACTAATTGTTTTTATGAGTTCTTGTGCAAAAGTTCCACCAGATGTTAAAAAAATCTCTCATGATATGGAGGCCCACGGAGATAAAAGAATAGATAATTACTATTGGATGCGTCTAACTGATGAACAGAAATCAGCAAAAAAATATGATGGTCAAACTCAAGACGTAGTGGATTATATCAATGAGGAAACAGACTATTTAAATAATAGTTTAAAACATACAAAGAAACTTCAAAATACCCTCTATGATGAAATGGTGGGGCGTATTAAAAAAGATGATGAGTCCGTTCCTTATCTCGATAATGAATATTACTATTATAGTCGTTATGAAAAGAAAAAAGAATATCCCATTTATTGTAGGAAGCATAAAACCTTAAATAATGATGAGGAAATTATACTTGACGTCAACATATTAGCTGAGGGTTATGAATATTTTGCTATAGGTGGAATGTCTGTTAGTCCAAATAATAAGTGGATCTCATATGGAGTTGATACCCTTAGTCGCAGATTTTATAATATTTATTTTAAAAATCTAGTAACAGGTGAGGTAATAGAAAAAACTATACCGAATACGACTGGTGGTGTAGCCTGGGCGAATGATAATAAAACTGTCTTTTATACATCTAAAAATAAAACAACATTACTAGGGGAAAAAATTTATCGGCACAAGATGGGAACAGACAGTAAGAAAGATGAACTTATTTATGAAGAAAAAGATGAAACATTTTATAATGGTGTTTATCGTTCCAAATCTGGTAAATATATAATCATCTATAATAGCAGTACTTTGGTAAGTGACTATCATATTATGAGCGCAGATAATCCCAACGGGGAGTTTATAAACTTTACCCCAAGGGGAGTAAAACACGAGTATAATATTCAACATTATAGAGATCATTTTTATATTATCTCAAACATGGATGCACCTAATAATCGACTGATGAGGACAGATATAAACTCAACGGATATATCAAACTGGGAGGAGGTTATTAGTCACCGTGGAGATGTACATCTTCTAGGGTTAGAAATTTTCGAAAATCACCTAGTTTTAAGCGAACGGAAGGATGGACTTAGAGCGATAAGAATCAAGAATATGAAGACTAAAACGGACACATATCTTGATTTTAATGAAGAAACATATTCAGCTTATATTTCTACAAATGAAGAATACAACACAAATATTTTGAGATATAGTTATTCCTCTATGTTAGTACCTTCATCTGTTTTTGATTACAACATGGATACAGGGGAGAGAGTGTTACTTAAACAAAGAGAAGTCCCAGGCAAAGGATATGATCAAAATTTGTATGAAGCGAAAACAATTTATGCGATATCTAGAGATGGTAAGGAAAAAATACCTATATACCTAGTATATCGCAAAGATCTGAAAAAGAAAGGACCTCAGCCTTTATTGTTATACTCTTATGGCTCTTATGGTAGTACGTCAGATCCTTATTTTAGTTCAACCCGTTTAAGTTTATTAGATCGTGGTTTTATTTATGCATTAACAAATGTCAGAGGTAGCCAGATATATGGGCGAAAGTCATATGAGGACGGTAAATTACTAAAAAAGAAAAATACATTTTTTGATTTTATAGATGCTGGAAAATTTTTGGTTAGTGAGGGCTATACAAGTCCTGATCAATTATTATGCTCCGGTGGAAGTGCGGGCGGACTTTTAATCGGAGCAGTAGTGAATATGGAGCCAGGCTTATGGAAAGGAGCAATTGCTTCAGTGCCATTTGTTGATGTGGTGACTACTATGTTAGATCCTTCAATTCCCCTTACATCAAATGAGTGGGATGAATGGGGTGATCCGCGAAAAGAGGATTATTATAATTATATGCTATCCTATTCACCATATGATCAGATTAGTGATATAAAATACCCAAATATGTTGGTCACATCAGGATTTTTTGATTCTCAGGTACAATACTGGGAGCCACTGAAGTATGTGGCAAAACTTAGAGACCACTGGTTAGGCAATAATGAATTATATCTTTATATGAACATGGATGCTGGGCACGGAGGTAAATCAGGGAGGTTCCAAATTTACAGAGAGATTGCCCTTGAATATGCTTTTTTGCTAGATCTAGTTGGTGTTAATAAATAAAAAAACAAAACCTTATTAATTATGAATGATACTATAAAGGAATATGTTACTATAACTATTTCTGTATGTATATCAGTATTAGTCGCTCTTGCGTGCGCTCAAGGAAGTCTTATTGCTGGCAATTACCCCGTTCTTTTTGTTTGCTTATTTATAGCCTTTATAATTCAGTGGATAGTTTTTTTACCATCTTTTTATTTTAGTACAGAACGTTTTTATGACTTAACCGGTAGTATTACTTACTTAACAGTTATTTTTACCGCCCTATATTATAAAAGTGAATTTATTGGCTCCAGATCTGATCTAAGATCATTATTAATTTCGGTTTTTGTTGTAATCTGGGCATTGCGGCTTGGAAGTTTTTTATTTTTACGAGTACTGAAAGATAAAGAAGATAGAAGGTTTGGTGTTTGGAAAAAAAACTTTCACCAGTTCTTACGAGTTTGGACATTGCAAGGGCTTTGGGTATTTCTAACATCTGTAGCAGCGGTGACTGCCATTACATCTAGAAAAATAATAGAGCCAGATTCCTTTTTATATATTGGCTCTTTATTCTGGGTATTTGGATTTTTATTTGAATCAATTGCGGATTATCAGAAAAGGAAATTCAGATCAGCAAATCCAAAACAGTTTATTCATACTGGCCTATGGTCATTATCGAGGCACCCTAATTATTTTGGCGAGATTATTTTATGGTGTGGGATTGCACTCATAGCATTTCCAACTTTGACTGGCACTCAGCTTGTTAGTCTTGTTTCACCTATTTTTGTGTTTTTATTATTAACAAGAGTAAGTGGGGTTCATATTTTGGAAAAGCACGCAGATGAAACATGGGGTAAGAAAAAAGATTATAAGAAATATAAAGAAAAAACCCCTGTTCTATTTCCTAAAATATTTAAATAATTATTATAGTTAGGATCTAATAAGATGCGTATTTGTTTTTTAATATTGATAGTTATTTTTTCACAAATTAGATCACAAGAAGATCTTACATATCAAACCCCTCCTGAAGAAATCTTAAAGTTAGTTGATGTTAGTATGCCTCCACGAGTGCTTATGGATGAGAAAAAAACATATATGATATTTCTTTATCGAGATACGTATAAAACAATTGAAGAATTATCCGAAAAAGAAATGCGTTTAGGGGGCTTGAGGATCAATCCAAGAACAAATATTGGTAGTAGAGTAAACTATTATAATAATGTAAAAATTTCTTACTTAGGTAAAGACAAGTATAAGCCTAAACAAATTAAAGGTATGCCATCAAATCCAAGACTATCAAATATTAAATGGTCCCCAGATCAGACAAAAATTGCATTAACAAATACAACCAGAGATGGCGTAGAACTATGGTGTCTCGATTTAAAAAGAGGAAGAGTAAGGAAAATAACCGGGCCAGAACTTAATGCTAATCTAGGAGATGTAATTAACTGGTTCCAGGATGGGGAAGCATTATTAGTAAAATTTGTACCATCTAGGATGGAAGAAATACTAAATGCTGATGAGTTAATTCCTGTTGGTCCAAGAGTTTCCACTAATGATGGGAAGAAAGCACAGAATCGTACGTATCAAGATTTGTTAAAAAATAAAAATGATGAGAAAAATTTTGAGATATTAGCTACCTCTGAATTGTATAAGGTTTCTATAAAAGGAGAAAAAAAATTATGGAAAAAGAGAGGTATGTATAACAACATAAGCATCTCTCCAAATGGCGATTATATCCTAGTTTCATCAATTCAAAAACCATTTTCATATTTAGTTCCATACTCTCGCTTCCCTTCAAAATATGTTATTTATTCAATAGATGGAGAAAAATCCAAACTCTTATCAGAGGTGCCTCTTATAGAGGATTTGCCAAAAGGTTTTATGTCTGTAAGGAAAGGGAATAGAGGTTTTTCTTGGAGGCTAGATAAACCTGCCTCTATATATTATGTTAATGCACTTGATGGAGGAGACCCAAAAAATGATGTGGAGTTTCGTGATGAAATCTTTCAACTTGATTCCCCCTTTGACATGGCTCCGATCAAAATCTTAAAAACGAAAAATAGGTATTATCGTATAAGTTGGTGTAATGAAAGTCTGGCTATAGCATTTGACTATTGGTGGAATAATAGGAATACAAAAACATATTTATTTAACCCTTCAAATCCAATGGAAGAGCCACTGGTAATCTCAGATAGAAACTATCAGGATCGATATAGTGACCCTGGGCAATTTGTTAAAAAAAGAAATCAATATGGAAGATCTACACTAGCTGTAAAAAATAACAATCTATTTCTTTTGGGTGATGGTTTTACGGCAGAAGGACAATTCCCATTTTTAGATAAGATTAATCTTAATACAATGGAAAAAGATAGACTATATGAATCAAGGATAAATGATAAAAAAGAATCCCTACAAGACTATATGATAGATGAAGAAAAGATTTTAGTTCGTATTGAATCTCCAAGTGAATATCCTGATTATTATTTTAGAAGTCTAAATGATGATAATCTAGCGCAGGTTACTTCTTTTACTAATCCATTCATAAGTCTTAAAAATGTTTATAAGGAACTTATAAAGTATAGAAGAAAAGACGGTTTAGATTTATCGGCAACGTTGTATTTACCAGATGGTTATGATATGAATAAGAAAGAGAAGCTACCAATGATAATGTGGGCGTACCCTCGTGAATTTAAGGATAGATCTAGCGCTTCACAGACAACCCAAAACCCAAATAAATTTACCTATCCTTATTGGGGGTCACCTATTTATTGGTTAACAAAGGGCTATGCAATTTTAGATGCTGTTTCATTCCCTATTATAGGTATAGGTGACGATGAGCCTAATGATGAGTTTCGTAGTCAATTGGTTAACAATGCGGAGGCAGCAATTAATATAGTAGATAGCCTAGGTTATATTGATAAGGGCAGGATTGCGGTTGGAGGACATAGTTATGGTGCTTTTATGGTTGCAAATTTACTATCTCATTCTGATCTTTTTGCTGCGGGGATTGCAAGAAGTGGAGCATATAATCGAACTTTAACCCCATTTGGTTTTCAGAGTGAGGAACGAACCTATTGGGAAGCACCAGAAATATATTATCAGATGTCTCCATTTATGCACGCTGACAAAGTAAGAAGCCCTATATTATTAATACATGGTGAGGCAGACAATAACTCAGGTACATATCCATTGCAAAGTGAAAGATATTTTAATGCTTTAAAAGGGTTAGGTGCCAAAGCTCGTCTGGTAATGCTACCTAAAGAGAGTCACGGATATAGAGCAAAAGAAAGTATTCTTCATTTGCTGTGGGAGCAGGATCAGTGGCTAGAAAAGTATGTAAAAAACAAAGCTGTTTTAAATTAATAGCTAAAAAAGGAATTATATTTCAATATTTCGATCCCATTGCTCGCATAATAATTGATAGAGTTCTCTTTCATTTTCATGAACATTTTTATCTAACATTATAACTTCTTTAAATAGTGCGAGGTAAGCATCTTTCATATCATCATCAATTTTACTTTTTAAAGATTTGCTAAGATTAACCACAAAAGTCTTAACCGTATCTATTCCTTTTTCAAGTATGCTATCTAAAAATTGGGTTCTTAATTTCAATAGCTCCTGATCATCATCATCATATCTATCAAGTATAATATCTAAATATTTTTTCTCGTCTGATGAGTATTCATAGTCACAATTTGATATGACATATGCTATATCAAACATAACAAGCTCTAGCAAGTGATTTGATTTGTCAGTCATAGTTTTATCCTAATTTATTTACTAATATTTTGAACACATTCTACTGGTTGTCTTACCCCATCAACATAACCCTCTTTGACTTTTACTCCATAGGCCATAATTCTTACAAGATGTTTGTTTAATACGTTATAGTTAAAATCAATTTTTTCTTCTAAATCATCTAATCTTTGAATAATTGCCGTAGTTTGTTCCGATTGATTAGGACTAGATCCATAAAATAAAATCAAAGATAGACAAAGAAAAAATCCTGAGGTAAAACCTTTAAAATAGTTGTTCATAAAATTTCTCCCAATAGTGTATTAGTTAATCAGTTTTACTCTTTTCAAATTTTAATATCTCCAGCTATCAAGGTCTGCATTTTCTGGAGCAGATATGCTTATTCTTTCAACTGCTTTTTTGATAAACATTTGGTGATATCTTAATCGAGAAGTTGCATTTGGGCGAGAATGATCACCATTCCAACAGTGTTCAGCTCTATCCCCATAGTCAACCTGACCATTATAATAGGGTTCTTCAGTTGACTCTAAGAAGTCTTCCATGAGGTATACTGCATTGTTTAAATAATAGTTATCCATATCTCCACAATAGATATTGATTTTCCCCTCTAGCTTTGGTCCTAGCAGGCTCCAGTCTCTTTTTAATATATGTCGTAAATCATAATTTTCTTTCCAGTATGTAGCTACCTCGCGATCTATTTTCCCAGTTAATTTATCCCAAATAGGTTTTGGATATCCATCAGATCCCATAGGGCTATAAACAGCTTGCCAGATATCCCACTGTTCGCCTGATCGACTATTTGTCCCCAGAGCTAGCTCTCTATAGTTCATTTGCCTTAGGCTAGCGCTAACTTCACCAAGGTAATTTCTTTGCCCAGGCCTTTCAACTTTACGGTGTTTTGGTCCTGTGTAATAAGCGTTTTCATCTTTATATATATCAACAAGGCAGTAGGCTCTGAAATCAATCGGGTCTGGGCAGGCAGCATAGCAGCCATTATATTCATCTGGGTAAAAAATTTGCGCAGCAAGAGCCTCCCATCCTCCGGTAGATCCTCCATATAAAAATCTAGACCAACCTTCGCCAATACAGCGGAACTGTTTTTCAATATAGGGTATTAATTCATAAGTAATTGCATCTCCATATGGACCAATATTAGCTGAGTTTACTGCATAGGAATCATCGTAGTATGGATTAGCATGTTGTATTTCAATAGCAACAACTCTAGGAAAATCATTTGATGTCCAATCTTTATAGAACTGGTACTCATGTTCTTGTACAATCCGATTATAACCCTCTAGCTGAAAGCGCTCACTATATTCTGGCTCTAGATCGGGGTCTGGCTCTGATGTCCTGAATCCACCGAAGTCTTTTGGGAAGTGACCGTGGAATATCATTAGAGGATATCTTGCTTCTGGATGATTATCAAAACCTTCTGGTAGTAAAATATGTGCACCTAGATACATCGGCCTTCCCCAGAAATCAGATAATAGCTTGCTTTTTATTTTAATATGTTTTACGTACTTGGTATCTTTTGGAGGAATTATTTCGGGGATAATCTGGTCTAAAGTAATTTTGACAGATTTCCTTTTTTTGGGATTTAATGATATTTGTTTTACAGTGCTATAGTAATTACCTGGAGCTGAGTGCCATCTCTGACCTTCACCTCTATCCATAGGTAGGTGTACTGTATTACCTGTTATTAGGTTAAAGGTTTCATATTTATGTAGCAGTGCTTGAACGAAATATTCACCTGGAGGTATTTGATCAATATTTTTTACTGGATAGCCAAATGCTTTGGTATCAATAATTGTTTTTGAAGAATTTTTTTGTTTTAAATCCACCCCAAAAACAAATGCTGTAGAGCTTTTATCATTCGTTTGAAAGCGTGGTTCTTCTAGGTTATTGTCACTAAGGAAAAGGAGAACTCTCCCTTGAATAAAATCCCCATTTTTATCTTTGTTTGGGTGTTCAATATTGAACGTTATGCTTGAGCCACTAATAGGAATTGTTAATGCCATTATGATTGATACTATATGTTTTTTCATAATATATATTCAATATTACGAAAAACATTATGTTTAATTTGGGTTTTTATTATTCCTGCTTAGGTCTAACCCGGAAGGGATAATTTGGTCAAATTTGCTTCTAGACTCTTTTAGTTCAAAACTAATTGGTAGCTCTCTTTCGGCTTCACTCATCGCGAAAAAAGAAAACTGGATCTTCTTTTTTTGATTCTGTTTTATATCGCCAAGGTCAAAACTGGACTTGCCCGTATTAAAAACAAAGTCCCCATACAAAACAGCGATGTTTACATCTTTAGCTATCTGTTGTCCATTGTTTCTAACATACATTGTCGCCTCAATGACTTCGGCGGGCTCTATCAGTCCATTTTTATTGCTCTGGTCATTAATTATAATATCGGTAAGAATCAACTCAGGGCTGGTAAGAGATTTAGTATTAATTGAGATCAAATTTTGAGCATCAATATCATGTCCAAACGTTTCAGTGATATACGCGGAGATTGATACTGATTCTGATAGCATTAGCTCTGATGCAAAAATAGATACGCTAATTTCTTTGGTCTCTCCAGGTAATAGTTTATGAATAATATCTAAACCATCAATTATTAGCCCTCCAGAATAATTATCGAGTTCTAAAAATATTTCAATTCCTTGAGCATTCCCTTTACCATTATTTGACAGCATAATAATTAATTCAGCGTTGTCATTTGTCTCTAATGTGTCCTTCCCCTTCGATAGTCTAAGCCTAGAAGAGTTGACGAAAAGTGCGGGAGGCATTTTTGTCTTTTTATAATCTGGGTAAGTGGCTCTTAGATGCCGGTTTACATTTTTAAGTCGAATTTTTTTTATAAATTTATCACTCCGCCAGATACCAGACTTGATTGTATCTCCTAGAAATACAATATAACCCTGTCCATCGCGGATGTTGTTTTTGAATTCACCATTAAAAATTTCACCATTATTAAAAGTGTATTGACCTATTCCATGTTGCTGATCTCTTTTATAATCACCTTTATATTCTTCACCATTCTTAAAGGTGTATACACCTCTTCCTCTTTTAACACCGGATTTAAACTTTCCTCTGTACGTATCCCCATCAGGGTGTGTCCAATTCCCGTGGCCATGCTTCACCCCATTTTTATAGGAGCCCTTATATCGTTCACCGTCTACATGAGAACCCATTTTTTTTGAAAGTTGCTGGTCATTAGCTATTAGAAAGGTGAGGGTAATTAGGGCCCAAGTTATTGATACGGTTTTTATCATAAGGGCCTTTAATTTACTAAAGGAGTATGTTTTTTGCGGATTATTTTAGTTTTTTTTTGTTTCTAGTGTTATAAGTGTAATCTCTGACTCAACACCTAATCTCATTGGCGGGCCCCAGTACCCAGTCCCTCTGTTTACATATATCCATGTGCCGTTGTGATTATGGAGACCAGCAGTATATGGGTTTGCCATTCTAACCGCATATATAAAAGGCCAGAATTGCCCTCCATGCGTGTGCCCAGAAAGTTGAAGATCGGTCTCAGCATCATGGGCCCCATAAATACTCCATGGTTGATGGGCCAGCAATATTTTTGGTATATCTTTTGGTGCCCCATGAAATGCCTTGCCTGCATCGCTTTTATGCTCTGGCTTTATAGTACTACTTTTGTAATCAGTTACCCCTCCCAGAGTCATTGCGTCTTTCCCCTTTTTTATGATTTCGTGACTGTCTATGAGGTTTGTCATTCCTAATTGATCTGTCTTGTCAAGCCATCGGTCAACGCCAGAGTAATATTCGTGATTACCTGTAACAAAATATTTTCCAATGTTCGCGTGTAAATCTTTTAAAGGCTCAACATGTTTTGCTAGGTATTTAACTGAACCATCTACCAAGTCTCCTGTGATTGCAATAATGTCTGGATTTAAATTATTTACCTGATCAACGACTTGCTCTACGTATCCTTTTTTAATTGTCGGCCCTACGTGGAGGTCAGACACTTGTGCAATTGTAAGCCCATTTAAATTTTTACCAAGCCCTTTGATAGGTACAGTGGTTTCCATAATGGTTGCTCCTTTTCGAGCATTATAAAGACCTGTCAATGTTGATGCGCTGGTACCAGTAACAATACCAATACTTAACATTTTTTGAATGAACTCTCTTCTTTCAGGATTAGCTGGGGTAGTAGAATGCCCGAC
>MDSV01092730.1_pt1 | contig 10172 bp, 6 predicted proteins | sample 810851 | NCBI WGS metagenome assembly MDSV01 (sample SAMN05326640, study PRJNA326480) | marine metagenome | isolation source: seawater | place: Atlantic Ocean: North East | collected 2012
CAGCATTTATTATTTGTTCAGTAGACTCCTCATTAATTTTTATTTTGGTATTATCATAGTGCCCTACAATTAGTACATTTTCGTAAGAATCTTGACCATCTCCTTTGACAAAAATATATTCCTTCCCAATTTTTTCAAGACCAACTATTTGATCAATTCCATAATCTCTTGCTCCTCCATTTCCAAAACTTCCGTTTGCAGAACCAGTATTTACTACTACTGGTTTATCTGAACTAACTAATGCTCCAATTAGACCATCTCTGTTTTCATTTGCATCTGTTACTTGTACAGCAACAGTATAACTTTCCCCTTTATTTAAAACTATGTCTTCAATTGGAAATTGTCCACTGTAATTTTGAATAACCAGTCCAGTTGTATTGTTACTAGTCAAATCTATAGTGGTTGTGTCTTCAGTTGCCATGATTGAAAAGAAATTCATGTAATTAGAGCTGGGAGTTCCTTGATTATCATAGGTTCCTATTCTAAAAACTTTACCTAATGCATTATCTCCTTTACTCACTAATGCTCCCGCTTGAGCATTATTTCCTGCATTCATTCTTATGGAAACATAAATAACATCTTGAGCTTCGATAATATATCCTTTATCAGTTGTTACACTACTTGTTGTTGCTGGATCTTGAAATAATTGGGAATAACCAGAATTAGCAATCTGGACACGTAGAGGACTATCATTGCTAACAATATAGGAAACTTCATCATCCACCGTTCCCCCAACAGGTTTAATTTTAAGTGATACGTCTCCGTTTATTGGAGTGGAAATATAAAACCACTGATCAAGTGGGTCAGCATTTGATGGTCCACTTGTTAGAGGGGGGATATAGTGAACTTTACTTAATTGAGAAAACCCACTAAAAGTAAAGACAAATAAAAAAAGTAAAGTAATAATTTTATTATACACTATTTTCTATTGTTTTTTGACAATAAACAAATATAAAAGTTTAATCTATTTTTTATAACTTAATTAACTTATTATTAAATCAATTTACAATGACAAATAAATCAATAAATTCCATTAGATATCCTTTAATATTAATATCTGTTGCGCTTTGTATTTCAGGATTTAGATGGTTAATTAGTTCAGAACCCTGGATGTTAGATCAAGTTGCAAACGAAGAAAGATTACAAATGACTTTTATAGATCTTTTTTTAATAGATGGAAATTCAACATTAGGAGCATATCTTACTCAGATTTATCGATTTTTAGGACTCTATGTTCTTGGAATAGGATTTTTATTACTTTCTTTTACTCCAACCAAATTTTTAGAAATATATAGTGTTAGACAGCGATTTTTAACTGTACTTGGAATTTTATTAGTTTCCAATTTAGTTTTAGCCTACTTCTGGATACCTTCTTCACATTTTATATTTGTAATGTGGGGTGCAATTGGATTGTACTGTCTTAGTCTTTACAATCACATTAAAAATTAGTAGTTGTATTTTTGAATTAGTTTTTTTGTTAATTCTATACCTTCAATCTCGGAAAGGATATTTCCTTCATATTCAATACCTAAAAATCCTTCGTATTTGAATTCTTTTATAATATTCATTATTCTTTTAAAATCTATGGTAGTTTCTTCCCCTTTGTTATTAAAATCATAAGACTTTGCGCTTACTGCCTTTGCAAATGGCATCAAATCTCTCATTCCTTGGTATTTATCATATTCAAGCTCGCATGGGCCATCATAAAGAGAATTGTTTTTCCTTTTCATACAAAAGTTTCCAAAATCAGGAAGAGTCCCACAATTTTCCATGTTTACATTTTTAATGACCTGAGCCAAAGCTTTTCCATTGGAACTGTGGCTTCCATGATTCTCAACAATTATATTAATGTTTGACTTACTAGCAAAATCACTTAATTGGGTAAGTCCATTGACAGAATTTACTTTCCACTTTTCTAGATCCTCTTCTCCTTCTAGATTGACTCTTACTGAGTGACATCCTAATTCATAGGCCATTTCAATCCATCTCTTATGTTTCTCTACAGATTCAATGATTTGATTAGGATTACTTGATGATAAATTACCTTCATCATCTACCATAATTAAGAGATTTTCAATACCATATTTTTTAGAACTCTCAATTAATTTTTTGGTTAATTTAGAAATAGTCATGTTTTCTAACTCAGGCCTGTAAAGAGTAGAGACATATTCAATGGCATTAAAACCTAATTCTTTAGCTTTTTGAGCAAAATCAATTGGATTTAATGTTTTGTCTATTTTGATCATTTTATGTAAAGACCATTGAGCTAATGAAATACCATTTAATTTTTTAGGTTCTAGATTTACACAAGAATAAGCGCTGGAAAGAATAATTCCAGATGAGGTTGAGGTTAGTATTTTATTAAATTGTCTTCTCTTCATTTTTTGGTATTTCTTCTTTAATTTTTTTTCTATTATCCTCAGAATTTGTGTCAATTAATTTATTATAAGGATCAATACCAACCTCAGCCGGTTCCTTATCAACTATTATTGATATTTTATTGTGAATCGATGATATTTTATGCTTTTTTAAATACAGTTCGGTTTCAATATCATCACCATCTTTTCCAAATATTCCAACATCAATATAATCAGCTAAAAATACAGAATATTCAGGTTTTTTCATTTCGTCATTCTGATAGTAAATAGAATCTCTTTCTTCTTCTCCATAAAACGCCCTTCCTTTTTCGTTATTTCTATATTTACTGACCTTAAATTCTATATCTACTTTATATTTTCCGTTATCCAGTTTTTCAGTTTTTGCTTCCACAACTCTATTTTGATACAGAGTAATGGTTTCAAACATATCTTTTATTAAATAATTCAATGAATCTGGAGTAACTTCTTTAATATGATTAACCATGTCAATGGAAGTAGTGTAAGGTGGTTCTTGAAAAGCTACTTTTTTTACATATTTACTTAAAGCTTTATTAAGTGTTTTTTCTCCAATGTAATCACTTAATGCATAAAAAATTAAAGAACCTTTTTGGTAATGAATATATCCTTGACCATCATTGTACATTAGTGCATTTTCTCTTTTTCTTTCAAAAGTTCTCGATGTTAAATACTCATCTAGGGATTTTTTTAAGAATTTTCTCATTTTTTTCTTTCCGTTAACTTGTTCAATTACTTTTAATGAAACGTATTCAGATAAACTTTCAGAAAGCATAGTAGCACCCAATACATCAGCTCCAATTACTTGATGTGCCCACCACTGATGAGCAACTTCGTGTACTGTAACAAAGAAAGCATAATCGTTACCACCTTCTTCTGAATCGTCTACTTTAGCGATGAAACCAATATCCTCTGAAAACGGGACTGTATTGGGAAACGATTGTGCGAATCCTCCTGCAGTTCTTGGAAACTCGATAATTCTAAGTTGTTTATGTTGATATGGACTAAAATTTGTAGAACAATATTCGAGAGCTGCTTTCATCCCTTTCATCATTCTATTCAAGTTATAATCGTGATCTTTATGATAATAAATTTCTAAATTAACATCGTTCCATTTATCTTGTTCAACTTCATATTTTCCAGAATTAAATGCATAGAAGTTTAAAATTTTACTATCCATTTTATAATTAAAGTATCTTCTGTCTCCTTCAATCCATTCTTTCTGTAAATAACCTGGAGCTATTGCTATTTGATCTTTAGAGGTACTAACAGTAGCCTCAAAATCAATCCAATCTGCATCTTTTGAAATATATGTGTTTCCAAGTGCTGTTGAATCGGATGGATGTGGTTTTAATTTATTTGGTGGAAGATTATATTTTTCTCTTGTTTTATCGTCCCTAAGTTCTCCTCCTGGATATCCAAAAGATGGAAAAGCAGAATTGTTTAAAAATGTTCCATTACTAACGACAGATGAGTTATTTCTAATTATTGTGTTGGGTTTATTTTTAATTGTGAAAAATAAATTAATACTATCTCCAGGATATAATGAGTTTTTTAATTTATAAATATCAAAATTATATAGTGTATCCTCAAGCACTAGATCAGTTTCTTTATTGAACTCAAAAGTACTTATAGAACTATTATGATTCAAAAACAAACTATCAATTGCATTAGAAGTTTTATTAACCATTACGTATGTTCCTTTAGCATTTGCATCTAAAGTTTTAGGAAAAATGTTTGCCTCAACCTTTACGGAAACTACTCTAGGTTGATCATAATTCTCATATTTTTTGTATTTCTTTTCCCATTCAACTGTTTGTAATTCACTTTCTTTTGATGAAGTTCTCTTATTTAAAATATTTGTTTCATAGTAAAGGTATCCACCAGTGCTTAAGAATATTAATAAAAATAAACCTAAGAATTTAGGATATTTTCCTTTAAATCTTGATTTTGCAATTGCTATTCTTTCTTTAAAACTAGAGTTTAAACCTCTGTAATAAAATAAATAAGTTATAATATAAAAAACAAGGCCTAGTGATAACCAATATATTTTATAGATAAAAAATCTGTTAAATGAACTCCCATAGCCGTTCATGTCTGAGTATGCATATCCAGGTCCAGAACCGTATTTAAAAATAGATTGTTCTACACCTGCAGCACCTAAAAGAGGAATCCCTATAAAAAGAAGAATAACGACAAATAGACCTACATTTCTGTCAGTAATTAAAGTTTGTATAAGAAATGAGAGAAATGCCCAAATAATATAGGAAATTAAGCTCAATACTATAAGTTCATATAAATAATGACCAATTTCAAAATCATAGTATCCATTATAAATTTGATACAATATTCCAGAAATCATTACTAATGAAATTAAAACCAGTTGCATTTTAATTATAGCTAAAAATTTAGAACCAAGTAATATCCAGTTTGGGGTGGGATTAGTATCAATTAATTGGTTAATATTTGATAATCTTGATCTATGCAATAAATTACCTGCATATAGAAATGTACATATATTTATAAATAAAAAAAACGTTGCTCCAGCTTGAAGCATTTTCCATGTTCTAGGGTAGGTTGGAGTTCCAAATACATTTCCTAACTCTGAAAGTCCTACTAGATTAATCAAAAGACTTATTATAACAATAATGATAAATGGCCAACTTTTTATAATGAATAAAAAATCAACATTGGAGAGTTGCCAAAGTTTTTTTAAATCATTTTTAAAACTAAAATCAAACGTTGTTTTGGGAAGATTTATTTTAGTGATTCCTCCAAAATTATTTTTGATTGCTCTTTTAGAATCTTTTTTATTAAAAGAAAAAGTAAAAGCATTTTGACTAAAACTAAAAACCTTGTAGATAGATAATAATGTTATTGTACCAAGACTTATTATTAGTAATCTGTTATAAATAACAAATTCACTGAAAGGAACGTATAATTCGTTTTGTTCAGAAACTGTCCAATAACGAGTATAATAGGCTATAGCTGATGATCCTGATGGATCTAAAATAGCAGCAAGAAACCTATTGTCAGGGTTATTTGAAAGCCCTTGTAAAAGTCCTTCAATGATTACTATAAGTATAACACTAATAAAGCCAACATATACGTTTCTTGTGAATGTGACAACTCCAAAAACAATTGAACTATAAAGAAGAAGATTAGGAAGAATTATAATAAAATAAGCATCTAAATAAGATTTTAAGTCAAAAGAATTTACAAGTTCTTGGTTGGTTCCGGGCATTACAAAGCCTAAAGCAATTCCAATACAAACAACAAGTATTATTATGTTTACAATAAATATTCCACTTAAAAATTTTGCAATTAAATAGTTAGCTTTTGAAAAAGGATAAGAGTAAAGAATAGTGTGCATTTCGCTTTCAAAATCTCTACTAATTGTGGAACCAATAATTGATGGATAGAAAAATATTAATAGAGATGCAGGGGCTGCAAATAGTGAAAAGATAGCATATGGGGAATTTACTATTTTTGATGATCCCGTTGTAACTGTAATGAAATCAAAAATTCCTGCAGCACTTGCTGAAATAAATATAGATAATAAGAAAAATATTATTGTATATATATAAAAAGCAGGTCTATTAAACCAATATTTAATTTCGTTAAAAAATATATTTAAGAACATTGAATTGGTTTTTATGAATTACTATTTTGATCTTCCTTTAAAGCAATAAAGTATACATCATCTAATTGAGGTTCGGATTTTTTAAAATCTGATCCGGGTTTTTTATCTGAAAAAACTCTTATAGTAAGTGAATTATCTATATTATAATTTGATGATAATACATTAAATTCGTTTTCGGCATTTTCAAGGTCATCTCTTAAAACTGATTTAGTCCAAATTTTATTTTTTAATTCATTTGTCGAATCTAACGGTTTAACATGCCTAAGTATTCTTCCGCCATTAAGAATTGCCATATCATTACAAAGCTCTTTTACATCATCAACAATGTGAGTGGAGAAAATTACAGTACTGTTGGTTCCAACTTCTCTTAAAACATTCAAAAAACGTTGTCTTTCTGCAGGATCTAATCCAGCAGTTGGTTCATCTACAATAATAAGCTGAGGGTTGTTTAATAATAGTTGCGCGATACCAAATCTTTGTTTCATTCCACCAGAATATCCTGAAACATTTTTTTTTCTTACATCACTAAGATTGGTGATTTCAAGAAGCTTTTCTATTAAGCTTTCTCTTTCTTTTTTATTTGAAATTCCTTTTAAAAGAGCAAAGTAATTTAGTAAATCTTCGGCAGACATTTTTGGATAAACTCCAAAAGATTGAGGAAGATAACCCAATATTTTTCTAAGTGATAGCTGATCCTTTAAAACATCTATTGTATTAAAATTAATTTCTCCAGAATCAGGAGATTGTAAAGTTGCTATAGTTCTCATCAATGTTGATTTTCCTGCGCCGTTGGGTCCAAGAAGGCCAAACATTCCTTTTCCTATTTTTAAGCTTATGTTATCTAAAGCTTTTACTTTGTTGGAATATGTTTTTGTAAGGTTTTCAATTACTAAATTCATTTGTGTATTATTTCTTAATATATTTATGTTATGACTTTTGTAAAGATAAGCTTTTTAAGTCATCATTCTTTTAAGTATGTTTTATTCAATATATTAGAAAAAATAATACAATAAAATGTGTTTATGATACAATCCTACAAAAGAAAAATTGACTTTCAGGATAAATATGATGCGATAATAATTGGATCTGGAATGGGAAGTTTGACTGCAGCAGCATTATTATCCAAAGAAGGTAAAAAAGTTCTTGTTCTAGAAAGGCATTATGTTGCTGGAGGTTTTACTCACGTTTTTAAGAGAAAAGGATACGAGTGGGATGTTGGTATTCATTACATAGGAGAAGTCCAAAATGAATATAGTCCTATTAGAAAAATGTTTGATTATGTTTCTGATAAAAATTTGAAATGGGAAGACATGGGTGAGGTTTATGATAGAATTATAATTGGAAATAAGACTTACGATTTAGTCAAAGGAGTAGAGAATTTTAAAAAGAAGCTTGTTTCTTATTTTCCTAATGAATCTAATGCAATTGAAAAATATATTCAAATGGTTTTTGATTGTAATAAATCAATGAAAAAATTCTATATGGAGAAAGCTTTTCCAAGTTATATTAGTTCTTTATTTGGTTACTTTTTTAGAAAAAAATATTTAAAATATTCTTCAAAAACAACTTACGAAGTAATTAGTTCTTTAACACACAACCAACAGCTCATCAAAGTATTAACAGCTCAATATGGTGATTACGGTTTGCCTCCTAAACAAAGTAGTTTTGCCATGCATGCTTCTGTCGTTAAACATTATTTTAGAGGAGGAAGCTTTCCAATTGGAGGCTCATCAGAAATTATAAAAACTATAAATCCAGTAATTGAAAATTCCAAAGGAAAGATTGTAGTAAGAGCAGAGGTAAAAGAAATTATTATTAAAAATAACAAAGCTATTGGGGTAATTATGGAGGATGGGAAGAAATTTTTCTCAGATTTAATAATTAGTGGAGTGGGTGTCTTTAACACTTATAATAAGTTAATAAGTAATGAATTGAGTGTCAAATATGGTTTTAAAAATAACTTAAAATCTGTAAGACCCTCAGTAGCACATGGTTGCTTGTATATTGGACTAAATGGTAATTCTAAGGATTTAAAACTTCCCAAAAATAACTTATGGATATACCCTGATGATGTTGATCATGACACTTCTGTTTCAAAATATTTAGATAATCAAGATTCTGAATTTCCTCTAGTTTATATTTCATTCCCATCTGCTAAAGATCCATCGTGGGATTCTAGATATCCTGGTAAAAGTACAATTGATGTTATTACATTATTACCTTACGAGAGTTTTGCAAAATGGGAGGGAACTTCTTGGAAAAAAAGAGGGGATTCATATGAAAAAGTTAAAGAATCGATTTCTAAAAGATTATTAGAACATTTGTTTAAACAACTTCCACATTTAAGAAAGAGTGTTGACCATTATGAATTATCAAGTCCACTAACTACAAAGAATTTTGTTAATTATGAAAAGGGTGAGTTATATGGTTTGGACCATACTCCAACAAGATTTAGTCAAAAGTTTCTTAGACCCAAAACTCCAATTAAAGGGTTGTTTTTAACAGGACAAGATATAGTTAGTGCTGGAGTAGGTGGTGCTCTTTTTTCTGGTTTAATTACTGCAGCTGCAATAACAGGAATTAATTTTATGAAAAAAATATATAAATAAATTATAATAATTAATACAATCAAATTTTAGTAATTGAATTTAAATTTTACTAAATCAAATTATTATATTTAATAAAAATTACAGTCGATTTGAAGGTATCAATGTCATATCTAGATGATGAAAAATATGAAATTACCAACGAATCAGGTAATTCTCATCTTGTTGACATGTATGGTCAAGAAAAAAAACAACATCTTTCTCCAATGGAACTTTTATTATCTGCTCTAACTTCTTGTGCCGCAGTAGAAATAGTTTCAATGATTAAAAAAAGAAGAAGAGATTTTAAAGATATTAAAGCGTCAACCAGAGGAATTAGAGCAGAAAATGCCCCCAGATATTTTAAAACTATTGATATTAAATATCTTATTTATTCTTCTAATTTAACTAACGATGAAGCTAATCGCTTTATCTCTTTGTCAATAGAAAAGTATTGTTCTGTAGGGGCTACAATTAGAAACGATACCTTAGTTAACCATAGTTTTGAAATATTTAGAGATTAATTAAAATAAATTATAATATGAATTTTTTAGAAATAACAACAATTCTTCTTCTTTTAGCTTCCTTTTTTTCAATTATTAATCTCCGAATACTAAAACTTCCTCAAACTATTGGTTTGATGATTTTAGCAATTTGTTTATCAATATTAGTATTAATTGTTGGACTGTTTTCACCAAGTTTTTTAAACACAGTTACTACACTTACTAAAAGTTTTGATTTTAGTGTTCTTCTTTTAGACGTAATGCTTCCCTTTCTATTATTTGCTGGAGCAATTAGTGTTAATGTTCATGAATTATTAAAAGATAAAGTGACTATTCTTTTTCTAGCTAGTTTCGGAGTTGTTTTTTCAACTTTTGCAGTAGGTTCTGGTGTTTATTGGTTAATAGAGCAACCGTTTTTTGGTTTAAATGAATTAGGTCTGACCTATGTGGATTGCCTTTTGTTTGGTTCTTTAATTGCGCCAACCGATCCTATAGCGGTTCTTTCAATAGTAAAAAAAATGAATCTATCTCCCGTAACAGAAACTAGAATTGCAGGTGAATCACTATTTAATGATGGTATTGGTGTTGTTATTTTTCTTACACTTTTGAAGGTTAAAATAATGGGTGTTGAAAATGTCACTCCAGAGGCGGTAAGTATGTTATTTGCCACTGAAGTTATTGGGGGAGTTTTACTTGGTTCACTTCTTGGATACTTAGGTCTGAAGCTTGTAAAATATATTGAAAATGAACATGTTGAATTAGAGGTTTTAATTACTCTATCATTAGTTCTTTTAGTTTCTATTATATCCTCAAAATTTCATTTTTCCGGTCCCCTTGGAGTAGTTATGATGGGCTTATTTTTAAATGTAAATATTGATGCTGATAAAATTGAAGATGGAGTTCAAAAGTCTATGGGGGAATATGTGTACAAGTTTTGGCATCTTTTAGACGAAACTCTAAATGCTATATTATTTATTCTAATTGGTTTAGAAATAATTCCAATCTTTCAGAACTTTGAACCAGTATATTTATTAATATCAATATTAAC
>MDSV01208177.1_pt1 | contig 10172 bp, 10 predicted proteins | sample 810851 | NCBI WGS metagenome assembly MDSV01 (sample SAMN05326640, study PRJNA326480) | marine metagenome | isolation source: seawater | place: Atlantic Ocean: North East | collected 2012
AGCTACACCGCTGGCACTCGTGAGTTAGCTAGCTCTTCAGGAACTAATGTCACTTTGCCTCTAGTTGTCGCCAGTGGTGATGCTGGTTTGATGAGTGGAGCGCAGGCTGCCTCGTTAGCGTCTTTTGATCTTGGTTTTGATGGGGGAAGTTTTGATGAAGTAGTCACCGTTGATGCCGGTAACTTCACTGCAGGCACTTCGGCGCTAACGATTACCTCGTCTACAGAATATGACGGCGGAGCTTTCTAATAGACTAAAATATAAATAACATACAAGGCCGAAGAAGAAATGCCTACCCCTTCAAATAGAACTCCTATCCGAGTTGGTCGCGGAACTAAGTCGGCGCTGACGTCTTCTCTGAGCGATTTAAAAGAGGGTGAAATTGTATATGCAACTGACGAGAATCAGCTATACATCATAGAAGGTGGTGCCCTTACTGCGGGTGAGGCAGTCACCAACCTTACGTACACAGCTGGCACTAGAGTAATTGCCAATACTGCGGGTACTGATGTCACTCTGCCTGAAGTAGCCGCAGGTGGTGACTCTGGTTTGATGACTGGAGCAGATAAAACAAAGATTGATGGCATTGAAGCAAGTGCTACTACCGATCAGACTGGTGCTGAGATTAAGTCTGCTTACGAGGGTGAGTCTGACACGAATGCTTTCACAGATGCTGAGCAGACTAAGCTGTCTGCCCTTCCAACTAATGCAAGTCTGACGACCACGCTGGCTGCTAAGGCTGATCTTTCAGGCGGCAAGCTTTCAGTATCCCAGGTGCCTGATCTGGCTATTAGCGAGTTTAAAGGTGCTGTTGCCAATCAGAGTGCAATGCTCGCCATCACGGGTGAAAAAGGCGACTGGGTGACCCGTAACGACGACGGTAAGGTTTATCTAATCACTGGTGATGACCCAACCAGTGCTAGTGATTGGACTGCTCTTAGTTATCCCGTTCAAGACGTAGCCGGTGCAACCCTTGGCACCTTTACTGGTTCAACTATTTCTGATAACGGCACGCTTGCAGCTGGCTTGCAAGAACTTGAGACTGCAGTTGAGACTAAAGCCAGTAACAGTATCTACGCTGATACCGGAATCACAGCAAACACAGGTTTGCTGATGAACACTACGTTCTTTGAAGACATTGCTATTGATGGCACAACAGATAGCTTCGCTTCTTCAAGTGATGTCAACTTAAACACAGGTAACGTTCATCTATACACAGACGTTGAGACCGCTACCGCTTTAAACACTGTCAACTTTCGTTGGGATGGTTCAACAACCCTGGCTAGCAAGATGAGTGTTTCTCAAGCTTGCAGCGTGACAGTTATTGCTGCATCATCTGGAGACACAACTCGTGCTCCGTCCACATTCTCTGCTGTTCAAATTGATGGTAGTGCAACTAACGTTACTTTAATCTGGCAAGGGAATGCTATTCCTGAAGATACTCCAGGAGGCCAAACTTCTTCTGATAACAAAGACCATCACGTCTACACTTTTACTATCATTAAAACAGCGAGCACTCCGGGATACGTAGTTTTAGCCTCAGTTGTTCGCTTTGGATTAGTACCTGATTAATAAGTAAAATGAAAATCTCTTTAATGGGCACTGGCGGCGGAATTAGTAGTAACAATGTTACGGCAGGTGCTGGGGGTGGTGGTGAGTTTATCCCCGAATATCCGGCAGGTAGATCTCAACCAACGCTTTACACTAACTACACTGATGGCAACGACTTGTCAGCTATCAGCCCTGCCCTACTCAATGGAACAACTGAGCACGTTTTAAGCACTAGTGACAGCATCGGTGCTCAGTTCTCTCCTGGTACTGAGTACACGTTTACTGCCGGTACTTACACATTAATTGAAGTGGAGCTGGATGGCGCTGGTGGTGCTGGAGGAAACAGCGGAGGCGGGAGTAACCAACAAAGCGGCGGTGCCGGTGGAGATGGAGGAACAATTAAAGTTCAGTATTACCTAGAGAAAGGAGTTCAATATAAAATTAAGCTTGGCCGTCCTGGCACAACCAGTAACAGCACAGGATCATCAAGCGCCGGAAATGGCGGAACAGATGACCTTGGCGAAGCAAACACTTCCAGCCAAGTTGGTGGACAGGGTGGAGAGCTTTCGTACATCAAAAGAGATGGAAACTATTATGTGGCAGCTGGTGGCGGTGGTGGTGGAGCGGCGTCTTATCAGTGGAAATCTAACGCTGGAGGTTGGACCACACCTTCCATCATGCATCCGGCAGTTGCCGCCAAAGGTGGCGACGGCGGTTGTGATGCTTTGACTGCTGCCAGTGGCAATGGGACAGGCAACGGCACTGGACAGAACGGCAGGAACACGCGATATGGAGTTAGTACAACTAATGGCCTTAATCCATCCTATGGATCTGGTGAAGGCGGCAAGACATCAACAGCAAGCAAGGGATCGTTCGATGACACCAGGGGTATCGGCTTCGACGATTTGTCAGGCTCAGCCAGTAGCGGCATTAACGGCGGTAATGGAGGCCCTTGGTACTTCGATACTGGAGGCGGTGGCGGCGGTGGTTCAGGCTGGTCAGGTTTCCAGGGAGAAGGCGGTGCTGTTCACGGTGGTGGCGGTGGTGGTGCTGGTGGAGCGGATCTTGCAGGCACGATTCAAACCGCACAAGGCGGAGGTGGCGGTGGGGCCAACGGTATTGACCCTGATTTCGTGACGCTTGTTACTACAGCTGCTGGCGGTGGTGGTGCGGGCGGTGCTTATAACTCAAACGGAACTAACGGTTCGATCACTATTGGGAGGGCTTAATGAAAAGCCTCATGTCCCTAGGTGGAGGTATTTCTGGTCACGATGTTATTGCGGGATCTATGTCTGGCGGCGCGGCGATCCCGCTTGTTCAACAAAACTGGACTTCCTTGCTAAGTGCTAACAATGGGTTCTTAGATGCTGCATCGGGCGGGTTCGATAACAACGAATCTACACGGGCTTCAAACAATGCAAACGGCAGTGGTTGGTTAAGACTCGACGCCACGTTTAGCTATGGCCAAAAGCTAGAGGTCTCGACCGGCGTCTTGAATCTTGTCTACGTCAATAATGTTCTCATAGGTCAGTCAACGGCTGATCCTTCTTATGTGGTGACCGAGGGCAGTGGCACGGTGACCAAAATTCAGATCTTCAGTCACAACGCGGTTGGATACAGGGCAGACCTTTACAACATCAAGTCTGATGACCAATCGTTGATTACTCCCTGATCGGAAAGCTAGGGGCAGCCTGAGTTCTGCCCCGTGTCTGACGCTAAAAAGCTAGATCAGCGGCAGCTAGAATGGAATAACCAGCTTGCAGCATTAGAAGAAAAAAATACACAGCAGATCAAGCGCGCGATGATCAACAGCATCGGTGCAACTCTGTTGGTAATGCTGGATCCCACGGCTCGATCACTATTGGCAAGGTTTAATCGTGAGTTATTCAGTATTAGAAATTGGCAAAACTGGGCCAGAAGGGCGCATTGGCTCAGGCACTGGTTATCACATTGATAGTAAGTACAACAGAAACTTAGGCTTCGGAGACATTGTCAGTCGCTTTGACACAAAGGCTGCTGCTTATGCTAAAGATGGACGTAAGATTGTCTTTTCTAATCCCGGCGTTGCTGGTTTAGTTTATGACCCGTCTGCTTCTACAGAGGACAAGATAAATCTGCTTAAGCGTGCAAATGACGCGCACAGTCATAGCGTGCACAATGACTTTTTCTCATTTGATTACTACGCTCCAATTGGAGACGATCGCTACCACAAAAGTGCAGAAGGTGCTCCGATTTATATCGTAGGCGCTGAAGGTATGAAAGCTGGTGGAGATACAGGTGGTGGTTACGGTAACTTCGCTTATGTCGATGGCTCTGATGGCAGCACAATAACTAAAGTAGGGCACGGTGATGATAGCTTGCCAGTCTTTGCAGGGGGCACATTCGGTAGTCTTGCGGGCGGTGAATTACCTACAGGAGATAAGCCAGATCCCGCACCTCCTAATCAAATAGAGGCAATGGATAGAGCTAAGGCTTACTCAGATATGTCGAAGGCTGAGATGGATGCCGCTTACGATAAAATTAGAAGTGACCCAAGTGCTGCAGCAGAAGGGATGAAAATGCATAAAGCGTTCTTCGGTAAAAGGTAATGGCAGATCGCAAAATGGCTAAGCGTAAAGCCGCAATGGCTAAGCGCAAAGGCAGCATGAAAGGCCACACCATCAGTGGTGGACAGAAACGTCCTACTAAGAAAGGTGCTGGTATGACTAAAGCAGGAGTTAGGAAGTATCGCAGAGATAACCCAGGCTCCAAACTCAAGACTGCTGTTACTGAAGAAAAGCCCACTGGTGCGCGTAAAAAGCGTCAGTCGTCCTACTGCGCTCGTAGCGCAGGGCAGATGAAGAAGTTCCCTAAAGCAGCTAAAGATCCCAACAGCCGTCTCCGTCAGGCACGTAAGAGGTGGAAATGTTGAGAATGGCAGGCGACGTAATGCCTGCTGGATTTCTACCCAAAGCTGATTTGATTGGAGAAGGTTGTGAGAAAAGGCCAGTCGACCAATATCCGGCTCCTGTTAAACCAACGATGCAAGCAGCAACTGGAGTGCTGATGCCGCGATGAAAAGAAAAAAAGCCAAGAGTTTTGCGAAAGCATTTAAGAAAATGTCCCACCGTAAAAAAGGTGGAACTAAAGGGACATTCACTGCTGCTGCAACAAAAGCAGGCCACGCTGATACTCCAGCAGGGCGCAAAGCTTATGCGAATAAGGTTCTAAAAGATCCTAATGCAACCACTAAAATGAAGAGGAAGGCTACCTTCTATAAGAACATTATCAATAAAGACTAATGGCTGAAAAGAAGAAAAAGTCTAGAGTCAATGAATCCGGCTGCTACACCAAGCCTGGCATGAGGAAGCAAATTTTTAATAGAATAAAAGCAGGCTCTAAGGGTGGTAAGCCTGGTCAGTGGTCTGCACGTAAAGCACAACTGCTGGCTAATCGCTACAAGAAAAATGGTGGTGGCTACAAGAAAGGTTGTAGCTGATGGCTAAGCATAAGACTCAAAAGTCCTTAGATAAATGGACAAAAGAGGATTGGGGAACTAAGTCAGGAAAAAATAGCACCCAAGGTAAAGGCGCTACTGGTGAACGTTATCTTCCTAAAAAAGCTCGTGAAGCCCTGTCTGATAAAGAATATGCAAGGAGCACAGCTAAGAAGCGTGCTGCTATTCGTAAGGGCAAACAATTTAGCAAACAGCCTGATGATGTGGCTAAGAAGACTGCACGTTATCGATAGAATAAACGGAGGGTTATTACTCGTCGTTTAGAGCTTATTAGCAATGAAGATTCAGTTAAAGCGCAGTAGCGTATTAGAACTTGGTAAGGCCAAGCCGCCTAGTTCTAATCAAATGGAATATGGCGAGATTGCGCTTAACTTTGAATCTACTGACCCAACGCTGTTCTACAAAGATAGTACTAACGCAATTCGGGACGTAAGGCTAAGCTTGCTGCCGGATATGGATAACGCTGCAGCACAGTCGGGCACCCTGGATGATCGTTATTTATTAGAAAGCGGAGGTACAGTTAGTGGGAATATTCAAGCTACCCAGTTTGTGGGTGGTGTTGTTCGGATTTCTAACACCCCTCCTACCGCTGTTGCTGCAGGCGAGCTTTGGTATAACAGCGACGATGGCCGTACCTATATCTATTATTCTGATGCTGATAGTAGTCAGTGGGTCGATATGGCTCCTGACACTTTTGAGCTGACACAAAATCATTACACGAAAACACAATCGGATGCACGTTATATACAAATTGCAGGTGACACTGTTACTGGAACTATTAGCTTTACCAACGGCACTAGCGCTGCTGCATTTAGCGGCCCCGTCAACTTTGATTCCGCTAACACTACGTTCGGTGCTGCTGACTTCTCTAGTAATAGCGTTCGCATTAATCCCACTAATGGTAGTGTCGAATCCAGAGTGGCTTCTGCAAGCGATAGCTCTTTCGTCACATACCTAAATGGAAGTCAAGCATCTAATATCACTAGCATTATCAAGGGCAGTGGCGAAGGATGTTTCCGGGACAAAGTAATTGCTGGTGACCCCAGTCTTACTTACGTAAATATGACAGCGACGGGAGAAACTGCATATTGGAATGGAAGTACATACTCTTACAAGTTGGAAGCTGACGGTGATCTAATACTTGAAGGAAATATCACCGCTGATATTCCAGCAGATACATCGACTAATGCCGACCTACCTGTATTATTCCAGCTTGCTAACGGCTCTTTCGCTCAGTCAACAGGTCTCACCTTCAATCCATCTAATGACGAACTAAAAGTATCAGGAACTATTTCAGGTGTCGGTGGAGGTGGTGCACCAACTGACGGCGTATTCCAAGGTCCAGATGATGTTGCTATCCTTGAAAACCTTGATAACACAGGAACAACTCAATTCAAAGTAGATGAAGATGAGTTGAAGCTAATTACAAATAGTGCAACTCAATTGACGGTCAGTGCTACAGGTGTATCTACATTCGCCAATGGCTTGACAGTCACGGGCACACTCGGTGCTTCTGCAGTTACATCCACAGGTACTATCACAGGTAACGCATTTAGTACTGTTGGAGACTTGGACGCGCAGGATGTAAATCTGAGCGGCATACTTACTGCAGGTGATGGAACTGCAAGTAGTTTGAATGACTACGCAGTCAAAGCATACTCAAGTTCAGCAGCTGCAGGTGGCATCCTTTCACGTAACAACAATACAGGTAACGTATTTACTGGGCATAACTTCTCTGGGGCAACTACGTCAGCTATTAGTTCTGCTGGCAACCTGACAATTTCAGGAAACGTCAGTGCCGTTAATGGCACGTTTACCGGACCAGTCAGTGGAACTGACGGCACATTCAGTGGCGATGTTACTGGCGCTTCGTTTGAAACTACCGGATATGCTCACGTTCTTGGTGGACCCGTTCAGTGTTATCAAACAAACGGGAACGCGCCAGTTTTTACTGCATCAAATCAGGCTGTTACCTTCAACACTTCTGGTATTACAACAAACTCGACTGTTGAGATCACAGCTGACGGTGACGCAGCTTTTTCAGGTACTGTATTTTGTAATGACATTCAGCCTACGCAACCTCTGCCTGTCTCTTCACTAGGTAACTTTGCAGATACAAGTCTATATACATTTGATAGTAGCGGTAACTTCACAGCTACAGGTAATGTCACTGCATTCTCTGATGTGAAACTTAAAAAGAATGTAGAAGTCATTCCAGATGCTTTGGATAAAGTTAGCCAAGTGCGTGGAGTTACTTTTGATCGTACTGACATAAAGACCCCACGTCAAACGGGTGTAATCGCCCAAGAGCTTGAGGCTGTGCTACCAGAAGCAGTAATTACTGGCCCTGACGGCACGAAGGCAGTCGCTTACGGCAATGTCATTGGCTTACTAATTGAAGCAATTAAAGAGCTTCAATACGAAATCTACACAATCAAGACTGGAGGTTACTGATGGCTATTAGCTCTGCTGGACAACAGAAGTCATTGTCTGACTTGGCTACAGAGATGGGCATCGCTGCTAATCAGCCCGTCTCCCTAGGTGATATACAGACACGATTCTTTCTCAGTAACTCAGGAGGAATCACCGTTGATGCTTCTGCAGCAATTGGACTTGATTCATTCTCAGATAAAGAATATATCGTTCAAGATGCTTACATCGCAACGGTTGGTGTGAAAGATAGTGGTAATACAACCACCCTGCTTGCAAGCACACATGCTGGTGAGGTTGAATTAAGTCACCCGAAGCTTGGTCAAGGCATCTGGCCTGCAGATCCTAAGGTCGCCAATGAATCTGAATACTATTACTTCCGCATTACGTTTACTGATCCTATCTGTAATAGAACAGGTGAAGATATTTACTTTGTTGTTGAACTAGAAGATACAACAGACTTTGATTGTAGGTTTAGAGATAGTGCATTCGATCAAGGATTAGGTACGTTGCCACCTACTGGGGCTCCAGCTACACAACCTGCTATTGACTTTAAAACAAATGGCACGTACGTACAGAGCACTAAAGCTATGTGCAAGTTGGTTAGTGGCAGTAATCAAAAAGTACAAGTCGTAGAATTCTCAACAAAAGCTGGAAGTAGCGCAACTAAGTTTGGACCATTCTATTGGGCAACTGAGCCGACAAACAGTAATGGGATAGGCCAAACACCACTAGATGTTATCAACCAAACGGAGAATGATTTCATTGAAGTGCAGTATGTAGTTGTAGGTGGAGGTGGTAACGCCGGTCAACTCCAAGGTGGTGGTGGAGGTGGAGGAGGTGTCTCCTTCAATGAGACATATAGTTTGATGATTCCAAACAACTTGAAGATGACATCTAGGGTGGCACCTCAGTTTACTGGAGGGTACATCCGTGATGCAACTGGCACTGATATGAACTTGGCTAGTGGCTTAGGTGCAGTAGAAGAAGCCAACTCACGTTTTGGCGCTGGTACTTTTGATCTAAAGTTTCTTACCGTTGGGTACTCAGGCGGGACTTGTTATCTAGAACTAGAAGACCATACGTTTAGTCGCAGTGTTTATAAGATCTACGGAAGTGGCGGCGGTGGCGGAGGCTCCTGGGTCTCTCCTGGGCCGTACTACTCCAGTGTGCCTGATTCAACTTTCACCGACACTCCAAAACAACTTACAACTCGTCAAGATGGTTTAAGCACCTCTACTTACGGAACTGCGCCTGAAGACGGTAACTGGTTAGCCGGTGGTAGCGGAGCCGGTTCTTATTGGAGTCCTGGTTACTTTGTTTATGGAGTAGCAGGCGGCGATGGTGGAGTTGGCAAGTGGCGCTATGCCGGTGGAGGCGGCGGAGGTGGTACTCGTTCAGTGAGTGGTTCCGCTGGAGGTAATGGCTCAGGTGATGGCAGTACTACCTTGTCTAATCACATAGCGGGTGTTGGTGGTAATCCGGTGTTTGTTGGAGGTAGAGATAACAATTATCACGGTCAAGGCGGTGCTGGTGCTGGAGGAACCACAGGCACAGCTCTTAACGGAGCTGGCGGTGCTTTGACTGAACAAAGTAAGCCTGCTCCTGCCGGAAGTCACGGCTATGGATATGACGCAGCTGGTACTAAAGATGATTCAAGAGGAGGCGGTGCTGCTCCTGGACAACAATTAACGGAACCACATCGTCAGGGTGGCTTTGGTATTGTCAAGTTATACTGGAACTTGTCTACAAGCTTTGAGCTGAAGATTCTTTCAACATCTAATCAAGGTTTAAATACCATTACTAACGCTGGTGGGAAGTACTTGCACTATGACAAAGGTGACAATGAAATTTTCTACATTGACACAGCGCTGCATAATACCGATGGTAGTTGGAAAGCTAGCGTAATCAATTAGTAGATAAAATTGTAGTAACACTCAAAGAGTACACCCGTGGCGATACTTAACTTCCCCAACAATCCGAGTAATGGTGATACGTATATAGAAAACAACGTCACCTACACATATATTGGCACGTCTCCGAATGGCTTTTGGCAAGCAGATAATGGGAATGCACTGGAAGATATTTATGTAAACCGTAGTGGCGATACTATTACTGGTGATGTTACGATCACCACGCTGTCAGGTACTGGCACTCGCAGCCTTGGTGTAGACAGTGCCGGTAAATTGCAAGTCGTTACCAGCAGTGGTGGTGGAGCAGCTTCTCCTTATGTGGATGAAAGTGGCGACACAATGACGGGTGACCTGCTTTTTAATGCTAAAGCTCAAATTAAAGCTGATAGTGGTAAAGCAACATTTGGTGGTACGGGCACACCCCGTGAGCAAGTCGAACTTACAGCAAGTGGTGATGTAGCCCTTGAGTTGAACTCCAGTGGCGCTAAGTTTGCACAACTTAAGCTGAAGACAGCTGGCGATCTTGAGATAATTGGCGCTGATGGAGATATCAAATTTATTAATGGCAATGCTGATGGTCCAACTGGTACTGAGAAAGTACGTATCCACGACGATGGCAATGTAAGCATTGGCACCCCAACAGCAAACGAAGCACAGCTGACATTAGGTCAAGGTACGGGCACGGCTAATGAAGCAATCGCTATTACTGGCGGTAACACAGTCGCAGGTAAAGGCATACGTATTGGGATGGATTCCAATCAAGATGCGTACATTAGCCAAAG
>MDSV01213039.1_pt1 | contig 10171 bp, 8 predicted proteins | sample 810851 | NCBI WGS metagenome assembly MDSV01 (sample SAMN05326640, study PRJNA326480) | marine metagenome | isolation source: seawater | place: Atlantic Ocean: North East | collected 2012
CGACCGCATAAACTATGCGACAATAAAGGAATGACAAATTTACTTCAAGTTGCTAAACTAGAATAAGTATGTCTGTAGAACAAAAGCTGGATAGAAACTTATCTGAGATTTATAAAAAAGTCTCTAAAGTAGTCCCAGATATTGAATGGAAATTTCACTTACCGTTAATTGAAAAAATTAACAAATTAAAGAAAGAAAAGAATGCTGTTATTCTTGCTCATAATTATCAGACGCCGGAAATTTATCATGGTGTTGCCGATATTTCAGCTGATTCTCTCGCGCTTGCACAAGAGGCCGCAAAAACTACTGCAGATATAATTGTTCTTTGTGGAGTTCATTTCATGGCTGAAACTGCAAAGTTAATGAATCCAGAAAAGAAAGTTTTAATACCCGACATGAAAGCAGGTTGCTCACTCTCAGCATCAATAACAGGTGAAGATGTTGTAATGCTTAAAGAAAAATATCCAGGTGTACCTGTAGTATCTTATGTTAATACTTCAGCAGATGTTAAAGCAGAGTCAGATGTTTGTTGCACTTCTGCTAATGCAGTAAAAGTTGTTGAGTCGCTTGGTACCGATAAAGTAATATTTCTTCCAGATCATTATCTAGCGAACTATGTTCAAAAAAATACAAAAGTTAAAATTATTTCATGGCAAGGTACTTGTGTGGTTCATGAAAAATTTACAGGAAAAGAAGTTGAAGATATCAGGAAGCAAAATCCAGAAATTAAAGTAATTGCACATCCAGAATGTCCTCCTGATGTCATAAGCGCTTCAGACTTTGCGGGATCAACATCAAGCATGGTTAAATATGTAAAGGAAAACCAACCAAAAAAAGTATTGTTAGTAACTGAATGTTCTATGAGTGATAATGTACAAATTGAAAATCCAAACGTTGAATTTGTAAAACCTTGCAATCTTTGTCCTTACATGAAAAAAATTACACTTAAAAAAATACTTGACTGCTTAAAAAATGAAACTAATGAAATTAAAATTGGTCACAATATAGCTGCAAGAGCTAGAAGATCTGTAAAAAGAATGGCTGAAATTGGCAGATAACCTTAGTGCAAAAAATAAGTCAAAAATATATCAAACAAATTGTTAAACAAGCTCTTCTTGAAGACCTTATGCCAGGTGGAGATATAACAACAAAATTTTTAAAAAATAAAAACAAAATGGCTGTAGCAAAGATTATTTCAAAACAAAGTGGAATAATAGCAGGAATTGATTTTTGTAAAAATGCCTTTTTAATTTTAGACAAAAGCGCAAAATTTGAAAAAAAAACTAAAGATGGTTCAAAAGTGAGTAAAGGAAAAACTATTGCAATTATTCATTCAAAAGTGAAGTTTATTTTGGCTGCAGAAAGAACTGCTTTAAATTTTTTAAACCATGCATCAGGTATAGCTACTTTAACAAATAGGTTTGTTAAAAAATGTACTAAAAAAACAAAAATATGCTGCACTAGAAAAACTACTCCAAATTTAAGGTTTTTAGAAAAATATGCTGTTAAAAAAGGTGGGGGGTTTAATCATAGATTTAATTTGAGTGATGAAATCCTTATAAAAGATAACCATATTGTTTCTGAAGATAATATAAAAAAACTAGTAAACAAAGCATCTAAATCCAAAAAAATAATCACAATTGAGATAGAAAATATAAAACAGTTAAAAATGGTTTTGGGTTTAAAATTTAAAAGAGTCTTGTTTGACAATATGAATTTAAAAATTCTAAGAAAGTCTTTAAAACTTTGTAAAAATAAGTATGAAACTGAATATTCTGGAAATGTAAATCTTAAAAATGTAAAAAAAATATCAAATACTAATGTTAAAAGAATATCTATTGGCTCACTTACTCATAGTGCAAAAGCATTTGATTCAAGTTTAAATTTAAAATTATCTTCTTAATTCTGCCTGAGCTGCAGCTAATCTTGCTACCGGTACTCTAAACGGAGAACAAGAAACATAATTCAAACCTACTTTAGAACAAAATTCTATACTCTTAGGATCCCCGCCATGTTCACCACATATTCCTAATTTTAGTTTTTTATTTTGTTTTCTACCTCTACTAGATGCTATTTCCACCAATTCACCAACTCCATCTTCATCGATACTTACAAATGGATCCTTTTCAAAAATTTTGTGATCAACATAATCATTTAAAAATTTACCAGAGTCATCTCTGCTAATACCTAATGCTGTTTGAGTTAAATCATTTGTACCAAAACTAAAAAAATCTGCATATTTTGATATGGCTTTTGCCTGTAAGGCTGCTCTTGGTAATTCAATCATAGTTCCAACAATATAATCAATCTTTATCTTGTGTTTTGTTTGAACATTTTTAGCAACTCTATTTACAAGATCCCTTAGTATTTTTAATTCTAGATCAGTTGAAACTAAAGGGATCATTATTTCTGCAATTGCAGATTTTGATTTCTCTTTTTTGCATTCAACTAAAGCTTCAAAAATTGCTTTACATTGCATTTCGTATATCTCTGGAAAAGAAATACCAAGCCTACAACCTCTATGACCTAACATAGGGTTTTGTTCGTGAAGCTCTGATATTCTGTCCTTAACTTCTTTAGCTCCTAGATTTAAGGACCTAGCTACTTCTTCGATATCTTTATCTGATTTTGGTAAAAACTCGTGCAGAGGAGGATCCAGCAATCTTACTGTAACAGGTAATCCATGCATGGTTTTAAAAATTTCTTTAAAATCATTTTTTTGATGAGGTAACAGTTTATCTAAAGCATTGTTTCTGTCATCTATAGATTTTGACAATATCATTTGCCTAACTGATAGAATTCTTTCTTCATCAAAGAACATATGTTCTGTTCTACACAAACCAATCCCTTCTGCTCCAAACTCTCTTGCAATTCTAGTATCTTTTGCTGTTTCAGCATTAGTTCTTACTTTTAATTTTCTAAATTTGTCAGCCCACTTCATAATTGTAGAAAAATAACCAGAAATCTCAGGTTTGACAGTTGGCACAGTTCCAAGCATAACTTTACCACTTCCGCCATCAATTGTTATAACGTCTCCCTCTTTGACTATTTCATCGCCTGCTTTAAATTGTTTAGTTTCGTAGTCAATGGTGATATCACTTGAACCGGAAACACAAGGTCTCCCCATACCTCTGGCTACTACTGCGGCATGACTAGTCATACCTCCTCTTGAAGTTAGAATACCTTTTGCAGCATGCATACCGTGAATATCCTCTGGAGAGGTTTCAATTCTAACTAAAATGGACTCTTCCATCATCCCGTTTAGTCTTTCAGCTTCTTCCGCAGAAAAAACCACTTTTCCACTTGCAGCTCCTGGAGATGCTGGTAACCCTGAAGCTATTATATTTTTTTCTACTTTTTCATCTAATGTAGGATGGAGTAAAGTCTCAAGAGTATTTGGATCTATTCTAAGAATAGCCTCTTTCTTTGAAATTAATTTTTCTTTAACCATATCAACTGCAATTTTAATTGCAGCTTTTGCGGTTCGTTTTCCAGAACGTGTCTGTAACATCCAAAGTTTATTATTTTCAACCGTAAATTCAATGTCTTGCATGTCTCTGTAGTGTTTTTCTAGTTTAATGAAAATTTGCTTAAGTTGTTGATAAACTTTTGGCATAGCTTCTTCCATAGAAAGTGCTTTTGAACCTGATTCTTTCTTCGCTTTTTTAGTTATATGTTGTGGTGTTCTGGTTCCTGCCACTACGTCTTCTCCTTGAGCATTAATTAAATATTCTCCAAAAAAAGAATTTTCACCTGTTGAAGGGTTTCTAGTAAAAGCTACACCAGTTGAACAATCTTCGCCCATATTTCCAAAAACCATTGCTTGAACATTTACAGCTGTACCCCAATGGTCTGGTATTTGATTTAGTCTTCTGTAAGTCTTTGCTCTCTGACTGTTCCAAGATAAAAATACTGCACTAATAGCTCCATAAAGTTGTTTTTTTACATCTTGAGGGAAGTCTATTTTTTTTTCTTTTTTTATTAATTCTTTAAAATTTTTAATGAGTCCATCCCAATCACTTTCGTCTAATTCTGTATCTGAAAGAACACCTTTGGTTAATTTATAGTTGTCAATCATTTCTTCAAATAAATGACCTTCTATACCTAGAACAACATTGCTATACATCTGAATAAATCTTCTATAGCTATCTTTTGCAAATCTTCCATTTGATGTTTTATCTGATAATGCTTGCACTGTTTTATCATTCAAACCAAGATTCAAAATTGTATCCATCATTCCTGGCATAGATACTCTTGCGCCTGATCTTACGGAGACTAAAAGTGGGTTATTTAAATCTCCAAATTTTTTTTTTGTTTTTTTCTCTATGTTTTTAAGTTCTTTTTCAATATCTTTTATAATTTTATTAGTTAATTTTTTTTTACTTTTATAAAAAATATCACAAACTTCGGTTGAAATAGTAAAGCCTGGAGGCACAGGTAAACCCAGTCTACCCATCTCTGCTAGATTTGCTCCCTTCCCCCCTAAAATATTTTTTTTATTTTTTAATTTTGATACATTTCTATCATCAAAACTAAAAATCATTTTTTTCATTTACACACCTTCTAATTTCGAAAAATCTATAAAATTATTAAACGTTTTACAGAACATTTTTAATAATTCTAGACGATTATTTTTAATATCATGATTCTCATCATTTACTACCACATTATCAAAAAAACTATCTGTGTAACTTTTAATATCAGATAGCTTAATGAGCAGATTTTCGTAGTTTTTATCATCATCTCTAACTGTAAAAGCTTTGCGAATCTCATTTATTTTTTCAAAAAGGTTCTTTTCTTCATCTTTTCTAAAAAGAACAGCATCGGGTTTTCCAATGATTTCTTTATTTTCCTTGTCCAATATATTTGATGCTCTTTTATAAGAATAAATTACATTTTTTCCAACATCTTTGTTTATATATTTATTCATAAGAATATTTTTTCTAAAAAGATCAAGATAGTTGTCTCCTATATGTGAACTTATGGATGCCTCTATTATATCATTTTTAATTTTCTTTTCTTTTAGAATATTTCTCATCCTTTCTTTAAAAAAATTTAATAGTTCTTTTTCTGTATTTAAATTTTGAACCTTGACTCCTTGATCCTCAAACAGCTTTATCGAGTAGCTTATTAAATCCCTCATCTTTATAGATAAATTATTTTCTATTATAATTCTCAGTAGGCCTATTGCTGCTCGTCTTAATGCAAAAGGATCTTTTGAGCTAGTTGGTTTTTCATTAATTAAAAAGAATCCAACTAAGCTATCCAGTTTATCAACTATTGAAATTGAATAACTTATGGGCTTTTTTGGAATGGATGAAGCTAAACCTGTTGGTAGATAATGGTCACTTATTGAATTAGAAACATCTTCTTCAAAACCCTGGGCAATAGCAAAATATTTTCCCATTATCCCTTGAAGCTCTGGATATTCTCCAACAAGATCTGAGCATAAGTCTGATTTTGAAATTGAAGCCGCTATCTCTATCTTTTCCTTGCTAATGTTTAGTTCATCAGAGATTAGAGAGGCTAATTTTCTCAATCTTTGTGTTTTGTCATAAATTGTTCCAATTTTATCATAGAATGTAATAGTTTTTAATTTGCCTATTTGTTTAATTAAATTTTTGGATTTGTCTTTGTCCCAGAAAAATTTTGCGTCTGCTAGTCTAGCCTCTACTACCCTTTTGTTGCCTTCTTTGATGAAGTTTTTGCTATCAGCTTTGTTAGCCACTACAAGAAAGTAGTTGGTTAGCCTATTTTTATTATCAAAAAGAGGAAAATATCTTTGATGTCTTTGTAGGGTGGATATGATTATTTCTTTTGGTATTTTTAAGTAAGCCTTATTAAAATCTACCAATAATATATTAGGGTTCTCCACAATATTCGTCACTTCTTCTAAAAGATGGGAATTAAAGTTTTCTTCGAATTTTCTTGCTTTACAAATAACTTGAAATCTTTTTAAGATCTTTTTCTTTCTTTCGTTTTGATCTAAAATAATTTTATTGGTTTTCAAAAAAGATTGGTATTCCTTGAAAGTATTAATTTTTTTTGTTTTAAAAATTAAATCAGTTTCTATAAATATGTTATCAGTGGACTCTAGATGCCCGTAATTAAATTTTAAAATTTTACTGTTAAAAATAGCAAAGACTGATCTTAAAGGTCTTCCCCAAACTAAATTATCATCAGACCATTTCATTGATTTTTTCCAACTAATCTCATTTAAAGATTTCGGTATAATTTTAGTTAGTAAATCTCTTGTTTGAATTTCTTTAGCTTTTGTTTTTACAAAATAAAATTTTCCTTTTTCAATTTCTTTCTCAAAAACATCCTCTTTATTAATATTTTGAGATTTTATAAAACCTTGAAGTATATTATCAGGAACTCCTACTTTGGGGCCTTTGATTTCTTTAGATAAAATCTCCACCTTTTCAGAAAGGCCTTGGATCAAAACAGTTAATCTTGTTGGCGAAGAATAAGTCTCCAAAGCCTTGTATTTTAAATCTTCATCTTGAATTGCTTTTTCTATAATTTTTTTTAACTCATTTCTGGCATTAATTTGAAGCTGCGGCGGTATTTCTTCGCTATAAAGTTCAAGTAAAAATTCAGCCATATTTTAAGTTTGTGAATCTAACCATGCTGACCCAGATCCTTTTGCAAGATCTCTTATTCTATTGATATATCCTGTTCTTTCAGCAACGCCTATAACACCTCTTGAGTCTAATAAATTAAAAATGTGACTTGCTTTTAAACATTGGTCGTATGCTGGCAAAGCAAGTTTTTTTTCAAGTAAAGCTTTGCATTCTTTTTCTGCTATCTCAAAATTTTTTAAAAGTAATTCAGTGTTAGCAAACTCAAAATTATATGCAGAAAATTCTTTTTCTGATTGGAAAAAAACTTCCTTATATTTAACTCCATCATTGTTCCAATCTAAGTCAAAAACATTATTTTTACCTTGGACAAACATACATAATCTTTCTAAACCATATGTTAGCTCAACAGAAACTGGTTTACATTCTATACCTGTCATTTGTTGAAAATAAGTAAATTGAGTTATTTCCATACCATCACACCAAACTTCCCATCCTAAACCAGCAGCTCCTAGAGTTGGGCTTTCCCAATCGTCTTCTACAAATCTTATGTCATGATTTTTAACATCTATACCTATTGCAGCTAAGCTTCTTAGATAAGTTTGTTTAATATTTTTTGGTGATGGTTTTATAATAACTTGATATTGATAATAATGTTGAAGTCTATTTGGATTTTCTCCATACCTACCATCAGTTGGTCTTCTTGATGGTTGTACATAAGCAGCTTTCCAAGGCTTACTTCCCAATGATCTCAAAGTTGTAGCTGGATGAAAAGTTCCTGCCCCAACTTCTATATCATATGGCTGAAGAATTATGCATCCATACTTACCCCAAAATTTTTGCAGATTCATAATAATATCTTGAAATGATAAAAACTTTTTGATCTTATTTGTTTTCTTCTTTTTTTTTGGCATTTATAAACCAAATCTTTGCCATAAAGCTTTTTCTTCCAATACATTGGCTAAATTATCTATTTGATTATCTAATGATGAAGAAAGTTTTTTTGCAATAAAACTTTTTGGTTTTTCGAATTTTTTGATAACTACCTCTTTTCCAAATTTTTCTGTAAGAATTTGATCTGCATTTCCAATACCGTCAATTAACCCAAGTTTTAAGGCAGTAGAACCAGACCAGAATTCTCCAGTGAATATGTTATTTTTTTCAGGATCTTTTAATTTTTTTCCTCTACTCTTTTCAACAATTTTTATAAAATCTCCATGCAATTCTAATTGAAGTTTTTTTAATCTTTGAACATCTTCTTCTTTTTCATCTACGAAAGGATCTAATGTGCTTTTATTTTTGCCGGCAGTATAGATTCTTCTTTCTACGCCAATTTTTTTGATCATTTCTTTAAATCCAAAAGAAGCAGTAATTACTCCTATTGAACCGATGATTGAACTTGAGTTTGCGTAAATTTCATCGCCTGCACAAGCAATAAAGTAACCTCCTGAAGCTGCTACATCCTCTGCAAAAATTATAACTTTAGTTTTATTTTCATCAGCTAATTGTCTTATATAGCTATAAATTAAATGAGACTGAACTGGAGATCCTCCAGGAGAATTTATAGAGATAGCTACGTGCTTAGGTTTTTTAAAAGAAAAAGCTTTTTTTAAAATTTCTTGCTGGCTAGAAAGATCCATTCCCTGCTTAAATCTACCAGCTGATCCAATAATACCCGTTAACCTTACATGGGGCACTACTTTCTTTTTTTTAAAAATCCAAAACATATTTTAATGATTACAACTATATTCTTATATCAGTACTATAATTAAATTTTAATTATTTTATGCGCTACTCTGAGTTGAATTAAAGGTGCGTCATCAGGGATTAAATTAAAAAATTTATTATTTATTAAATCAACTATTATCATTGTTAATATGGGATCAGTAATACCTCTAAAAAAATCCGTAAATTCAGCTTATCTGGATTTAAAAAATTTGGTTCAAAATAAACTTTTAAAAGTAGAAGATTTAATTGAATTAAAGCTAGAAAGCAGAGTGGATTTAATTAAGAAAATGACCAATCATCACTTAAAGTCAGGAGGCAAAAGATTAAGGGCATTATTAACTTTAGGATCATCAAAACTATCGGGATACAATTTAGGAAATAGAGACGTAAATCTAGCGGCTTGCGTTGAGTTAATTCATTCTGCCACTTTGCTTCATGACGATGTTATTGATGAGAGCACACTTAGAAGAGGAATGAAAACTACCAATTCTATTTGGGGAAACCAATCATCAATATTAGTTGGTGATTATTTGTTAAGCAGATGTTTTGAAATTATGGTTGACGATGGAGATTTAGAAATTTTAAAATTATTATCATCTACTTCAGCTAAAATCGCACAAGGTGAAGTTTTACAACTTCAACATAAAGGTGAAGCTGATTTACTAGAGGAAACATATATCGATATAATTGGTTTAAAAACTGCTGCTCTTTTCTCAGCTGCTACTAGAACTGGTGCATGCCTGGCCGGTAGTGATGAAAAAGAAAAAAAAGCTTTGGAATCTTATGGTAAAAATCTTGGTTTAGCATTTCAAATAGCTGATGATGCTTTAGATTATTATTCTAAAGAAATTATATTTGGGAAGCAAATAGGTAAAGATTTTTATGAAGGCAAAACAACTTTGCCTTTAATTATAATTTTTCAAAGAGCCAATAGAGAAGAAAGAGATTTTCTTTTGGAAATATTAAAAAAAGAAAATAGAAATGAAGAAGATTTTAGTGAAACTTTATCTTTAATAAATAAATATAAAGCAGTTCAAGAAAGTTTAAAAAGAGCAGAATATTTTGTAAACGTGTCTCGTGATGCATTAGGAATTTTTCAGGACAGCGAAGAAAAAAAAATCCTTCAAAATTTAACTGGATTTAGTCTTAATAGATCTTTTTAAGGATATAAAATTTCTTTATTCCAATTTCCTTCTTTCAAAAAGTAATTCAATCTTTGATGAGTTCTATTTTTTACTTCAAGCCAAAACTCAATTTGTTCAGGATTGACTCTCCATCCAGACCAATGTTCGGGTCTTGGAACTTTATTTTTATCAGAAAATTTTTTTTCAAATTCTTTAATTTTATTTAGAAAATCATTTCTGTTATTCATTTTACTAGATTGAGAGGATGCCCATGCTGCTATTTTACTCCCATATTCTCTGGAGCTAAAATATTTGTCAGCTTCTTCTTTGTCTACTACACTAACTTTTCCTGATACTCGTATCTGTCTTCTTATACTTTTCCAATGAAAACACATGGAAGCGTTGGGATTATTTTTTAAATCATTTCCCTTTTTACTATTGAAATTTGTATAAAAAACAAAACCTTTATCACTCAAACCTTTTAGTAAAACCATTCTGACACTTGGTATGCCATCAGGGCTTGATGTTGCTACGGACAGGGCATTTGGATCATTAATTTCACTTTTTTCTGCTTCAGCAAACCATTTTTTAAATAAAACTATGGGATTTGCTTCATCTTCAAAGCAAGCATCTAATCCTAACGAATTATGGCCATTATTTTGATTCATATTTTCTATAAAATAATTTATACATTAAATAACTATGTCTTTTAATACTTTTGGTAAAATATTTAGA
>MDSV01006587.1_pt1 | contig 10170 bp, 12 predicted proteins | sample 810851 | NCBI WGS metagenome assembly MDSV01 (sample SAMN05326640, study PRJNA326480) | marine metagenome | isolation source: seawater | place: Atlantic Ocean: North East | collected 2012
CAAACTTTGGTTTTTGGAAAGTAAGAAGAGATTTTTTATTTTCTGGAAAAATGCCAAAGAATAAAATATTGCCATTTGAATGGTATAATACTCCAAATATTCACCTTTGTTCATATAAGGACTTTTTAGATTTTTGTGTAAAAAAGAAAATTTTAGTTAATAAATTCTTTTGTCTTGATGAGGATGGCAATGATATAAAAAAAAATATTTTTACAAATCTTTTTACTTTCCAAGTAATATTTTGTGTTTCAAAATAGAAAAAAAAATATAAGATTTAATAATGCTTCTTATAAAACAAATACCTGTGTTGAATGATAATTATCTTTTTTTGATTTATGATCAAAACACAAGAACATCTGGATGTGTTGATCCAGCTGTTTCTGAACCTCTTATTAATGAATTAGAAAAAGAAAATCTTGGATTAGATTTTATTTTAAATACTCATCATCATTTTGATCATGTTGGTGCGAATCTTGATCTAAAAAAGAAATATGGTTGTAAGATTGTGGGAAGCCAAAAAGACTCAAAAAGAATTCCAGGAATTGATATTATGTTAGGCGAAGGAGACATTTTTAAGTTCGGACGTTCGACTTGTAGAGTTTTAGAAGTCTCAGGTCATACAAATGGACACATTGCTTTTTACTTTAAAGAAGATAACTGTATTTTCTGTGGTGATACACTTTTCTCGTTAGGTTGTGGCAGGCTTTTTGAAGGAAGTCCAAAACAAATGGTTGAATCTTTATCCAAAATAAGATCTCTTCCTGATCATACTAAAATATATTGTGCCCATGAATATACTCTTAACAACGCTGAATTTGCTTTGAGCATTGATCCAAAAAATGGTGTTTTAAAAAGAAAGGTTTCAGAAATAAAAGAAAAAAGATCTCAGAATATTCCTACTGTCCCAGCGCTCCTTTCTGAGGAGAAAAAATTAAATCCTTTTTTAAATTTTGATAACAAGGAATTTATAAAAAGGATTGGTATAGAAGATATTTCAAGTACAGATAATTTTCGTGTTATCAGAGAAATGAAAGACAAATTCTAACTAATCCATCCATAGTCCCCCATTTATGGATAGTGTAGCTCCATTTATATACTGAGCTTTCTCAGAAACTAGATATGATACTAACTCAGCTATTTCATTTGACTCTCCAAGCCTTTTAGCAGGTATGGTATCAATGATGGACTTTAGAATATCTTCTCTGATAGCTGCTACCATTTCTGTATTAATATACCCAGGACAGACTACATTTGAGGTTATATTTTTTATAGCACTTTCAAGAGCAAGCGATTTGGAGAACCCTATGAGGGCAGATTTTGTGGCCGCATAGTTAGTTTGACCGAACTGACCTTTTTGTCCATTAACTGAAGAAATATGGATAATTCTCCCAAACTGAGATTCGCGCATTTTGTTAATTACTAGTGATGTCATATTAAAAACAGAATCTAAGTTAACGTTTATAACCTTTTGCCATTTTTCTGGTGTCATTTTATGAAGGGGAGCGTCGCGAGTAATTCCAGCATTGTTAATAAGAACATCAATTGAATTATGTTGATCATAAATTTTATCAATCATATCAGAACATGATTCATAATTTCCCACATCACATTTAAAAACATCTATTTGATTTTCATCAGAAAATTTTTTAGCAGCATCATCATTACTACTGTAGTTGGCAATTACTGTAAGTCCGTCCTCTTTGAGTTTTTTTGAAATTGATTCCCCTATACCTCTAGTGCCACCAGTAACAAGAGCAATTTTTGACATATCATATCCTTTCAATACACATTGCGATCCCTTGCCCACCACCTATGCAAAGAGTTGCGATTCCTTTATTTCTTTTTGATCTTATTAATTCATGAATAAGTGTTACTAAGACTCTAGCTCCAGATGCGCCTATAGGATGTCCAAGGGCGATTGCACCGCCATTTACATTAACTTTTTCTGGATCCAATTTTAATTCTTTTGCAACTGCTAGAGATTGCGCAGCAAAAGCCTCATTTGCCTCGATTAAGTCAAGATCATCTAATTTCCATCCGGCAATACCTAATGCCTTCCTAACAGCTGCTACAGGTCCAATTCCCATTATCGAAGGGTCTACCCCAACGGTTGCCCAAGATCTAACTCTAGCTAATGGTTTCTGCCCAAGTTCTTTAGCTTTTTTTTCATTCATTACTAGAACAGCAGCGGCTCCATCGTTAAGACCAGATGCATTACCTGCAGTAACGGTTCCATCTTTTTTAAAGACTGGTTTTAGTGAACTAAGTTTATCGAGAGTTGATCCGTGTCTAGGAAATTCATCGGCTTTAAAATCAAAACTCTCTTTTTTAGATGTAATTTGAACTGGAGTAATCTCATTTGCAAAGAAATCTTTTTTTTGAGCATTTTCAGCTTTGTTTTGAGAATTTGTAGCAAATTGGTCTTGCTCATTCTTGGTTATTTTGAACTTTTCTGCAACATTCTCTGCGGTAACCCCCATATGATAATCTTCCATTGCGCACCATAAACCATCGACAATCATACTATCCTTAATTTTTCCATCCCCCATTTTTAATCCGTTTCTAATATTGATCGTATGGTGAGCATTACTCATTGATTCTTGTCCGCCGGCGATTACTACATCTGATTGATTTGAAATAATAGATTGAGCAGCCATTGAAATTGCCCGTAATCCCGAGCCACAGACTTGGTTGACTGTAACAGCACTTTTCTCGTTAGGAATGCCTGCTGCTAATAAGGCTTGTCTTGCAGGATTCTGACCATTTCCACCTGTAAGTACTTGTCCCATAATGACTTCATCAATCATTCCCTTATCAATCCTACTATCATCAACAACTGCATTAAGCACAATTTTTCCGAGATCGATTGCTGAGAGCCCAGATAAACTTCCTAAAAATTTACCTATCGCTGTTCGCTTAGCTGATGTGATAACTATGTCAGTCATAATTTAAGTTTATTAATTAATAAAATTAAGCGTTTCATAGCACAAATGGTCATTTTTACCAATAGAATTAGAAAAAAAACTTAAAATTTTGGAAAAAAAAGAATTGATATGTAGATACGTAAGTAGTAAAACAAGAAAATAAATTTGGATTTTCACTAGTATGTATGCAATTTTTGAACATAAAGACAAACAGTATAAAGTTTCAGTTGGAGATACACTAAAACTTCCTAGGCAGAATGAGCTAAAAAAAGGTGATACACTTAAATTTGAAAATATATTGTTTTTAAAGAATGATGACGGTGACATCCAAATTGGGTCTCCTAACCTGAAAGGATGTACTGTAGAGGCGAAGGTTCTTGAGCAAATAAGAGACAAAAAAATTATAGTTTTTAAAAAAAAAAGACGTCATAATTACAGAAGAAAAAATGGACATCGTCAAGACTTAACCTTAGTAAAAATTAATGGTATTTCTTCATCAACTAAGCAAAAAAAAGATCCAATAAAAGAAAATAAAAAAGATATTGTGAAAGAGGAAAAAGATGGCTCATAAAAAAGCAGGTGGTAGTACAAGAAATGGAAGGGATAGTGCTGGAAGAAGACTTGGTATTAAAAAATTTGGTGGAGAACTTGTAATACCTGGGAACATTATTGTAAGGCAACGTGGCACTAAGTTTTATCCTGGTAAAAACGTTTCCATAGGAAAAGACCATACAATATTTGCCGTAAAGGAGGGTTTTGTTTCTTTTAGCAAAAAATCTTCCGGTAGATCTTTCGTTGATGTCCAACTGAAAAAATAAAATTCTAAAATAAATTATGAAATTTTTAGATGAGGCAAAAATCTATCTCAAGGCTGGAGATGGAGGCCCCGGAAGTGTAAGTTTTAGAAGAGAAAAATATGTTGAGTTCGGTGGTCCTGATGGCGGTGATGGAGGAAAAGGTGGGGACGTATATATTGAGTCTGTAGAGAACCTAAATACACTTATTGACTTCAGATATAAACAGCATTTCAAGGCTGAAAGCGGCAGAAATGGAGCTGGTAAAAATAAAACTGGCCATAATGGCAAAGACATTTATATAAAAGTTCCAGTAGGAACAATGGTGTTAAGCGAGGATAAGGCGCGAGTGTTCAAGGATTTTACACATAAAGAGATTTATTTGGCAGCTGAGGGAGGAATAGGTGGAAAAGGAAACGCAAAATTTAAATCCTCAACTAATCAATCACCCAGACGTTTTCAAAAAGGTATCAAAGGTGAAGAAATTTGGATTTGGCTACGGCTTAAACTAATAGCGGATATTGGCTTTATTGGCCTTCCCAATGCAGGGAAATCAACTCTCCTTTCAAATCTTTCCAACGCTAAACCAAAGATAGCTGACTATCCTTTTACCACTATTAAACCTCAGCTTGGATTATTAAGATTAGGTTCCAGAGATTTAATTTTAGCAGATCTCCCTGGATTAATAAAAGGGGCTTCAGAAGGTGTTGGGCTTGGGCTTAAATTTTTGGCTCATATAGAAAGATGTAAAGCTCTCTTCCATTTATGTGATGTGTCCGTGGATCGCGACAGTCAATTTTTAAAAAATTATGAGATGATAAGAGAAGAGGTATTATCATATGGAAAAAAAGTTTCAGAAAAAAATGAAATTATACTTTTAAGTAAGAGTGATCTTGTTGATTCTGAAACAATACATAGAAGGATTAACTTGCTTAAAGAAATTACTCGTTCTAATATTAGATTTATCTCAAGTCATAAGGGAACTGGCTTGAAGGAATTAAAGAATGACCTTGAAGATTTTTTAAATGACTAATTTATCAGAAGTCTCCAAAGCAAAAAATATTGTTATAAAAATTGGGTCATCATTGCTAATGAATGGTAATAGATTTAATTCAATATGGTTAAAAAGTTTTATTGATGATATTTTATATTTAAAAAGTAAGAGAAAGAACTTAGTCATTGTTGCGTCAGGTGCGGTATCTCTTGGAAGAAAGTATCTAAATATCAAAAAAGAAAAAATAAGTATAAATACTAAGCAAGCATGCGCAGCGTGTGGACAAGTAATTCTTATGAAAAACTTTATGAGACATTTTGAAGCGAGAAAAATTAAGGTCGCCCAAATTTTGTTAACTTTCTCAGATACTGAGGACAGAAGAAAAAGTTTAAATTCTAGAGAAACAATTAAAACTCTTCTAGAGTTGAAAATCATCCCAATAATCAATGAAAATGATAGTGTGGCGACTGATGAACTTAAATTTGGTGATAATGACAGGCTGGCAGCAAGAGTTGCTCAGGTTATTGGTTCTGATTTGCTAATTTTATTGAGCGATGTTGAGGGACTTTATGATAAAAACCCCAAAAAAAATAAAGAAGCTAAACTAATTCAAAAAGTTACAAATATTAATTCAAAAATTTTTAAAATGTCATCTAGTGAAACAAATGATTTTGGCTCTGGTGGGATGTTTACAAAAATTCAAGCAGCTGAAATAGCCTCTACATTTGGTTGTAAGACCATTATAATGAAGGGAAATACAAATTCTCCTATCTCAACTTTTGAAAAACAGAAAAAAGGTACAATATTTACAAATGTAGCAAGAAAAAAGGATAGTTTTAAAAATTGGCTTGGAGGTTCTATAAATATTTCTGGTTCTGTACATATTGATGATGGAGCAATAAAAGCTTTAAATGACGGGGCGAGTTTATTGCCAAGTGGAATAAAAAAAATATCAGGTAATTTTTCAAAAGGTGATATAATTGAAATCTTAAATTCAAAAGGAAAAAAATTAGGTAGAGGTATAAGTTATTACGATTCGAAAGAACTCAACCTTATTAAAGGAAAAAAAAGTATTTATATAAGAGAAACTTTAGGTTATGAAGGAAGAGATGAAATAATTCATAGGGACTATTTGTTTTTAAAATAAGATGGGAACGATCGAAAAAAAAGATATTTTAAAAATCTGTCAAAAAGCAAAAGCAGCTTCAAGGCAGGTTTCATTATTGGACTCAAAGTTAAAAAACGAAATTCTGAAAGATGCCTCAAAGAATTTACTTAAAAATATGGATGTCATTATAGAGGAAAATAAAAAAGATGTTCAATCTAATAAGAGCAAACTTACTCCTAGCACGCTTGACCGACTGATACTAGACAAAAAAAGGATCATATCAATGTGCGAGGGTTTGGTTGAAATCTCTAAATTAAGCGATCCAGTGGGAATTATAATGAAGAAGTGGAGCAGACCCAATGGCTTGAAAATTCAAAAAGTCACAATTCCCCTTGGCGTACTGGGTGTAATTTATGAATCCAGGCCAAATGTCTCCGCTGATGCCGCTGCCTTGTCTCTTAAATCTGGTAATACTTTAATTTTAAGAGGAGGAAGTGAGAGTTTTAACTCATCATTAAAGATTACAGAACTAATAAATCAAACTTATAAAAGATTTAATTTACCAGAAGGGGCATTGCAGTATATTCCAACAAAAGATAGATCTGCTGTAGGCCATCTACTTAAAATGGATGACTACGTAGACGTTCTAATACCCAGAGGAGGAAGATCTTTAATTGAGAGAGTTCTTAAAGATAGCAAGATACACGTAATTAGACATCTAGATGGTATATGCCATACATACATTCATAAAAGTGCACAAAGAAAAATAGCAAGTGATGTTACTGTTAACGCAAAAATGAGAAGACCCGGTATTTGTGGTGCAACCGAAACCATTCTCATTGATAAAGATATTCTTCAGTCACATTTACCACAAATTATTTCATCATTAGAGAAATATGGATGTCTGATAAAAGGAGACAAAGATGTTTTAAAAATAAGTGATTCTGTAAAAAAAGCCTTAGAGAAAGATTGGTCTACAGAATATTTAGACAAGATTGTTTCTATTAAAACGATAAACAGAGGAGTTGAAGAGGCTGTTGAACACATTAACAAATATGGATCTGGTCATACTGACGCTATCCTTGCAGAAAATAACAGAGCCGTAAGTTATTTTTTAGACAATGTTGATAGCGGAATTGTAATGCATAATACCTCTACTCAATTTGCTGATGGTGGTGAATTTGGGATGGGAGCAGAGATTGGGATTTCAACATCAAAGGTGCATGCGCGTGGACCGGTTGGTGTGGCACAACTTACAAGCTTTAAGTACAAAGTATCAGGAACTGGTCAAATTCGTCCATAATTTGAGAATGTCAAAAAAAAATTTTATTGGAATCCTCGGAGGAACTTTTGATCCACCTCACAAAGGACATCTTTTTATTAGTAATTATGCAATGAAACGATTGGATTTAGGAGAAGTTTGGTGGATTGTAACAAAAAAAAATCCCTTAAAATTTGGGTCGGATAATTTTAAAAAAAGACTTAAAAGTGTCAAAAGTTTTTTATTAAATAGGAATATCAAAATTGTTGAAATCCACAATGAAAAAAAGAATATTTATACAATTGACGTTTTGGAGTATTTATTTAGAAAATATCCCAGCAGGAAGTTCGTTTGGATTATGGGAGTAGATAATATGAAGTACTTTCATTTATGGAAGGATTGGAAAAAGATTTTTTATAATATTCCGATTGCAATTTTTGATCGTCCCTTTTACTCTTTAATGGTTGCAACTTCAAAGGTAAGTGGTTTATTTAAAGGAAAGCAAATTAGTATAAAGTCATCAAAAAAATTGAAATACTCTTCCCCACCCAAATGGGTTTTTATCAATGGGCTAACACACCCTCAATCTTCAACTGGAATAAGAAAAAATAAATGAACGAGACTACCAATATAAATAAATTTCTTAAGCAAATTTTAATGGAATTAGATGAGCTTAAAGCTGAGAATATCGTAAAGATTGACATCAAGGACAGAAGTGCACTTGGTGACTACATTATTATAGCAAGTGGAAACTCTTCAAGACATATTAATTCAATTGCCTCAAGAATTATAAAAAAAAATAAAAGAAAGGTTATCTCAGTCGAAGGTCTAAAAACTACTGAATGGGTAATTGTTGATTTTGGTGATTTAATACTTAATTTGTTCAGACCAGACACTAGAGATTATTATTCTCTTGAGAAAATATGGGAGAATGGTGTAGAAGACGAAAAAATGAATTTTGGTTAAATGGAAATTAAAATCATAAGCCTTGGTAAATTTAAATCTTCAAATGCTCTAAAGGAGATTTTTTCAGATTACAAAAAAAGAATTAATATTGAATTAAAATTGGTAGAAGCCAGGACATATAATTTTGAAAAAAAGAAAAAACTTCTTTACGAAAAGAATGAGATTGTAAAACATTTATCAAAAGATGACTGTATCGTTACATTAGACAAAAGTGGGAAAGATTTAAGTAGCCAAAAGTTTTTTGAATTTTTGAGTGCAAAAATGAATAGCGGAATCAAAAGAATTTGTTTTTTAATTGGAAGTGAAGAAGGTATAGATGATTATTTTAAAAATAATCAATATGTTTTCTCTTTTGGTAATAAGACATGGCCGCATCTTTTAATTAGAATAATGCTTATTGAACAAATTTATAGATCATCTCAAATTATGAAAGGCACTTCATATCATAAGTAGATTAAATATGTTAAAAAGAAAAGTATTATTGTGTATATTAGATGGCTGGGGAATTGCGGAAAAAAACTCTTTTAATGCCATATCAGAGGCAGATAAAAAAAATTTCGATAACATTAATAAAACTTATGGCTCTATTAAGCTTAATGCGTCAGAGAAGAAAGTAGGTCTACCAGAAGGACAATTTGGTAATTCTGAGGTTGGGCATATGAATATTGGTGCTGGAAGAATAATATTACAAGATATTCTAAGAATTGATGAAGGTTTTAAGAATGGATCAATTGAACAGAATAATTCTCTCGTTGAAATAAAAGAAAAATGTAAAAGAATTCATATATGTGGACTTCTTTCGGATGGAGGGGTTCATGGGCACCAAGAGCATTTATTTAAGATGATAGAGATCTTTGAGAAATCAGATAAACAAATTCTTCTTCATTGTTTTCTTGATGGAAGAGATAGTTCACCCCTATCAGGGATAAAAAATATGAAACTACTTCTTGAAAAGATAAGAAAAAAAAAAAATGTCAAAGTTGTAAGTTTATCTGGCAGATTTTACTCAATGGACCGTGATAATCGATGGGAAAGGATTAAGAAAGCTTATGAAGCTATAATTGAAGGGTCTGCTTCAGTTAAAAAAGATTGTATTCAAGCAATTCAAGAAAGTTATGATAAAAAAATCACAGATGAATTTTTTAGGCCAGTAAATTTTTCTGATTATAGTGGTGTAGAGGAAAACGACGGATTTTTTATTACAAATTACAGGGCAGACAGAGTTAGAGAATTATTGACAGCAATATTTGATGAGAATTTCTTAGAGTTTGAGAGAAAAAAAATAGCTAAATTTATTAAACCTTTAAGTATGATTCAGTATTCAAAAAGACTAAAAAAAAAAATACTTCCACTTATTAAACCATTGTTAATTAAGAATAGTCTTGGAGAAGTATTATCTCAGAACAAGTTAAATCAACTTAGGATCACTGAGACAGAAAAATATGCCCATATTACCTATTTTTTTAATGGAGGCATTGAGGATTGTTTTCCAGAAGAAGATAGAATTTTAATACCATCCCCGAGAGTAGAAACTTATGATGAGAAACCTGAAATGTCGGCGTTTGAATTAACCAAAGAGCTAGAGAAAAAAATTGAAACTAACAAATACAATTTTATTTTAACTAATTTTGCAAATCCTGACATGGTTGGGCATACAGGTAATCTTAGAGCTACAATAAAAGCGATAGAAGTCGTAGATGAGTGTTTAGGAAGAATTTATAAAAAATGTATAGATAATAATTACATATTAATTGTTACCTCTGATCATGGAAATGCAGATGTTATGTACAATAGAGATGATGAAATTAAATGTACAACCCACTCAATTAACCCTGTGCCATTTATTATTTGTGAAAATTTTAAGTTTATAAAAAATAAAGGTTCTTTGGCTGATATTGCACCCACAATACTCAAAATTATGAACATAAGAACCCCTGAAGAAATGCAGGGAAGCTGTTTGATAGAATGAGGTTATTTTTCCTTTTTCTAATTCTTTTGAATTTTTCTGTATTTGCAGAAACTAAAAGTTTAAAGAAAAATCTAGACAAATTAAAAAAGCAAACAGTGACAATACATAATGATATTATTAAAAATAATTCTGAATTAAAAAAGATAAAAATAGA
>MDSV01040492.1_pt1 | contig 10170 bp, 9 predicted proteins | sample 810851 | NCBI WGS metagenome assembly MDSV01 (sample SAMN05326640, study PRJNA326480) | marine metagenome | isolation source: seawater | place: Atlantic Ocean: North East | collected 2012
ATTTTATCTTTATCTATTGACATTTGTGATTATTGGCAAATAAGTTTGAAATTAGCATTTAATATGAAAACACACAATATATTCAGTATAGATGAGTTTAAAAGTAATATAGGAAGAAATTCCAGGTTATTAGGTGTAGATCCTGGTAAAAAAAATATAGGTATTGCTATTTGTGATGAAAATCAAATGGTAGCAACACCTCTTAAAATTATTCGTAAAAATAAGTTTGAAATACTAGTAATAGAAATTAAGCAAATTATCGAAGAAAACAATATAAAGGGTATAGTCATAGGAAATCCCATTAATATGGATGGTTCAATAGGTAAATCATCACAATCAGCTGTAGATTTTTGTCAAAATCTATCAAAAAATATTACCATACCTATCACTATGTGGGATGAGCGACTATCTAGCGAGGCAACCTTCAAAATTACTAAGGATTTAGGCACTAATACAAGCAGTAGAGTTAAAAATTTAGATAAAAATGCTGCTGCATTCATACTTCAGGGTGCAATCGATTTTTTATCTAATTAACACTTGCATAGATTGTCATAAAGGCCTATAGAGTTTGTTTTAGTGGCTATAATTAAAAAACTAAAAGCTGTTAAAAATAATCAAAATCACCTATTAGGTATTCAAGGTCTTTCTTTTTCTGAAGTAACTAAAATCCTAAATGAAGCTAAAACTTTCATTAATTTAAATAAAAGTTCTTCAAAAAAAACTGATTTACTAAGAGGAAAAACACAAATCAATCTATTTTTTGAACCTTCTACACGAACACAAAGTTCTTTTGAACTTGCTGGAAAAAGATTAGGTGCAGATGTTATGTCAATGAACATAGTGAACTCTGCGATTAAGAAAGGTGAAACACTAATAGATACAGCAATGACTTTAAATGCTATGCACCCTGATATAATTGTCATAAGACATCAAGATTCTGGTGCTCCAAATTTATTGTCTCAAAAGGTCAATTGTGCCGTAATAAATGCAGGTGATGGAAGACGAGAGCACCCTACTCAAGCTCTGCTAGACGCATTGACAATAATTAACAGAAGAGAAAAAGTGGAAGGTTTAAAAATAGCTATATGTGGAGATATATTACATTCACGAGTTGCTAGATCAAATATTTATTTAATGAATATGTTAGGTGCTGAAGTTAATGTAGTAGCTCCAAAGACTTTGTTACCACACTCAATAGATCGATTAGGCGTTAAAGTTTTTACTGATATGAAAAAAGGGTTAGATGGGTGTGACATTGTAATGATGTTAAGATTGCAAAATGAAAGAATGCATGGTTCTTTTCTTCCCTCTGCTAGAGAATATTACGAATTTTTTGGTTTAACTCCAGATAAGCTTGCAATCGCAAAGAAAGATGCTCTAATTATGCACCCAGGTCCTATGAATCGTGGTGTTGAGATAGATACAAACTTGGCAGATGATATTAATAGAAGTGTAATAAGAGAACAAGTTGAGCTAGGTGTGGCTGTAAGAATGGCTTGTTTAAAAATATTCTGTAAAAAAGATAATGAGTAAAAAATATTTAATTAATGCAAAAATAATTGATCCATCAAACAATATTGATGAAGATGGAGGTTTAATTATTGATGAAAAAGGTAAAATTGAAGCTGTTGGAAAAGAGGTTTCAAATTTAAATTTGCCTTCTACTGCTAAAAAAATTGATTTAAGAAAACAAGTTATAGTACCTGGTTTAGTAGATATGAGAGTTTTTGTTGGGGAACCAGGATATGAGTATAAAGAAAATTTTAGAACCTTAAGCGATGCAGCCTTAGCAGGTGGCGTGACTTCGGTAGTTTCTATGCCAAATACCTCGCCGGTTATTGATAATGTTTCTATCGTAGATTTTTTAAAAAGAAGAGGGCGTGACAAATCTAGAATAAATATATACCCAGCAGCAAGTTTAACCAAAAATACAGATGGTAAGCAAATGACTGAATTTGGTTTGCTTAAAAGAAAAGGAATCATAGCTTTTACCGATGGACTTAAAACTGTTCAAGATCCTCAGGTGATGATGAGAATTATGAACTTTGCAAACCAATCTAATTCTTTAATTATGCAACATGCTGAAGATAACATCTTATCTTATGAGGGCTTAATTAATGAAGGAGAAATATCAACTAGACTTGGTTTAAAAGGAATTCCATTTCTTGCAGAAAAAATCATAGTTGAAAGAGATTTATCTTTTTTAGAAGAGTATAATTGTAGGTATCACATTTCACAAATATCTTCAGAAAAAACTATTTTGATAATTAAGAAAGCTAAACAAGAGGGTAAAATATTTAGTTCAGGTGTTTCAATAAATAACCTTTCTCTTAATGAGAATGACATAGGAGATTTTAAAACTTTTTTAAAGCTTTCCCCTCCTTTACGAACTGAAAAAGATAGGGTCTCATTAGTTAGTGGTATTAATGACGGAACTATTGACGTTATAGTGTCCGATCACAAACCAGAAGATGAGGAATCAAAAAGATTAACTTTTGCAAAAGCTGCAACGGGAGCTAGTGGAGTTGAAACTTTACTTCCTCTCGCATTAGAACTTTATCACAATAAGTCTGTTAAACTTAACCGCTTAATATCAACAATGACAAATAATCCTTCGAACATATTAGGTATCGATAAGGGCACTCTTGGTGTTGGTAAAGATGCAGATATTTGTGTTATTGATATAAATAAACCATGGATTGTTAAAAAAAATGAATTAAAATCTAAATCTAAAAACACACCCATAGAAGATCGAAAATTACAAGGACAAGTAACAAAAACTTTTATTAAAGGTGATATTGCTTTTGAAAGAAATTAAAGACTATGGAATATTTAACAGTTATTTTTTTTTCATATTTGTGTGGTTCAATACCCTTTGGTCTAATACTAACTAAACTATTTACTAACAAAGATATTAGAAAAATTGGATCGGGTAATATTGGAGCTACCAATGTTCTTAGAACTGGAAACAAATACTTAGCTGTAGGAACACTTATTTTAGATGCTCTTAAAGGATACATGCCAATTATTATAACAAAACATTTTTCTCCTGAATTAATTGAGCTTTCTTGCTTATTAGCTTTTTTAGGACATCTATTTCCAGTATGGTTAAATTTTAAAGGTGGAAAAGGTGTTGCAACATATTTGGGAATTTTAACAGCTTTATCATTTCAGCTAAGCTTATTATTTATTTTTACCTGGATAATTATTTCTTTAATATTTAAATACTCATCTTTATCGTCAATGTTCGCGTCGTTGACAGTTTTAGTTGTAAATATGTTGAGAGAAACAATTATTTCAGCAGATTCGTCGCTTACATCCACAACAAACATTCCTGATACAAAAATCTTATTTATTTTTTTTATTTTAATTATATTTTCTCATCGAAAAAATATTTTAAATCTTAAAAATAAAAAAGAAAATAAAATAAAAATCTAGACTACAGGCCACTTTTTTAGTTAAAATAAATCTTCAATTTGACAAAACTTAGTATATTTGACACTAAAGTTTCTAAAGGAACAAATGAATCTAGTAATTGTAGAAAGTCCAGCTAAGGCAAAAACTATTAATAAATATCTTGGTGACAATTTTATAGTTTTAGCTAGTTATGGTCATATAAGAGATTTACCTTCAAAAAATGGGTCCGTTGACCCAGAAAATAATTTTAAAATGTTATGGGAAGTTGACAGTTTTTCAAAGAAATATTTAAAAGAAATTGCAGAAGCTGCTAAAGAATCTTCAAAAATAATATTAGCTACTGACCCTGATCGTGAAGGTGAAGCTATTGCTTGGCATGTAAAAGAATATCTAAATGAAAAGAAACTCCTTAAAGACAAAGATGTTGAAAGAGTTGTCTTTAATGAAATTACTAAGAAAGCTGTAACTCACGGTATTGATAACCCTAGGCAAATTGAACCACTTTTAGTTGACGCTTATATGGCAAGAAGAGCTTTGGATTACTTAGTGGGATTTAATATTTCACCAATCTTATGGACTAAATTACCCGGCTCTAAATCAGCAGGCAGAGTTCAATCGGTGGCTCTAAAATTAATAACAGAAAGAGAACATGAAATTGAATTATTTAATCCAGAGGAATTTTGGAGTCTTAAAGTAAATTTCAAAGATAACAATAACAATATCTTAACCGCTAATATCTCTCAACTAAACTCAACTAAAATTGAAAAATTTACTTTTAAAAATAAAGATGAGATTAATAAAGCAATAAACCAAATTAAAGATAAAAAATTTAGCATTTCTGATATATCAACTAAAGTTATTAATCGAAATCCATCTGGTCCTTTTACTACATCTACTCTACAACAGGTTTCTTCAAGTAGACTTGGATTTGGAGCTTCAAGAACAATGCAAATTGCACAAAAACTTTATCAAGGTATTGATATTGAGGGCGAAACAATAGGTTTGATTACTTATATGCGTACCGATGGAACCAACATATCTAAAGATGCAGTATCTATATTCCGTGATTTTATACGAAATGAATATGGGGATGAATATTTGCCAAAAGATTCACTTAGTTACTCAGGAAAGAAAGCTAAAAATGCACAAGAAGCTCACGAAGCTATAAGGCCTACTGATATAATGAGATCACCAAGCAAAGTAAAAAAATATTTGAGTGCAGATCAAAATAAACTATATGATCTGATTTGGAGTAGAGCGTTGTCCTCTCAAATGCAATCTGCAAAATTTGATAGAAATACTATTACTATTACATCTGAAGATGGTGAAACTATATGTAAAACAAGTGGTTCTGTAGTTAAGTTTGATGGATTTTTAAAAGTATTTAAAGATTCAAAAAAAGATGATGATGAAAAAATACTTCCTGAAACATCCAAAGGACCTGTAAATATTGAAGCTCTTATTGACGAACAACATTTTACTCAACCTCCTCCAAGATACTCTGAAGCAAGTTTAGTAAAAAAATTAGAAGAATTAGGTATTGGTAGGCCATCAACTTATGCAAGCATTATTTCTGTTATTTCAACAAGAGGATATGTTGAACCTATAAATAAAAGATTTCACCCAACAGATAGAGGAAAGCTTATTTCTGCTTTTTTAGAAAAGTTATTTTCTAAATACGTAGATTATAATTTTACTGCAGGATTAGAAAATCAATTAGATGATATTACTTCAGGAAAAGAAGGGTGGATTAAAGTCCTAGAGATGTTTTGGAAAGATTTTAATCAAAATGTTTCAGATGTTAAGGAAAAAAGAACAAGAGAAGTTTTGGATTTATTAAATGAAAGCTTGGGCAGTTTAGTTTTTGAAAGAGATAAAGAAGGTAATATTAACAGAAAATGTAAATTATGTGATAATGGCTTATTAAGCTTAAAAAATAGTTTTCGTGGAGGAGCTTTTATAGGATGTTCTAATTATCCTGAATGTAAATTTACTAGACCTTTATCTAAAGCTAAAGCTGCACAACAATCCCAGTTGGCTGAACCTAAATTAATAGGAAAACATGATAATGGAAATGATATGTTTTTAAAAAATGGAAGATTTGGTCCTTACATACAATATGAAGTTATTCCGGAAAATGTTGAAATTCCTGTTAAGAAGAAAAAGTCTAAAAAAAAGAAAGAAGAAAATAATAATTTAAAAAACGTCTCTATACCTAAAGGTATATCTATAGAATCTATTGATTTAGAAAGGGCAAAATTTTTATGTTCACTTCCAAAGAACCTAGGTGTAAATCCAGAAAATCAAAAAGAAATTTTTCTAAATTCAGGAAGGTTCGGCCCTTATTTAAAATGTGAAAATAAATCTGCACGATTAGAGAATGTAGAAGAAATATTTTCTATTGGTTTGAATAGAGCTATAACTTTAATAGCTGAAGCAAAACCAGGTAGAATGTCATCATCGATGATAAAAGATTTAGGCCCTCACCCTGAAGATAAAAAACCGGTTAGGATAATGAAAGGTCAATATGGTCCTTATATTAAATATAAATCGCTAAATGCAACTATACCTGAAGAAAAAGATCCTGTTGAAATAACCATGGACGATGCTTTAATTCTTATTGAGAAAAGAAAAGAGTATGATAAAAATAAAAAAAGAAAAAAGAAAAAATGATTAAATTTATTAAAATCTGCTCTTTGTCATTATTTATATTTACCTTTACAGGAATTTACTATAAGGCTGAAGCAAAAGACTGTTCTGAATATGAAATTTTATCGCATAAATGGAATAAATGTAAATTAAATCTAAAAAAATTAAAAAAATTAAATCCCGTAAGTGACTTAAATAATACTGAAGATTCAAATATTGAAAAAAAAGAAGGATTATTGAAAAAGATACAAAAAAAATTAGCTAAAAAAGAACAAAACAAATCTGGAGATTCACTAATAGAGTCAAAAACTGTTGATGCAATTAATGAAAAGTGTAAAACACTTATAGACTGTTTCTTTAAAAAGAAAAAAAATGATTGAAGAAAAACTTAAAAAACTTAATATTGAAATTCCTAACGCAGCTGTTCCTGTTGGATCATACGTGGCGTTTAAAGAAATTAATAAAATACTTTATATTTCAGGTCAATTGCCAATTGATAAAAATGGAAAAATGATCAAAGGAAAAGTTGGAAAAGATCTCACTCTTGAAGATGGACAAAAAGCATCTAAACTTTGTGTTGCTAATATACTTGCTCAAGCTAAAAAAGCTGTAGGTGGAGATTTAAATAAAATTAAAAACTGTATTAAAATCACTGGATATGTAAATTCTACTGATAATTTTGTAGACCAACCTAAAGTTCTAAATCCTGCTTCTGAAGCTTTAGCGGAAGTTTTTGGTGAATCAGGGAAACATACTAGAGTTGCTGTAAGCGCTAACTCATTACCTCTTGGTATCGCTGTTGAAATTGATGCAATCTTCGAATTAAAATAGTTTAGCGACCAATAGAAAAATAACTGAAACCTAATTTTTTCATTTTCTTAGAAGAGTACAAATTTCTCATATCATAAATCTTTAATTTTTTTCTTTTAGATATTTTTTTAAAATCAATAGTTTTAAACTCATCCCATTCAGTGTGAATTATTATTAAATCTGAATTTTTGCAGGCGTCATAAACATTTTGACAAAAATTAATATTTTTTAAACCTGAAAATTCATCTTTTTGACCTGAGGGATCGTAATAACTAACTTTAGCTCCTTTTTTGCTTAAAAAAGGTATCATTATTAAGCTAGATGATTCTCTCATATCATCTGTATTAGGTTTAAAAGTTACTCCTAATACTGCTATTTTTTTTCCTTTAATCCTTTTTGATAAAATATTATTAATTCTTTGAAGTAAAATAACTCTACGTTTGTCATTAGATTTAATAACTGATTTAATAATAGATAGGTCAGATTTTAATTGATCTGCAGTAACAGTTATTGCTCTGGTATCTTTTGGAAAACATGAGCCACCATAAGCCGGTCCAGCTCTTAAAAAACGACTTCCAATTCTTTTATCAAGTCCCATACCTATAGAAATATCTTCCACATTAACATTTACTTTTTCACATAAATTGGCAATTTCATTTATATAAGAAATTTTAGTAGCTAAGAAAGCGTTAGATGCATACTTAATTAACTCAGCTCCTCTTCTATTAGTAGAAAAAAATACTGATCCTTTTTTAATTAATGGTTCATATAAAGATTCTATTTTTTTAGTTATTTTTTTGTTATTAGATCCTACTACAATACGATCTGGAAATTTAAAATCACGAATTGCCTCACCTTCTCTTAAAAATTCAGGATTTGAAATGACTTCATAAAGACTCTTTTTTTTCTTCTTGCTAATAATCTTTTCAATTTTATCACCAGTCATAATAGGTACAGTTGATTTTGTTACTATTATTTTAAATTTATTAATATGTTTGCTGATTTCTGAAGCAGCTTTAAAAACATAACCAAGATCAGCAGATTTATTTTTTTTAGATACCGGCGTTCCAACACATATAAATATTATATCAGAATTTTTTACTGCTAGACCTAAATTAGTTGTGAACTTTAATCTACCAAAAGTAGAGTTTTTGTTTACTAATTCTTCAAGACCTGGTTCAAAGATTGGTATTTCATTATTATTAAGTTTTTCAATTATTTCAGGATTTTTATCTACACACCAAACTGTATTACCGAGATCAGCAAAACACGCACCACTCACTAAACCTACATAACCAGTTCCAATCATACATATTTTCATAATTTATAATTTTGATATCTCTAAAGTAGAATTAATATATCCCTTCATAGTGCCACAATCTAAATATTTTCCAGTAAATTCATAACCTATAAATTTATTGTTTTGTGTTATTAATGTTCTAATTGCATCCGTAATATGAAGCTCAGAATTTTTTCCTACTTTTTGTTTTTCTAAAATAGAGAATATTTTTTTAGGCAATACATATCTTCCTATTACCGCATAACGTGATGGAGCAAACTTAATTGATGGCTTTTCAATAACATCATCAATAATAAAATTTCTCTTTTTCTTTTTTTTAATACTAAATATTCCCCATCTTGAAACATCTGCTTTATCAACTTTTTTAGAAGCAATAACACACGCATTATTCTTTTTATGTATCTTTATTAATTCCTTAGAGCAGTTACTTTTTATAATTAAATCGTCAGGCAAAAGCATTAAAAAATGTTTAGATTTAATTAATCTTTTACATTTTAAGATTGCATCTCCAGTTCCTTTTGGCTTATTCTGATATACAAACTTTATCATTTTTTTTAGTTTTTTAATTTTATAATATTCAGATTTTAACTTTTGATTTAACTTTCCTTTTTTAAGTAAATTATTATAAAATGTATCACTATAAAAGTATTTCTTTATTGATAACTTGTTTTTTGAAATAACAAATATAAATTCTTTTATACCCGATTCAATACATTCATCTAAAATGTATTCTAGTCCAGGTCTTCCGTTAATTGGGAGAAGTTCTTTAGGCAATACGCTTGTTAAAGGTAATAATCTTGTTCCAAGCCCAGCAAGGGGTATAATAGCCTGTTTAATCATTGCTTTCTTTTACATATAATAATTAAAATTTTCAAATGAAAATAATGTTACATAAAAATAAAGTTAAAAATATAACCAAATATGAAAAAAATTTGGGATTTGTTCCAACAATGGGAGCAATACATGCTGGTCATATTTCTCTTATTAAAAAATCAAAAAAAGAATGCGATAAAACAGTTGTTTCAATTTTCGTAAATAAACCTCAATTTAATAGAAAAAGTGATTTCTTAAATTATCCAAAAAGACTAAAAAAAGATATAGCTATTATTAAAAAAACAAAGGCTGACATATTATTTTTGCCTGAAGATAAGGAAATATATCCAAATGGAAAAAATAGAAAAGTAAGGATTGATAAGTTTCATAATAAGCTTTGTGGAAAATTTAGACCTGGACATTTTAATGCAGTAGTAGACGTTGTTGATCGTTTTGCTAAAATTATAAATCCATATAAAATTTATTTAGGAGAAAAAGATATGCAGCAACTAAAATTGATTAAATCTTTTTTTGCTAAAAAACATCCTAAAATAAAAATTGTAGAATGCAAAACTATTAGAGAAAAAAATGGTTTAGCATTATCATCAAGAAATTTTTTACTTTCAGAAAAACAAAAATTAATAGGATCTAAGATTTATAGGTTTTTAATATCAAACAAAAAAAAAATTATCAGTAAAAAAACTAAAATTTCTGAAATAAAGAATAATATTGTTAAAATTGGCGCAACTAAAATTGAGTACTTGGAAGCTTTAAATGTAAATAGAATGATAAAGCCGTATTTTAAAAAAAAAAAATACAAGATTTTTATTTCATACTACTTAGGTAAAATTAGATTAATTGATAATTTTTAACCATAAAAAAAATAAGCTCCTAAACCTAAAAAGGATAAGAAACCGATAACATCAGTAATAGTGGTTACAAAAACACTTGAAGCAATAGCTGGATCAATATTAAACTTTTTTAAAGAAACAGGAACAAGTATTCCAAAAAGTCCAGCCACTATCATGTTTAGTATCATTGATATACCAATTAGTATTGACAAGTTGATTTCATTAAACCATAGCTGAACTATTGTGCCGGTAATGATTGCAAAAATTATTCCGTTTAATATACCAATTACAAACTCTTTAGTTACAACTTTACCAAAATTTCCAGAAGAA
>MDSV01115785.1_pt1 | contig 10170 bp, 9 predicted proteins | sample 810851 | NCBI WGS metagenome assembly MDSV01 (sample SAMN05326640, study PRJNA326480) | marine metagenome | isolation source: seawater | place: Atlantic Ocean: North East | collected 2012
AGGCCTAAAATTATTTTTTTTATTTTTGGGTAAGGAAAGATGGAAACAATTTGAGAAAAAATATTTGTATTATTTTATGGATAATGCTTTGATAACCACATGTTATAATTATACAAAATTTATTAAATCAAAAAAAATTGTTAGAAATACTCTTGCTTTTCTCGCACAAGATTATCTTCAAAGAAAATGATAATATTTTTATTTGCTGATTTTAAAATAGGAGGTTCGCAAAAAATAGCATTAGAGATTTTTAATGAGCTTATTAAAAAAAAATCAAATATTGTTGCTCTTTCAATTAGTAACGAGGGAGAATTAAAAAACAAAATTAAAAAACAAAATATTTATAGTCTTGGCTATAATAGATTATTCCTCTCAATATTTAGTTTACTCAAATTTTTAAAAGATAAAAAACCTGAAAAGATTTTTTGTACACAACCTCATTTAGGAATAATGATTTTCTTTTTAAATTTTTTCTTATCAAAAAAGATTAAAATAATTGTCAGAGAAACTAATACTTCAAAATTTAATAATTTTTTTGACATAAGTTTTAAAAAACGAATAGAAAATTTATTAAAATTAATTGTTTTTAATTATGTTGATACTGTAGTTTTTCCATCAAAAAAAATTTCATATAAGTTAAATACAAAAAGTACAATAATTCCTAATTTTGTAAATCTTCAAGAGATTAAGAATACAAAAACAATAAATAAAAAAAACTTTATTTTAGGTATGGGTAGACTGAATAAGCAAAAAGGATTTGATTTATTAATTAAAGCATTTATCAAAATTAAAGACAAAATTGGTCATAAACTATTAATTGTAGGAGAAGGCAAACAGTATTTAAATTTAATGAAAATTATTAAGGAAAATAAAATACAAGATAGAGTAAAAATTCTTAATTTTACAGATAAACCCTATTCTTATCTAAAGAGATGCAGCCTATTCGTATTATCCTCAAGATGGGAAGGTATGCCAAACATATTAATTCAGGCTTTGGCATCTAAAGCAAATATTTTATCTACCGACTGCATGTTTGGTCCAAAAGAAATATTAAAAAGTGGTAAATTGGGTCACTTATGTAAAGTAGAAAATGTGAATGAAATGTCCAAAAAAATTCTATTTGCTTTAAAAAATAAAAAAAAAATATCATATATTGATTATTCTCAATACGATAAAAAAATAATAATTAAAAAATATTTAAAATTGTTTATATAATTTGAAAAAAATTCTACATATAATTTCTGGTTTAGATAGCGGTGGTGCTGAAAAAATTTTAATAGATATAGTAACTAATGATAATACAAATACCCATTATATTGCATCATTTAAAGATGAGGGAATCTATAAAAATGAAATCATCGAAAACAATATTAATTTAAAATGTTTAAAAATTAATAAATATAATTTTTTGATAAAAATAATTATTTTTGGAATTTATTTAATAAAAATAAAACCAAATATTGTTTTGACTTGGATGTATCATGCAGATTTTTTAGGAGGTTTAATTGCCAAAATTTTATTTGTTCCAAAAATAATATGGAATATTAGAAATTCAACTTTAGATAAAAATACTAAGTTAACTACAAAATTTATGATAAAAATTTGTAGTAAATTATCTTACATAATTCCTAACAAAATAATATCTTGCTCTGAGGAAGCAATTAAAATTCATAAAAATTTAAAATATAAAAATAATTTTTACCTTATTAGCAACGGAGTAAATATTAACAAATTTAAGAGATTAAACATAAGAAAGAATGAAAACATTCTTAATATTGGGATTGCTGGTAGATGGCATTCTCAAAAAAATTATCCTTTTTTTTTTGAGTCTTTATCAAAATTAAAAAACGATTATAGATTAGCCGAATTTAAGGTATTCATGGCAGGAAATAATATTAATAGAGGGAATGCTAATTTAGTAGGTTTAATAAATAAGCATAAGCTTTCAAATGATATAGTATTATTAAATGAAATCAAAGATATGCCAAAATTTTACAACAGCATAGACGTGAATGTTTTAACAAGCTCTTTTGGTGAAGCATTTCCAAATGTGCTTGCAGAAGCCATGAGTTGTGAAACTCCTTGTTTGTCAACTGATATAGGCGACTCTAAAAAAATAATTAGTGATACAGGTTGGATAATAAATCAAAATGATAAAAAAATGTTTTGCGATGCAATATTAAAAATTTATGATTTGAAATTTAAATTTCCAGAAAAATGGGAAAAAATAAGATATAAATCTAGACTAAGAATAGTTTCAAATTTCTCCCAAGATAAAATGATAGACAATTATAATAATATTTTCTTAAATTAAATTATGTGTGGATTTTGTGGTGTAAGTTTTTTTTCTGAAAATAAATATGAAGAATTAAAAAGTTTTGGAAAAAAATTAAGCGCAAATTTAAAACACAGAGGTCCAGATGCAGAAGGTTACTTGCATAATAAAATTAGCACAAATAATTTATTATTTCACCAAAGACTATCAATTCTAGATATTTCAGACAAAGGATCACAACCAATGATCTCTAAAAATGAAAATTTCATACTTTGTTTTAATGGAGAAATTTACAATCATTTAGAGTTGAGAAAAATTTTGGACTCAATCAAAAAAATTCAATGGAATGGACACTCGGATACCGAGACATTAATTGAGTCTTTTAGTATTCTAGGAATAAAAAAAACAATCGATTTAGTTGAAGGTATGTTTGCCTTTGCACTTATAGATAAAGCAAATAGCAAATTATATTTAGGAAGAGATTTGTTTGGAGAAAAACCTCTATATTACTTTAATAACAAAAAAGAAATAATATTTTCATCAGAGCTACATAATGTGAACAAAGAATTTTTTAAAATTGATCAAAAAGCAATAGATCAATTTTTACATTATAATTACGTACCAAATTCGAGTTGTATTTACGAAAACTGGAAAAAAGTAAATCCTGGAGAAGTTATTGTATTTGATAAAAATTATAATAAAAAATTATATTATGAACTAAACGTTGATATTCAGGATAAAAAATCAAAATTAAAAACAACTAAGTCTGATGATAATAATTTAAAAAAACAATTTCATAAAATTTTTGCGAAAGTTATAAAAGAAACACTGGTTGCGGACGTTAATGTAGGCGTTTTTTTGTCTGGAGGGATAGACTCATCTATTGTTGCTTCTTATGCGTCTAAGTTGGATAAAAATTTAAGTACTTTTTCAATTGGTATCAAAGGTAATAAAGATTACGATGAATCATATAATGCTGAAAGAATCGCTAAGTTTCTTAATACTAATCATGAAACATTTTTTGTAACTAACAATGAAATTATAGAAAATGTTGAAAGTTCTATATTAAGTTTCGACGAGCCATTTGCAGACTCTTCAAAAGTTTTAACCTATATTTTATCTAAAAAAGTTAGAAATAAAATAAAAGTTGCTCTTACAGGTGATGGAGCAGATGAACTATTTGGTGGATATAATAGACATGTATTTGCTTTCTATTTAAAAAATTTCTCTAAAATTTTCGGAAAAAAATTCTTAGAAAAAAATTTGTTTAAGTATAATTTAAGATTATTTTTTCCAGTTATAAAATTTATTTTAAATAATTTTTATGCCTATTCAGATGACAAAATAAGTAAATTAAAATCAATTATTAGATATAATAACGAAAATGATTTAATTGATAGGATTATTTCAAATAAAAATGAATATGATAAATTAAAATTTGATTATTTAAATCCAAAATTAATAGAGAAAATTAAATTTAAAAATTATCATAATTTTTTTGAAACTATTATGAATTGTGATATTCAAAATTATCTTACTGATGATATTTTGGTTAAAGTTGACAGATCATCTATGATAAATAGTCTTGAAACAAGAGCGCCTTTTTTAAATAAAAATATTTTCATTTTTTCTCAAAATCTTCAAGATCATAGAAAGATAAAGTTTTTTAAAGGAAAGTTTTTTTTGAGGGAAATTTTAAAAGAAATGTTACCTAACAATTTAATAAGTGGTCAAAAAAAAGGTTTCTCTTACCCAATTTCTAATTTTTTTTGTGATAAAAGAAATGAAAAATGGATTAATGATATTTTTTTTGTAAAATCAAAACAAGAAATTAATTTAATTGACAATGAAACAATTAATAAAATATTTAAATTACATACAGAGAAAAAAATAGATTATTCCAAAGTTTTGTGGTCAAACTTAGTTTTAAGGTTGTGGCTTAAAAGGAAAGGCTTTGTTAGTTGAAAATTTTTGCCGTTATTCCATGTTTCAATGTTGGATCAAGTGTTATTAAATTAATTAACAAAACACTGCCTCATGTAGATAAAATAATCATAATTGACGATTGTTGTCCAAGAAACACTGGAGAAAAAGTAAATAAATTTTTTAAAAAAAATAACAAAGTAGTTGTATTGTTAAATAAGAAAAATTTAGGTGTAGGGGGAGCCGTCAAAAGAGGATATTTGTATTCATTAAAAATAGGATGCAATTATGTTGTAAAATTAGATGGTGATGGTCAGATGGATCCTAAGCACATTCCAAAATTTCAAAAAATAGCAAGAATTAAAAATGCTGACTATGTAAAAGGTAATCGATTTTTTAAATCAAAAGAAATTTTTAAAATGCCTGTTATAAGATTTCTTGGCAATATTGGAATTTCTTATCTTGGAAAATTGTCAACTGGACTATGGCACATTTTTGATTTTTCAAATGGATATACTTTTATCAAGAGCGATGTATTAAAAAAAATAAATTTTAAAAATGTTAAAAATAACTATTTTTTTGAAACTGATATTTTGTTTCAATTAGGTATCATTAAAGCAAAAGTATTTGATTTAAACATTCCTGCAAGATATACAAAAGTTCAAAGTAATTTAAGCGTTTTAAAAGTTACACATTATTTTTTTTTATATAATTTAATAAATTTTTTTAAGAGACTTGTCAGATGAAATTATCGATAAGTGAAAAATATTTTCTTTTCTTTATTATTTTAATTAGTTTTTTAACAAAAATTTTTGTAGCTTTTAATTTTAATTTACCTAATTTTGTAGACTCACAAGCATATTCTAAGGCTGGTTTCGAATTTATTAATTTTTTTAGAATTGAAAAAGTTGTTGTGATGCCATTATACAGTATAATTGCATATTTTAATGATACATTATTTGAATTTAATTTATTTAATATAATTTTTTCTTTAATAAATATTTATTTAATTTTTTTAATTACTAAAAAAATTTTTCAATCTAATCGAATAGCTATGATTAGCTCATTTTTAATGGCTTTTTATCCATTTAATATTTTTTACTCAGTTACTGGTCTTTCAGAAACTTTTTTTTTAACACTTTTACTACTTGGGTTTTTCTTTTTACATAATAAGAAAATCTACTTAAGTTCTATTTTTTTTACTTTATCTATTTTATCTCGACCAATTGTAGAAATAATATGTCCAATTATAATTATGTTTTTCTTAGTTTTTATTTTTAAATACAAAAAAAAATTAATATTAATAAATATTTTCAAATATTTAATGGTTTACATAATTCTTATGTCACCCTGGTGGTACCATAACTATTTAAAATATGGGAAATTTGTAAGATTAAATATAGGTTCAAGTTTTGTATTATATGTTGGAAATAATCCATTAAATAAAACTGGAGGTGGAGTGATAATAGACGAGGATGATTTGAGAAAATTTCCAGAAAGATTTACTAAAACAGTAAAGGATTACGACTTCGAAGAATTTAGAAATAAACCAGGATTTGAATTAAAGGTAGATTATGTTGATCCTAATGGAGATGTAACATCATACAAGATTGGCTATAACAAAAACCAAGTTGATCCTGCTTTTGGAGAGAAATTAGGTATAGTAACACGGATTAAGGGTGACAAATACGCTTTGTTAAGAGAAGAGCAATTTAAAAAATCTGCTTTAAAATATATTAAAGAAAATCCGCTTATATTTCTAAAAAATATGTTTAAAAAGTTCAAAAATTTTTGGAGCATCACGCCAAATAGTCATGAATTTAGGAATAATTCATTTTACTTGATCGTGTCTTCATCATCTATATTTTTATTATATTTTTTTTCAATTATGGGAGCTTTATTGAGTAAAAATTATAAAAATAAACTGTTGCTTCCTTTTTTTATACTCTTAATTTACGTTAATTTTGTTCATATGATTACAATTAGCTCTATAAGATACAGATTTATATTGGAGTGGATTTTAATTATTCTTGCCTCATATTCTTTAAATTATTTCTACAATAGAATTAGGAAATGATAGTTTATTTTGCATTAATATTTGCTCCTATTTTTTTTATTTTTTCAAAAAAACAAAAAAATCAAATACCGTATTTATGGTTTTTTTTAATTCTATTGACATTATTTTTAGGATTAAGGTTTGAGATGGGTACAGATTGGTATGAATATTCTAAAGATTTTTATCGTCAAAATGAACTTTATAAAAACACACACATAGAAGAGTTTCTTAGAATAAAATATTTTTTTAATTTAAGTATTGTCAATTTAATTGGTCACATGCCATTCTATAAATTAAATTTAGTAATATCTAATTTTATAACGAAAAATGTTATTTTTTTTAATGTAATTAATTCGTTTATTGCTGTTTATGGAACATATTTATTTTGTAAAGTAATGAATTTAAGAAATTCAAATATATGGCTAATGATATCTTTTTTGTTGCCTTTTTTATTTTTTATTTCTACCGATGTTATAAGACAGTATTCGGCACTAGTATGTGTAAGTATTGCAATTGCATTTCTTTTAAAATCACAAACTAAAAAATTCATATATTTTATAATAGCTGCATTTTTTTTTCATATTACGGCGATTATATTTTTATTTTTATTAATTTTCGTTAATAAAAAAATAAGAAATTATTTTTTAGTTTTTATATTTTTAACAACCAGTATAAGTTATCTCTATTCTGGTCAAATTATTTATTATAAGCTTTTTAAGTTTTATTTATCAGAGGATAGGTTAATGACATACAGCATAAATATTAATATTTTTCTAATTCTTTTTGCAATTTTTATTTTTGTATTCTTTTTTAAGAAGAAAAACTTTAATAAGAGAGAAAAAAAAATAAATTTATTTTTTATTTTATATGGTGCTTTTTGTTTTATTATTTCAATATTTGATGACACTGCTTCTTATAGACTTTCAATTTATTTAATAATTTTTTTTTGTATTATTATTCAAAAATACATGACAATTTTATCAGGAGAAAAACTTATATGGTTTAAATCAAGTACTTACACTTTTAGCTTAACCTTTTTATTTGTTTGGTTAAATTTTTCAAATCATTCTCATGTATATGTGCCTTATAAAAATATTCTTTTTTTAGATAAAAATTTTTTAGATACAAAAACTCAAATATGTGCTCAAAAACCATTCTTATGTAATTTTGTCCAATGATAAATCTAAATTTTACATTGTTAATTTTTCTGATTTTTCTAATTATTATTACTTTAAAGATAAATTATTTTTCAAAATTAATATCAATTTATGATTTACCAGATAACAAAAGAAAACTTCACAGAAAAAAAACTCCTATAATTGGATGGATATACCCTTTTTTTGCCTTAATATTTTTATGTCTGATATCTTTTTTTGATAAAGAAAATTATATTTTTGCTCAAGAAATTTTTATTATCTATGATCAGCCTAATTTAAGATCATATTTTTCATTTTTTGTAGGATGTTTGTGTATTTTTTTTATAGGTATTTTTGATGATAAAAAAAATATTTCAGCAAGCAATAAGATAATATTTCTAATAGCTATTTTGTATTTATTAATCAGTTTTGATAAGGATTTAATAATATCAGAATTTTATTTAGAATTATTTGATAAGTTAGTAGTACTTGAAAATTTTTCATTACCTTTCACTATACTTTGTATTTTCTTTTTAATTAATTCTTTAAATTTATATGATGGGATAAATCTGCAATCTTCTATATTTTTTATATTTATTTATTTTGTGCTAATTTCAAAAGGAATATCTAGTGAAATTTTAATATTTTTTTTAATTTCAAATATATTTTTTGCAATTAAAAATTATAAAGGAGAGATTTTTTATGGTGACTCGGGTGTTTATATTAATTCCTATGTTCTAAGTTATTTTTTAATAAAGAGTCATAATTTAAATAGTATTTTGTCTCCAGAATTAATATTTCTAGTATTATTTCTTCCCTCAATAGATTTGCTAAGATTATTCATGGTAAGGATAATTCAATTTAAAAACCCATTAGACGGTGATCGAACACATATACATCATATTCTTTTAAATCAATTCAATCAAAATATTTATAAAGCTAATTTTGTACTAATTTTAATGTTTGTTTTACCATACATATTCTATGATGTTATGAATACAAATTTTTATTTATCATTTTTCATATCATTCATTATATACTTTCTATTTATCATTAATTTTTATAGAAGAAGACCTAAATGAAAAATTTAAACTTATATAAAATAGGTTTTTCTGTAATTTATATTATTATGGTTGTGAGTATTTCTACCAGTATGTATTACAAACAAAATTTTAAGGATTACGCAAAGGTACTGATAAGTTATAGCCAATTTCAATTTGAAGCGCATTCGCAAGTTAAAAAATTATTCAGAGATAAAGAATTTTATAACAAATGGAAAAATAATCATGAATGGATTGCTGATATTTCTAATTATATTAAGGAAGGTGATTTTGATTTAGAAAATGGGTATGTAAAAAATAAAACTGTAAATTTTGATTTATTAAGAGAGACAGCTCAGACATACGTAGTAGAAATAGAGAAACTTGAGTTGAATGAATTTAGATCAATTGTAGAATATTTACATTTTTGCACAGAACATGTTGAAAAGCTTTATATTGACAAATATCCCAATATAAACTTTCAAGTTTCATTTCCATCATCTTTTTATAAAAAAGGATTTAGAAATTTAGAATTTTTTATATTTTTAGGAATTTTTGGTGGATTATTTTCACTAAGTTTAATTTTATATGCTTACAATGAAATTAAATCTTTGAAATTGCTTAAATAGTAGTTCGATTTAGAAAAAATATCATATTCACTCGAAAGAATAGCGTGTTCATTAATACAATTATTTACAAATTCAATTTCTTTATTTGTCTTATAAAATTTATTTAACTCTTTCGATTGTTTGTAGGGATGAACCATAAGCTCAAGAGTAATATTTTTATAATTTGTTTTAATTAAATCTAAATAGCTTTTTTTATTTATTTTTTTCGTTGAATCTAAGTCATAAATTGAGGTTATAAAGTTATTACTTAGAAAATTTTTTTTCCAAAAAAATAAATTTATTGATTTAAAATAAGTTTGTTTAAAAAATCGGCTTAAGTTAAATATTGGGTTTGAAAATTTTAATGGATTTAAATTTCTTAATTTTATTTGCTTTGAAATTATTATCTTTTCTAAGGATTTTATTATGAATGGATTGAAGTGTGTATGATTATCAGAATCGAAATGAGTAAAATCTATATTTTTATCAGCGCAGAAATTTAGCTGCGCCAGAAACTCTGCCCTTATGTCATTTGGGTTAATTTTTTTTTTTAATATTCTTTTAAATAGCTCTCTTCTAGAGAAAAAGTTTTTATCTTGATCTGTTAATGTTGAAACTCCAGTTAAAGATTTTCCTCTTACTAAATTAAAGTGTAATCCAATAGGTAATTTAAATTTTATTGCCAATTCTAAAGCGTGGATAGTTGAGAGCATATTTACCATCAAAGTTGCAGATGTTATATTTTTTTGAACAAAACAATCAATTATTGAGTCATTTACGGATTCACAAAGTCCAAAATCGTCAGCATTTATAATTAATTTATTCACAAAATTAAAATTTAATTTATTAGTAAATTATGAAAATTGTTTTTTTTTCAAATAATGTTCAAAATACAGAACACTTTAGGTTACCTCTTGTCAAGTTTTTAAATAAAAAAAAACATAAAATCTACTTAATTACTTTTGATAAAAAAGATCGAAAAATTCAATCAAATTTTAAAAAGAATTTTCATAATATTTATAATATTAATATACCGAATATAAATTTGTTTAGTTTAACAAAAAGTATCATTATAATTTACAAATTATTAAAATTTATAAATCCAAATATAATTTTAAGTTATACGCTTCAG
>MDSV01202082.1_pt1 | contig 10170 bp, 9 predicted proteins | sample 810851 | NCBI WGS metagenome assembly MDSV01 (sample SAMN05326640, study PRJNA326480) | marine metagenome | isolation source: seawater | place: Atlantic Ocean: North East | collected 2012
AATGGATAATCATCCAATTGAAGTGATTGAAGAGGCTCTCCCCTACATTGACGTTTTATCAATTCAACCCAATGGCTGTTCCTTAAATATAGAATATTGTAAAAAAATGTATAATCTAACAAATAAACCTATATTGATTTGTGATCATCAATGTAGTTTTCCTACAGAGGAACATAAACATACTATGTGGAAACAATTAGAAGATCAAATAACTGCAGCTAAGAACTATAAAGAATATATATTAAATGCAGTTAATCAACCCTATATCATTGGGTACCATAGGTGTCAGTACATTGATCGCTATAATCATTCTTTAAAGTTACTTAAACAAGGGATGATTAAAGGAAGTGGTGATGCTTATGAACCACATGCGCAAATTATAACTGAGGCAAATAATATAATTCAAAATATTTTCAAAAAAAATAGATTACATCTCTAATAATTCAAAATCAGATAAAAAATCCAAAACTTCATTTTTTATACTCAATGTACCACCTTTTATACTACTTTCAATATTTATTGGAATTTGAGGATCATGTAAGGATTTACGCATTAGAATCCATCCATTTGGTGTACTAGCATGAACTCCTTCATGATTATTTGGAGTAAGAGACCACACTTTATGAGATTGAACATAAGTATTAAATTTATTTAGAATTTGATCTGCGTAAATTGAAAATTCTGAACATAAAATTTTAGGTCTAAATTCAACAGCATCATCCGGCTCATAAAAATCCTTAATTAATTGATCAATAGTTCCTTGATTTAAAAATTTCATTTGAGCTATTTTAATTAAAATTTTTGCTATTTGGTAGGCTCCATCATCTAAATAATAATTTTCTCTTAAAGCACCATGACCAGATGTTTCCAAAGCTAATTCACTACAGATACCGTTATTATTAAGTCGAATGGATTCATTAATAACATTTTTATATCCGCGCTTAAATCGATGATGTATACCTCCAAGTTTCTTAATCCATAAATTTAAATTGGTTGAGGTTATAGAGTCAGTAACAATTGTTGTATTAGGATACTCCTCTAAAACAATACTCGACATTAAAGCAATAAATCTATTTCTGTTAATTGGGATTCCATTTTTATCAACTGCTCCGGCTCTATCTACATCAGTATCAAAGATAATACCAAAGTCTGCTTGATGTTTTTTTACAGCATAAATAATTGAATTCATAGCATCTGAATCTTCAGGATTTGGAATATGATTTGGAAATAAACCATCTGGTTCTAGAAATTTACTTCCTTCAGTATCAGCACCTAATGGGATTAAAACATGTTCAACAAAGAAACCACCTGCTCCATTTCCTGCATCAACAATAATCTTTAAATCATTCAGCGGTTGTTCGAGACCTGTTTTCTCTTGAATAAGTTTTACTAAATACGATGAATACTCAGTTATAATATCTATATTTGTTGTTGAAATAAGTTTTTTTCCGTTAAAGATGCCTCTATTTTCAGCTATCGATAAAATTTCATTAATATCACTCTTATCTAATCCACCTTTATTAGTAAAAAATTTAAATCCATTACGATTATATGGTAAGTGACTAGCGGTTAGCATAATTGCTCCATCATATTTAAAATTTTTAAATATGGTAGACATAAACATTGCGGGTGTAGATGCTAAACCACAATCACCAACAATACACCCATTAGCCTCTAAACCTTCACAGACGGATTGCTTTAAATCATTTGCTGAAAGACGAGAATCATGTCCTACTGATATTTTAGGATCACTAAGATTATATTTATTTTTTAACCAAACAGAGAAAGCCCAAGAAATAGAACGAGCTATTTCATTTGTAAGAGTTATTGGCTCATTCTTTATTCCCTCAAGAGCAACTCCCCTTATATCACTTCCATTTTGTAAATCTTTCCATGTACTCATTATAATTCGAGCAGTTCTTTCGCCTTTTTATAAACATTTTTAATGGTGAAACCAAATTCTTCTAACAAAACACCATAAGGAGCGGAGGCACCGAAATCATTCTTACAGATCATTTTTCCTTTTCTTCCAACGTATTTTTCCCAACCAAAACTTGTTCCTGCCTCAACTACTATACGTTTATCACATGAATCTGGTAAAACAGACTCTTTGTATTCCTTTGACTGATTTTCAAATAATTCACAAGATGGCATACTTATAACACTAACAGTATATCCTTCAGATGCTAATTTTTCACCGACATCTAATACTAGCTGTACTTCAGATCCTGTTCCTATTAAAATAATATCTATTTCTTTTTGGCTGGAGCTCCATAGTATATAAGCCCCTTTTTCTAGTTCTTTTGCTGGCGTATATTTAGTACGATCTAATGTAGGTAAATTTTGTCTTGTAAGTAAGAGTGCTGTAGGCCCATTTAAATTTTTAAGCGCTGTCTCCCACGCTACTTTAACCTCATTTGCATCACATGGACGAATTACAGTCATATTATGTATCATTCTTAAACTTGCACAAGTTTCTATAGGCTGATGTGTTGGCCCATCCTCTCCAACACAAAAACTATCATGAGTAAATACATATATTACTGGGACACCCATTAAAGCAGCTAGGCGAGCTGCAGGTCTAAGAAAATCTGCAAACACAAGAAATGTTCCACCGTAAACTCTTAGCCCACCGTGAAGTTGAATACCTGTCATAATTCCAGCCATACCTAATTCACGTACTCCAAATCTAAAGTTTCTACCAGAGAATGATTTTTTTCCAATATCATCATAAGACTTCATATAAGTATTATTTGACGGAGCTAAGTCCGCAGATCCACCAACCAAATACGGTATATTATCAGCTAATATCTGAATAGTTTGCCCAGATGAAGCTCTTGTTGCCATTGATGATCCTGATTCAAATTCCGGTAGAATATCCTCAAAATTTGGTAAAACTAAATTAAAAGCACTTTCCCATAATTTAAATAAATCCTTATTAGACAACTTCCAATTATTAAATGAATTACACCACTCTAACTCTTTTTCCTTCATTTCATTATTACGATTTGTAAAAATATTTTTAACTTCTTCAGAAATATAAAACTGCTCATTGGGTAAACCTAAATTTTTCTTACTTAATGCTACTTCCTCTTCTCCTAAAGGAGCACCATGACAATCATGACTGCCTGCTTTATTTGGAGAACCATAACCGATTGTAGTATTACAAATTATTATTGATGGTTTAGTTTTATTATTTTGAGCAGAATAAATAGCTTCAGAAATCTGATCATAATCATGTCCATTAATTTCTTGAACATGCCAATCATATGCCTCCATTCTCTTTTTAACATCATCGGTATATGTCATATGTGTATCACCTTCGATAGAGATGAAGTTTTGGTCGTAAAAAATAATTAATTTTCCTAATCCATGGTTACCGGCCATTGAAAAAACTTCGTGAGAAGCTCCTTCTTCAAATTCACCTTCAGAAGCAATGACATAAGTATAATGATCAATAATTATTTGCTCTGAAGTATTATATCTTGAGGAAAGGATCTCCTCGGCTATAGCCATGCCTACCGCATTTGCACAACCCTGCCCTAATGGACCAGTTGTTGTTTCTACTCCTAGCGCATGACCATATTCAGGATGACCAGCTGTAATTGAATTCCATTGTCGAAAATTCTTAAGCTGATCTAAAGTCATATCTTCAAAACCCGCTAAATGTAATAATGAATAATGCAACATTGATCCATGACCAGCTGATAAAATAAAACGATCTCGATTTATCCATGATGGGTTCTTAGGGTTATGTTTTAAAAATTTTAACCATAGTACTGTTGCAACATCAGCCATTCCCATTGGCATACCTGGATGACCTGATTTAGCGGCTTGTACCCCATCCATTGCTAAACCTCGAATTGTATTTGCTACTAAACTTAAATTCATTTTATCCTCTATCTATATTATAAAAGTCTTAATAAAGTTATTAATTTAACTTTTTAATGGAACAGAATCAATCCATCCTCCACCTAAAACTTCATCATCATTATAAAAAACAGCAGCTTGTCCAGGTGCTAAAGCAAATTGAGGTTCATTAAAATCAACTTGAGCTTCATTATTCTCAAAAATTGTTACATTAGCGATTGATCCATTGCTTCTGTAACGAGGTTTTACCTGGCATACTAATTTTTTGTTATTACTTATATTATTAATCCAATGCAAATCTCTTAATTGACATATTGAATTCATTATTCCCGGTCTTGGTGCTATCTCAATTTGATTTAAATTTTTGTTTAATCTTTTTACATACATTCTTTCACCTAATGCAACTCCAAGACCACTTCTTTGACCAACAGTATATTTGTGTAATCCATTATGATAACCAACAATTTCTCCGTTATGATCAATAATATCACCTCTTATGGAAGCAGATTTATTCTTACTCTCTACAAATTCCGCAAGCTTTCCTTCCTCAATAAAACATAAATCCTGACTATCTCCTCTCGAAACAATAGGAAGACCTCTTTTTTTAGAAAACTTACGTACCTCAGATTTAGGAAGATCAGCAAGCGGAAATAACAAATGCTCTAATTGATACTGATTTAAACGATGTAAAAAATAAGACTGATCTTTCTCAGGATCTTTTGCTGAAAACAGCTGATAATGACCGTTATGATTTTTTTTAACTCTTGCATAATGTCCTGTAGCCACATATTTACAATTTAATTGCTGAGCACGTTCCAATAAAAATCCAAATTTAATAAATGAATTACATTGGATACATGGTGAGGGAGTCTCTCCAGAAACATATCCATCTACAAAAGGTTCTACAATTTTTTCTGAAAATAAATTCTGAGCATTAACTACGTAATGACGAATATTTAAATATGAACAAACTTTTCTTGCACGTTCTACATCCTCAAGGGAGCAACATCTTGATCCTTCTTTCCACATATGAGCCGTAAGTCCTATTACTTCATACCCTTTATCAACCAGCATAGCTGCAACAGCAGAACTATCTGTTCCTCCACTCATACCAACAGCAACACGTTTTTGGATAAATTTATTTCTCATATACAATAACATTATATATCTAAATACTTTTAATCAAGTGTGACTTCTAGCGACTATTGATGATAAAAACATAATGATATGAGTTTGACAGAATCGTCTTTAAACGATTAATTAACACTTTCTTAAAAAATTAGGAGTTTTATTATGTCAATGCATAGTAGTTTAAAGGGTGCAGCTAAAATACGAGCCAAACGTAATGTGCTTAAACGATTTGAAAGAGTGGATAGTCTTAAAAAAACAGGACGATGGAAAGACGGGGATCGCGCTTTTGGTTTGCCTAAAACTAAACCAGAAGAATAGAAAATTTTTTGTTTTTTAAAGGAGAGCACCTTCGGTAAACCGTAGGTGTTTTTTTATGAATATTATTAAAAATATAAGATTACAGAAATATATGGCGAATTGCGGTCTTGGTTCACGTAGATTTTGTGAAACTTTAATTTCAGCAGGAAGAGTTAAGGTAAATAATAGTATTATACGAGAATTAGGAACAAAAATTAATCCTGATAATGATAAGATAGAATGTAATGGTAAGATTTTAAATAAAGAAAATTTAGTAACATTTATTGTCAATAAGCCAATTAAAACAATCTGTACGTCAAATGATCCTAAAAATAGACCTACTGTATTAGATTTATTAAAGGATTTGCCAGAAAGAGTATACACCATAGGAAGATTAGACTTCATGAGTGAAGGACTTATTCTAGTTACAAACGATGGTGAACTAGCTCATAAATTATCCCATCCGAAATATGAAATATCTAAAACCTATAAGGTAACGATTAATAAACAACTCACTTCTCAAGAACTATTAAGAGTTATTAAAGGAGTACCTAATAAGGGAGAGTTACTAAAATTTACCAATATTGACAATGGAAGAAGAACTAATGATGGGTTCATATATAATATTATTTTAAAAGAAGGAAAAAATCGTCATATTCGGAGAGTTATGGATACAATTGAAAAAAAAATCATTAGACTAAAGCGTGTCTCTATCGGTCCAATTTTACTTAAAAATTTAAAAATCGGTGATTATAGAGTAGCAAAACCATCTGAATTAAAGCAACTTCGTAAAATTTATATGAAAAAAATCAATTGACTCTTTTAAGAAATAATATCAGCGTGTCATGCTTTATTTTAAATGCAGGAGAAAAAAATGAGTAAAACAGAAACAAAATGCTTACATGCAGGATATGAAAATGCTGAATCAACAACTAAGGTTCATGCTGTGCCATTATACAGAACTACTTCTTATCGTTTTGATAGCTGTGAACATGCAAATAATCTATTTACATTAAAAGAGCTTGGTAACATTTATACTCGTTTAATGAATCCAACAACTGATGTATTAGAACAAAGAGTTGCAGCATTAGACGGAGGTGCTGCTGCTTTAGGTTTAGCCTCAGGAACAAGCGCAGCCTTTTATAGTATAATTAATTTAGCACAAAAAGGTGACGAAATCGTATCAGCAAATAATTTATATGGAGGGACATATACACAATTTAACGACATTCTTCCTTCAATGGGTATTAAAGTTAATTTTGTTGACCCCTTAGATCCATCAAATTTTTCTGCTGCAATAAACGAAAAAACTAAAGCTCTGTATTGTGAAGTTGTTGGTAATCCCCTTTTGGATCTAGTTGATTTACAAGCTATTGGAGATATAGCTCATGAAAATGGAATTCCTTTAATCGTAGATGCGACATTCTCTACTCCGGCATTATGTCGTCCACTTGAACATGGAGCAGACATAGTAGTTCATTCACTAACAAAGTGGCTAGGTGGTCATGGTACCGTAATTGGCGGAATAGTTGTTGATTCAGGTAAATTCGATTGGACGACTGGTAAGCACCCGCTGCTCTCGGATCCTGAGCCTAGCTACTGGAATGTAAGTTTTGCAAATGATTTAGGCGACTTAGCTCCTTTAGCATATATTTTAAGAATGAGACTAATCCCTTTAAGAAATTTAGGGGCATGTATTTCTCCAGATAATTCATGGCAAGCACTTCAAGGCATAGAAACTCTTTCATTAAGAATGGAAAGACATTCAGAGAATGGATTGGCTGTAGCAAAATACTTAGAACAACATCCTAAGATTGAATGGGTTCGTCATCCATCATTAAAAGGTGATAGCTCTTATGAATTAGCACAAAAATATTTACCAAATGGTTCAGGCGGTATGGTAGTTTTTGGAATTAAGGGTGGTGCCAAAGCAGGAATAAAATTTATCGAATCATTACAGCTATTTTCACATTTAGCTAATGTCGGGGATGCCAGAAGCTTAGCTATTCATCCTGCTAGTACAACACACTCTCAGCTATCTGAAGAGCAACAAATAGATGCACGAATTACCCCTGATCTTGTTCGTTTATCAGTTGGACTTGAACATATTGATGATATACTAGCAGATATAGATCAGGCTTTAAATATTATATAATAATTTAAAGACAGAATCGGAGTTTTGATGAATACACATACCCAATTCTTCAGCTACGGTGAAAATAGAGATGATAAACTTTGTCTTCATGACGGGACATTTTTTGGACCTATTACTTTAGCCTACGAAACATATGGAAAATTAAATAAAGATAAAAATAATGCTATATTAATTTTTCATGCTTTATCAGGATCTCAACATGTTTTGGGATTTAACCCAAACGTATCAAATATCAATCAAAAATGGACAGATGAATGTCAAACAGGATGGTGGGATTCATTCGTAGGTTCTAAGAAAATGATCAATACAGATAACTATTTCGTTATTTGTGTAAATTATTTAGGCGGCTGTTATGGAACAACTGGACCTAGTTCTATAGACCCAAAGACTAAAAAATCATATGGGGGATCATTTCCTAATATTAGTTTTGGAGATATTGTCGACTCTCAACTACCATTATTTAATAATTTAGGTATTTCTACTTTTCATGCTGTTATAGGCTCATCATTAGGAGGCATGCTTGCTTTAAATTTTTCTACTCGTTATCCAGAAAAAGTTGATAGGGTAATTACTATTGCATGTGGTCTAAGATCTCCTATATTAACAAAAACTCATAATCTTGAACAAATATTAGCAATTGAAAATGATGCGAGCTTCAATAACGGGGATTATTACGAAAATAGAAACCCTACTAAAGGCTTAATCCTTGCAAGAATGATTTCGCATAAAACATTTGTATCATTAAAATATATAAAATCACGGATGAAAGATATGTGTATTCAAGATGATGATTTGTCTTGGTATAAAATTAAAACACCACTTGAATCATATCTCTTATATCAAGGTCGCAAATTTTCAAAAAGATTTGATGCTAATACATATTTACATCTAATGTCAGCATGGTCAAATTTTGACCTAGCAAAAGAACATAATGTAAAAAAAGATGAGGACATCTTTAAAAAATGCCTACATCAAAAATATCTTCTTTTTACAATTAATTCAGATTGTTGTTTTTATCCGGAAGAGCAGATAGAATTATACCAAGCATTACAAAAATCAATGATTAATACCACTTATGTAACTGTACCGTCGGAAAAAGGTCATGATTCATTTTTACTTGAACCTGAGTTATATCATCAGGAAATAAGAAAGGCATTAACTTCATGATTGTTCTGTTATCTCCATCAAAAAACATGGATACATCCCCTTCAAAATTATCAGAAAGAGGAACTCAGCCAGAGTTTTTAAAATCTTCATCTCTATTAATAAAACAATTATCGAAAATGTCTCCTTCTGAAATTTCGAAGCTCATGAAAATTAGTGATAAACTTGCAAAACTAAATTATGATAGATTTAATCGGTGGGAAATTCCTTTTACTACATCAAATTCAAAACTAGCATTACTGTCCTTTACTGGTGAAGTTTATACAGGACTTTCTGTTAATAAATTCACATCAAAAGATTTTTTATTTTCACAACAAAAGTTAAGAATTCTATCTGGATTATATGGTATTTTAAAACCAATGGATTTAATTCAACCTTATCGATTAGAAATGGGTCGAAATATTAAAACTAAAAAAGCTAAAAACTTATATGAATTTTGGGAAAAAGACATAGCTGATCATTTAGAAAAGATAGATAATGATACCATAATAAATCTAGCTTCAAATGAATACTTTAAAGCTGTTAATACAAATAAGATTTCTAAAAAGATTATTTCTCCTATCTTTAAAGATCATAAAAATGGACAATATAAAATTATTAGTTTTTATGCAAAAAAAGCACGAGGCTTAATGGCTCGTTATATTATTCAAAATAAAATAAATAATATAAAAGACTTAATCGGATTTAATCTTGAGGGATACTACTATAATAAAAATCTTTCTACAGATGAGAATCCTACATTTATACGTGCAGCAACTGCATAAAGGGATAAGGGATGAAGGTTTTATACGACGGAAACTGCTCTGTATGCGCAAAATTTAAAAAAATAATTAACGATAAAGATCAAAATAATCGATTTCTTTTTATTGATATTAATGATTCGGATAAAATTTCTAAATTGTCCGCTATTTCCAATCATAAACTAACATCTAAAATTCATGTTATTACAAAAGAAAAAGAAATAATTAGTGGCATGGATGGAATAAGAGTAATATCTAAAGAGTTAGGCTATAATAAATTTTCGAAAATAAGCTCACTTCCTATTTTAGATAAGATATTTAATTTATCATATTTTATTATATCTAGGAATCGAAAGATTATTAGCCTTATAATTAAAAATTAATAAAATAATTATTTTTATTGATTAAGTGAAAAGTAAATCCTCTTAATATTTAATGAATCATAAGAAGTTTTTATTTTATTTAGAAGAAGATTTTTATTTATCTCAAATTCACTCAACCAACTAGAATTAAAAACAAAAATACAAAGATTATAATCTTTAATAAATCCAGGCTGAGAGTGCTCGGCATATTTTGGACCTATTTCTTTATTAAGAATCTCTTCCCATAAATCTTTCCAATTATCTCTTAATATAACGACTGATGATTGAATAGGTTTATTTAAATTCTCCATTACGACAGGAATTAGTTCCTCAATGTTTTTTATATTACGATGTGGAGTAAAATATTTATCTGTTCGAAGTCTTTCGCAGTCTATATCCCATCTATCCTTATTAATTTTTTTATCTCTTGGATCTTCCATAAATAATAAAT
>MDSV01227002.1_pt1 | contig 10170 bp, 3 predicted proteins | sample 810851 | NCBI WGS metagenome assembly MDSV01 (sample SAMN05326640, study PRJNA326480) | marine metagenome | isolation source: seawater | place: Atlantic Ocean: North East | collected 2012
AAATGGGACTATTAACACAAACTGATTATCAGTATTATTTAAATACTCAAAAATTTACGGCTACAGCAAGCCAGACAGAGTTTTTACTTACGTTTGATCCTTTACCGGCTAGTAAAGCAGATTTTCTTGTATATGTAAACGACGTAGAAGTTGATGATGATATATATTCATATTCAAATACAGGAGGTAATGCTGGTAAAGTTATTTTTACATCGGGTAGAGCTGTAAATGATATTGTTGAAGTAAAATTAAAAAAATCTAACGCTGGTAATTATAGATATATAGAATTAAAAAATATTGTAAATAACTTTATGATGGCTTATGTTGGTCAAGATAAAGTAATACCTAAAATGAAAAGAGCTGACGTTTTGTTTTATGCAAAACGCGGTATACAAGAATTCAGCTATGAAATATCAAGAGTAGAAAAAATACAAGAGGTTGAGGTGCCGGATTCATTAGGAATAGTAATGCCGAAGGATTATGTAAATTACGTGCAAATATCTAGAATAGATGATATAGGTGTAGAACACCCATTATACCCTGCAAGATTTACTTCTAACCCATCTCAATCTGTATTACAAGATGATAATTATAATTATTTATTTGATAACGATGACTCTGTACTAACTGGTTCACCTGAACTTTCAAAAAGATTTAGAGAGGCTAGTGCGCAAAATATTTCTGGTAATGATCCTGCTGATGATGGCGATTTAAATCATGAAAGAATATCTGCGTTTGGTAAAAGATTTGGTTTAATACCAGAATTAACGCAAAAAAACGGTACGTTTGTAATTGACGAAACAAATGGAATAATAAACTTTAGCTCTGATTTAGTTGGAATTATAGTAACTATAAAATATATTTCAGATGGTTTAGGCACCGATGATGAAATGAAAGTACATAAATTAGCAGAAGACGCTATATATAAATACATCATACACTCAGTAGCAAGTACTAGAACTAACTACCCTGAGTATTTAGTTATGAGATTTAAAAAAGAAAAATTTGCAGCAATGCGAAACGCTAAACTTAGACTATCTAATCTAAAAACAAATGACCTTGCGCAAGTAATGAGAAACAAATCAAAACAAATAAAACATTAGTATGCCTGAAATTAAAAACGCTTTCATAAAAGGTAAAATGAATAAAGACCTTGATGAAAGATTAATTCCTAATGGTGAATATAGAGACGCATTAAATATAGATGTTGACTATGCTGAAAGTAGTGATGTAGGTGCATTAAAGAATATTTTAGGTAATACTCAAAAAGATTCTCTAAGTTTAACTAATGCTCATTGTATCGGACATGTTAAAGATACTGAAAACGACAAAATATATTGGTTTATAACTTCTGCGGGTAAAGACATGATTGCTGAATATAATGTTGCTACAGAGGCTATTGATGGAATTTTAGTTGATACTGGTAGTATTTTAAATTTTAATGAAGCTAATTTAATAACAGGAATTAGTATTTTAGATAGTGTTTTATATTTTACAGATAATTTAAATGAACCACGTCAAGTTGATATAGAATATTGGAGAGCAAAAACAGCAGCTGATAACAATACAACGACTACAGATTTAACAGCTGAAAGAATTACACTAATTAAGAAAGGTCCTTTGTCTGCTCCTACACTAAGCATGAGTAGCAGTACAAGAGGTGGTAATGGTACAGCTGGCAACACAGCTGTTAGTACTTCATCTATAAATTTAGGAGCAAGTACTGGTGCAGGATTAGTTAATGCTAAAGACTCGGGTTCAACTATATCGGGTACATTTACCCCAGCACCTACAAATTACAAAGCTGGTGATGTTGTAATATTAACATTTGATTTTGATGATACTAACGGTACTATAACTAAAACAGAAGCTAGAATTAAATTACCATCTGGCTATAGTACAGGCTCAACAACTTTTACAAATGCTGAAATATTAACTATAAGCAAACAAATGAGAGGGGCTACTGTGGCATATAATGCTTTACTACAAGAAGATGATCCTTTATTTGAATTAAAGTTTCCTAGGTTTGCATACCGTTATAAATATAATAATGGTCAATATAGTCATTTTTCTCCATTTAGTAATCCTGCTTTTTTACCTGATACAACGGTTGGTTCTGGTTCTGGTTTTGAGTATAATGCAAAGGACGGTTATAACTTAGCTATGGTAAATACTTTAAGAACCTTAGAGCTACAAGGATTAAATAATAATATAGATGCTACTGTTGATGAAATAGACGTATTATATAAAGATTCTGTAGGAAACAATTGTTATGTAGTTGATACTATAAAAAGAAATGGCGGAACGATAGCTAGTACATTTGAAGTAAAAGATGATCAGGTATTTAAAGTATTACCATCAAATCAATTATTAAGATTATTTGATAGTGTACCTAAAAAAGCAAAAGCTTTAGATATAACTGCTAATAGAATAATACTTGGTAATTACACACATCAATTTGATTTACCAACAACACCACCAACATTTGATATAAAATTAAAAAATAGATATACAGCCGCCGCTGCAGATAGAGTACAAAAGCAATCTATTAAATCAAATAGAAAATATCAATTTGGTGTCGTATATTCAGATGAATACGGAAGACAAACACCTGTATTAACAGACAAATCAGGGATTATAAAAGTTCCACCTGGCCAATCTAAAAATTTAACGCAATTTAATGTAAATGTAACAAGCTCGGCACCATCAGGTATGGCTAATTATAAATATTTTGTAAAAGAAATATCTAGTACAACACATAATTTATGTGCAGATAGTTTTTATCAAGATGATGATGGATATATGTATGTGTCCTTTCCATCTTCAGAAATAAATAAAGTAAAAGAAGAAGATATATTATTGCTTAAGAAAAAAGGTGGTAATGATCCTTCAGATATAACAGACAAATTTAAAGTATTAGATAAATTAACTGTTGCTCCTCCTTTTTTATCTAAACCTTTTGTTGAAAAATATAGAGCATCAAATTTTACATTTGGTAAAGAATTTGAACAAGATTTTGATCAAACAACAATAAAACCAGGTGTAACACCAGTACCAGGAAGAAACAGAGTTATTATAAGGGACATGTTTAATGTTGGTGAAGGCCAAATATTATCTTTTAGTTCAAAATATACTTCTAGTAGCAACGGTGTTTCACAGGAAGCTGTAGATAATTTAAATCCCGGTAAAAAAGTTAGATTTATAAATGGAGATGCAGAGTCAAATGTATATACAATAAGTTCTTTAGAAATAAACGCGGTACAAGGTGATGATGATATAGAATTACATTTTGAAGAAGAATTTGGAAATGATGTTACTATAATATATGATGGTTATGTTTCTAACCCTACAACCGCATCCGTATCTGGTGGTGCTAAAATGGTAGCTGTTGAACAAGAAGACCAAACGGGTAAAGCAGAATTTGCCGGTAGATTTTTCTTAAAATTAAAAGCAGATAGTAATTTGTTAGCTGATTTAAGTGGTACTACAAATACTGAAAACCTAGAAGCTATAAGTGTTATAAACTTAGACGGAGCAGATGATAATGATCAAAGGCAATTTCAATTAAGGTTTGGTGGTAAAAAAGATGCTGATTCAACTACAGATGCCAGTACTTTAGCTAGCAATGGAGGCTGGGACGGATGGGATGGCGGCGCATCAGAGTTAAATAGAGGTTTTCATTTTGCAATTGAAACAGATAGAACATATGGCGATGCAGATTCTAATTATCCTTCACACCCGTTTTTATTAAATTTAAAAGCTGGAAATTATTTACAATTTGATAATTTATCTACAGCTGATGCTGGATTTTATAAAATTGAAGAGGTATTTAACTATGACCAAAGTGATAATGATAGAGTATATGCTGTAAAATTAAATAGACAGTTAGATCAAAATTTAGTATTTTTTAGTGGTGCAAGCTCAAGTGATACTTTTGCAATAGCGGTTTTAGAATTTAAAACTGAAAATTTAAAAAATATAACAGACCCTCCAATATTTGAAGTTGAACCTAAGGACGATGTAGATATTGATTTATATTATGAAACACAAGAAAATTTTGCTATAGGTACTCTTGGTACAGCTGCTAATTTATCATATTACAACTGTTTTAGTTTTGAAAATGGAGTTGAGTCATTTATAATTAGAGATGATTTTAACGCGCCTGCATTAGGTAAAGGGGTTAGGGTTTCAACTATATTTGAAGATAATTATCAAGAGGAAGTTGTTAAAAGTGGTTTAATATTTTCACAAATATATAATAGTAAAGCAAGTGTAAATCATTTAAATCAATTTATAATTGCTGAACCAATAGTTAAAAATTTAAATCCCGGCTATGGTAGTATTCAATTATTACATACAAGATATAATGATATAATTGCATATTGTGAAGATAAAGTGTTAAAAGTATTAACTAGTAAAGACGCTTTATTTAATGCTGATGGTAGTGCTAATGTAACATCTAATAAAGCTGTATTAGGCCAAGCTATACCGTATAATTCAAATTATGGTATAGGAACAAACCCTGAAAGTTTTGCAGATTTTACATATAGAGGATATTTTGTTGATAAAAAGAGTGGTATTGTTGTAAGACATTCAGCAGATGGTATGGAAGAAGTTTCAAATTACGGCATGAAAGATTATTTTAGAGATAATTTAAGAGCACAAACTGGATTTATATATGGTTCATATGATGAAAAGAAAAGCCAATATAATGTAAGTTTACCAACAAGTGTTAACGCATCGTTGTCTTTTTCTGAATCAATAAATGGTTGGCCTAGCCGAAAGAGCTTTACAACGGAAGGTGGTATAAGCATAAATGGTCAATATTTTACATTTAAAAATGGTCATATATATAAACATCATACAGGAACAAGAAATACATTTTATGGTGTTAAAACAGACTCTGAGGTAACTTTTATATTTAATGAATCACCAGCCAATATGAAAAACTTTAGAACATTAAATTACGAAGGAGATAGCGGATGGACCTGTAATAGTATAACAACTGATCAACAGGACGGCTCTATTTCATCTTTTGTTCAAAAAGAAAATAAATACTATAACTATATAAGTGGTGTTGAAGAAACAGAAAGTACAGTAGATCTTAAAGCTTTAAATGTTCAAGGTATAGGTGCTTATACTTCACAAGCTGTAGTTAGTAGCAATAGAGTATTTACATTTGCAACTGGTTTTATTTTCAATAATGATATACAAATTGGTGATAAGTTATATTATGTAGATGGATCTGGTAATAATCAAGATTTAGGTAAAATTACCGCAATAAATAAAACAAACAAAACAATAACTATTGTTAATACAGGGGAAGTTCCGCAAGCAGCTGCATATATGTTTTATGTAAAAAATGCAGCATATTATACATCTGGTCTATTAGGTTACTATGCAGAAACAAAAATGACAAACACTGCGACAACTTCTAAGGAGATATACTCCGTTGGATCTGAGGTTAGTATAAGTAGTTAACATGTAATTATATAAATAAATAAAAATTATGGTACAACAAGCATTAGGTAGCGGTATTGGTGAAATAGCAGGAGTAGCAAAAGATTTAATCGGCGGTATGACCGGCGGAGCAGCTAGAGCTATAGGCGGTGCTGCTAAAATGATAGGATCATTCATAGGTGGTCGTAAAAGAAGACAAGAACAAAAAAGGGCAACAGCTGAATTGGCTCAACGTAAACAAAAATATGAGCAATTAGATACTTCTAATCCGTATCAAAATATATCAAATCCATATGTAAACCTTACTGTAAACACTCAAGCGGCAGATTTTGCAGCACAGCAAAGTTCACAAAATGCAGCTAATATAATGAGCGGTATGGCGGCAGCGGCTGGAGGAGGTGGTATTGCAGCTTTAGCACAATCAATGGCTAATGCCCAAAACCAACAAGCTCAACAGGCTTCTGCAGGTATTGCACAACAAGAATCAAGAAACCAAATGGCATCAGCACAAGGTGAAGCCAGAAGACAAAGCTTAGTAGCTCAAGGGGAACTACAATCAAGAAAAATGGAAGAAAATAAAGTTAGTACTTTATTAGGTATGGCTCAACAAAGAAAATCAGCAGCTGATCAAGCTAGGAAAGACGCTACACAGGCAACTATAGGCGGTATAAGCGATATGGCAATGGGTGCAGCAGGTATTGGTTATGGTGATGATACAGATTAAAATTAGAAAAAAATAAATTATGCCAGCAGATATAACATTAGTAAAAGGCGCAAGAGACGCGGCTCCTAAATTTCAAGCAATAGAATTATTTAGCGAAGAGCAGTTAAGAACTATGCAGCAAGCTACAATGGCTAAAAAAGCCTTGAAAGCAACCAGAGACGCAGCTATATCAGCTCTTGTTAGTGATATTACTGTAAATGAAAGCTTAACGCCACCACAACAAATTGATGCACAGTATGCAGCAGCTGGTAATATTAGAAATCAAGTTGCAGCATTAGCAGCACAAAGAGCTAAATTACCTGTAAATTCACCAGAAGCATTTGCTTTAGATCAGCAAATAAGTACATTAAAACAATCTTTTAATAATATGTCTACTAATGCAAAAGATTTTCAAGAACTACAACAAGAATATATTGATGGAAGCTGGAATATGTCGGGTGGTGTGAAAGAAGAAGATAGAAATAAGCTTGACGCTATATTTGCTAAAAATGAATATACTATTGAGTTTGATGAAAGAGGTAATGCTACTTATATTACAGAATTTGGTAACATGTCACAAAAGGATTTGTCTAACTATTATCTCAAAGATGACGAAATGGCTTTACAAATAGTAGATTATTCAGATGAAGCTTTATCATTAGGTAGTCAAGGAACGCTAATGAAAGAGGGTGACAGTAGATATAACATGCTAAAAACTAAAATTAGGAATGACATACGTAAAGGTGGTGAAGCAAGAATAAATTCTTTAATATATGATCCTCTTGTTGATGGGTTTGATTTACAGTTAACTGATTTAGGTGATCAACAGCTTAATGAAAACCAAGCTGTTGAGGCTATTATGGCTCGTTTAATAGATGTTAACGATCAAGGCTATAAAGAATATAAAGCTAAGCCTGGTAATAAAGTTACAGATCCTAAAGATAATAGAACACAAAGCGAAATACAAAGAAGCAATACCATAAAAGCATCAAGAAAAGAAATAGAGGGAATAAGTATAGGCACAAGGGTAAGAGATAAAAAATCACCATATACTGTTGAAAAAGAAGATGGTACAATAGAACAACGAGAAGGTTTTTCAATGAAATTTGAACCAAGACCATTAAAGCCAGTATTAACTGAGTATAATAATATAATTGGCTCTGAAAAATATAAAATAATTGAGATTGATGGTATATATTATTTAGAAAACCAAGACCCTGCTTTATCTAAAGAAGAAAGAATAGATTATAGAGAAAATATTAATGATGAAATTATAGAATTACAAAAAGGTAATGCTGAATTTTTAAATCAAAAATTAATGACTGATGTTTTTTCAGAGCAGTCAAAAGACAGATTAGGAACATCTGATGACGAAAAATTAGATTAGTATGTTTGAATTAGACGGTACAACTTATACGCTTGAAATACTGCAAGAAGCAGCAAGAAAACGTAATAGGGATTTTGACGAATACTTTAATTATTTAAAAGGCAGAGGATTAAAAGAAATACAACCTGATGGGCCTTCTGAATTTAAGTCTACAATTACAGAAGAAGAGCAGCAAAAACTTTCTAACTATGAGGAAGCAACAAAAATTACCGCTGTACAACAAAAACAAATTGATGACTTATATGGTACCGTAGAAGAACCTAATGTTGATTTTTTTAAAGAAAAAGAAAAAATTAAAATACCAAATTATAGTTTAATTGGGGCTACTCTTATTAGCAATCAAGTTAGAAGTGGTCAAGCTAAAGCAAATGCAGAAAAAATTAAAAGAAAAATTGATCAATTTGATGAAAAAGGTAAACCAATAACTGAAGATGAAGCAAAGCTATTAGTTTTACAAGATTTAAGAGATCAAAAAAGGCAGCAATTTATAGAGGATAATTACGATGTTTTTATAAATAATACATTTAAACAAAAAGAAAAAGGTCAAATTATTTTAGGTCGTGGAGGGGCAATTGAAACAGATGTTGAAGTATATAATAAAGAAGCTCAAGAAGAATATAGAAAAATTGCACAAAAAAATCAAAAAGATTATACAAATTATTTTGATGCTCAAACTAATTATTTAAATAATGTGAAAGCTGATCTTGATAAAACAGGAGAAGAACTACAAATTATAGATAATAAAATTAGAAATAATGAATATAGAAATCAGTTAAAAGATGGAGATGGGTATGTATTAATTGATGGTAATCCGGTTCCTGTAGATGTTTATGCAAATTATAGACAATTATTTGATTCATATAATAAAAAGGGTGAACAATTAGATGTAGGTGTAAAAAAATATACGGATTTTTTTGAAGCAAACCAAAAATATTTATCAAAAAATGCTATTGCAATAGATAGATTTAGCAGAGATTATGATTATACTAAAACCAACATTATTAAAAGTTTATTTGTTGGTGGTGATATAGTAAGAGAAGTTACTAAAGTTGCAACAGGTTTAGGTTTAGCACAAATACCTGGGGTTAAAGAATTTGTATTAAATGACATTATAAATAATAAAGGAAAAAAGATTAATATAGCTAACCAAATGGTTAAAGCTAGTAATATTGAATGGAGAAATTATAAAAATGAAGTATTAAAAAATTATGCACCAGATATAAGCTTTGCAAATGCTTTTAAAAATGGTAATGGAGGTAGATTTATTGCTCAAGAAGTAGCAAATCAATTACCTATATTTATTTTTATTGCAGCAACTGGTGGGGCTGGATCTGCAGCTGGTTTATCAACTACTGCTAATGCTGCTTTTACTGCCACTGCTATTGGAACTCAATCTGGCATGAAACAATTTGGCGACATGGAGTATGAAGAATACATGAGCCAATTAGATGATTTTAAATATAATGATGTAAAATATGATTTAAGCCATAAACTAGGTGTTAGTGCAGGTTTTGGTTTAGCAGAAGGGCTTTTTGGTACAGTACCAAGCTTTTACGCATTAAAAGCTGCTAATAGAGTGCTTAGGGGAGCAACGCCAAGAGGAATAGCTGATAGCTATTTAGGAGGTATGACTAAGTATTATACACAAAATGCAGCAGTTCCAATGTTTGCTGAATCTTTTGGTGAAGGGCTTACTCAATATACACAAAACATATTAACAGGTAGACCTTCTTTTGAAGGAGTTGATCATGCTGCTTTTTCTGGTTTAATGTTCGGTGTTTTATTAAATGGAGCACCTACTGTTGCAGGTCATATGATGAATAACTTTGCTACGCCTGAGCAATTAGCTGAGGTTAGAAAAAATAATGCAAAAGTTAAAGCATTAGTACAACAAAAAAATCAATTTGGTATTTTAACAGATCCAAACGCTATTAAAGCTATTGATGAGCAAATAATGCAATTGAATGAAGATAGCCATCAAATTATTATATCTGTAGAAAAACTTATAAGAGATGATATGAACCCGAATGATTTCCAAAAAGTTTTGGATAACAAGGTTGGAATGGAAGTTATAAGACAAAATGCTCTTGATGCAAAAAATCAAGGTAAAGGACAGTCTTTAATAGATTTATACCAAGCTCAATATGATGTTTTGCAATCGCAAAATGATGTTATTATAGGTTTAAAAGGTGATGTATCTAAATTAAAAGTACAAGATCCTGCTAGATATAAAGCTTTAGAACAACAAGCAAAACAAGAATTATTAAAAAATGATATTACAGACAGCGATTCAGTTTTTAATAAAGTAAATGAGTTATATATCAGAGAAGAAATAAATAAGGATTATAAGAACAGGCAAAAAATAAATAAACAGCATAAAAGAAAACAAATAGCACCTAAACCTTTTGAAACAAATCAAGATTTATTTAATTATCTTGAAAAAAATAATATATCAATTAAAGATGAGGATAGGCAAAAGATTGAAAATGGTTTAGTAAGCGGTATGAATTTTGAAGTAGGTGATGTTGATTATCAAGTGGTGTCAATTGAAAATTCTATTAAAAACAATAAAGCCGGTATAGTTTCTCACGAGGGAACTCATTCTGATTTGAAAGACATG
>MDSV01110835.1_pt1 | contig 10169 bp, 13 predicted proteins | sample 810851 | NCBI WGS metagenome assembly MDSV01 (sample SAMN05326640, study PRJNA326480) | marine metagenome | isolation source: seawater | place: Atlantic Ocean: North East | collected 2012
ATGCTTTAATTTAATTTAAAATGCGACAAATGTATTATACAAATATATAGTACAAAACGATAAATAACAATAACACATGGACGCAGATTCAAAAAATATAGTAAATCTAGATTTAAAAAGAGATAAAAGAAATTTAAATTTTGACGATTTTCGAAAACAAAATATTAGTTTTGATATTTCAAAACTACAAGAGTCATATAGACAAATAGTAAAAACTAAAAAGTTTGAAGATGGAGGTGGAATTTCTCATTTTGGAGCAATTTGTCTAACAAGAAAACCAGGTGATCCAGAGTCGGTTAAAGGTAGTAAAGCTAGAGGCATTTATTGGACGAAGCCAAATAAATCAGGCAAAGAAGTTTCTAGAGATATAAATATTGATGAGTCAGAGTATTCAGAATTTATTCCAGATTATGAAAATACATATTTTAAAGAAGTTTTTGATATAATCTCCTCCAAATACAAACTTGGTAGAGTTAGAATTTTATTAAAGGAGCCAAGATCTACTTTAAGTTGGCACAGGGATCCAGAACCAAGATTGCATATTCCAATAATTACTAATCCAGGATGTTTAATGGTAATTGACAATGTTGCAAAACACATGCCTGCCGATGGATCAGTTTGGATTACTAATAACACTAAATATCACAATGCATTTAATGGTGGAGAAGAAAATAGAGTCCATCTTGTTGCCTGTGTATTAGACTATAAATTTAATTAAATTGAATTTTTTATTCAAAAAAATTTGTATTGCATCAGACCACGCAGGTTATAATCTTAAAGAGCAAATAAAAAATCATCTTATAAACAAATATGTATCAATATTCGACTTAGGTCCTTATTTAAATAAATCAGTTGACTATCCTGATTATGCAAAAAAAATTGCAAAGCGTGTTAAAAATAAAAAAAGTGATATGGGCATTCTAGTATGCGGCTCTGGCACAGGGATGGCTATAAGTGCAAATAAAATTAAAGGTATTAGAGCAGCTGTTTGCTACAACGTCATGTCAACAAGATTGTCTAGACAGCACAATAATGCTAATATAATTGCTATAGGATCAAGATTAACAAAAAAAAGTCTATCGCTAAAGTTAGTTGAGATATTTTTAAAAACTAAGTTTGAGGGCGGTCGACATTTAAGAAGAGTTAAAAAAATATAAAATGTCTACAGCAATAAAATTAAATAAATATCTTAACAGTTTCTTTAAATTAAAGTTACAAGATGCTGACAATGAATTGTATAACACGATCAGAGATGAATTTGTAAGACAGCAAAATCATATTGAATTGATTGCTTCAGAAAATATAGTTTCAAAAGCGGTATTAGAGGCTCAAGGTTCAGTATTAACAAACAAATATGCAGAAGGTTATCCTTCTAAAAGATATTATGGTGGTTGTGAGCATGTCGATGTTTCAGAAAATTTAGCCATAGAAAGAGCAAAAAAATTATTTGATTGTAATTTTGCAAATGTTCAACCTCATTCTGGAGCTCAAGCTAACGGAGCGGTTTACTTAGCTCTTATTAAACCTGGAGACACAATTTTAGGTATGAGTTTAAATTCTGGTGGCCATCTAACTCACGGCGCTAAACCAGCTCAATCAGGTAAATGGTTTAACGCTGTTCACTATGAAGTTGATAAAGAAACTGGATTAATAGATTATAACGGTGTCGAACAATTAGCTATCGAGCATAAACCAAAAATAATAATTGCCGGTGGAAGCGCATACTCAAGAATAATAGATTTTAAAAAATTTAGAGACATCAGTGATAAAGTAGGAGCATATTTATTAGTAGATATGGCTCATTTTTCAGGATTAGTGGCAGGCGGAGCTTATCCAAATCCTACTAAATATGCAGATGTTGTTACCTCTACTACACACAAAGTTTTAAGAGGCCCAAGAGGAGGAATAATTTTAACTAATAGTGAAGAATTAATAAAAAAATTTAACAGTGCCATTTTTCCAGGACTACAAGGAGGGCCCTTAATGCATGTGATAGCTGCCAAAGCTGTCTGTTTTAAAGAGGCTCTATCGAAAGATTTTAAAGAATATACAAAAAATGTAATTAATAATGCTAGGGTGCTTTCTGAAAGTTTAAAAGAAAAAGGATTTAAAATTTTTTCTGGAGGGACGGATACTCACTTAATGCTTCTTGATTTGAGAGCATTTAATGTCACCGGTAAAGATGCTCAAGCTTCCTTAGGAAAGGCCAATATTACATGTAACAAAAATGGTATACCTTTTGACACAGAAAGCCCAATGGTAACATCAGGGATAAGATTAGGTACACCAGCTTGTACAACAAGAGGTTTTGGCGAACAGGAATTTAAACTAATTGCAGAATTAATACATAAAGTTATAAGAGGATTAAGTGAAAATAAATCAGATAATTCTAAAATAGAAAAAGAAGTTAAAAAAGAAATAATTGATCTTTGCGCAACTTTTCCTATATATGATGTTTAAATAAAATTATGCTTTGCCCATTTTGTAGAGAAAAAGACACATCAGTTGTAGATTCAAGACCAACAGAGGACGGTACTGCAATTAGGAGAAGAAGACTTTGCGGTTGCGAGAGAAAAGAGAGATTTACAACTTTTGAACGTGTTCAATTTCAAGAACTCACTGTTATAAAAGGCAATGGTAAAAGAGAACCTTTTGACAGAGATAAAATTTCAAAATCGATAAGGATAGCTACTAGAAAAAGACCAATTGACTCTGAAACAATAGAAAAATTTATATCTAAGATCGTAAGAAATTTGGAGGGATTGGGTGAAAGTGAAATACCTACACCCACAATTGGTAAATTTATTATGGAAGGCCTTTCTTCACTAGACAAAGTTGCTTATGTTCGTTTTGCTTCAGTTTATAAAAATTTTAAAGAGGCAAAGGATTTTGAACAGTTTGTAGGCAATTTAGATGAAAATAAATCATAATTTTTTTTTAAATTTAGCTTTTCAATTGGCAGAAAAAAACCTTGGACAAACTGGACTAAATCCATCTGTTGGCTCTGTAGTTGTTAAAAACAATTCAGTAATTTCATCTGGTGTTACATCAATTAAAGGAAGGCCACATGCAGAATTTAACGCATTAAACAGTATTAAAAATTTTGCTGGATCGACTTTATATACATCTTTAGAGCCATGTATACATTATGGTATAACACCTCCTTGTACAGATATTATTATTAAAAAAAAAATTAAAAATGTTTTTTTTGGACATGAGGATCCAGATGTTAGAACATTTAAAAAAGCAAAAAAAATTCTTATTATAAAAGGTATAAAAGCGAGGTTAATTAAATCAAAAAAATTTGAAAATTTTTATAGGAGTTATCTTATAAATAAAAAATTTAAGACTCCGTTTATTTCAGCCAAAATTGCTATATCAAATGACTATTTTTCAATAAATAAAAAAAAGAAATGGATATCAAACATTTTTTCTAGAAAAATTACTCATTTATTGAGATCCAAACATGACGGAATAATATCGACTTCAAAAAGTATAAATTATGATAATGCCTTACTCAATTGTAGAATACAAGGACTTAACCATCATAAACCTGATCTATTTATAATAGATTTAAATTTAAGATTAAATAAAAATCTTTTATTAGATAAAATTTTAAAAAGAAGAAAAACTTATTTAATTACTTACAAAACAAATATGAAAAAAGCACAAACTTATAAAAAAAAAGGGTATAAAATTATTTATATAAACTCTCTAGTAAATAAAAATGATTTTAAAATATTATTTAAGAAAATGTACAAAATGGGTTACTCAAGGATTTTAGTTGAAGCTGGACTAACTTTCCTAAATAATTTAATTAAAGACAAACTAATTAATGATTTATACATATTTAAAACTAGTTTTAATTTAAAAAAAAAAGGAAAAAACAATACTACAATGAAATATCTTAAAAGTATTTCATGCAAGCTAATGTCAATTAACTTAGATAATGACAAACTATATAAAAAGGAATTCTAAAAATGTTTAATGGCATCATTTACAATACGGGGAAAATTGACAGTATTGATAAAAAAAAAAATAGTTTATTTGTTGGAATAAAATCAAAATTGAGATTTAGCACTAGAGAAGTAGGGTCCTCTGTCTGTTGTGATGGAGTTTGTTTAACTTTAGTGAAAATCAAAAGAAATATTATTTATTTTTATATTTCAAATGAGACTTTAATTCGCTCTAATTTTAAAACTTTAAAAAAAGATAAAATCATAAATTTGGAAAAATCTGTTGTTTATGGACAAAAAATATCGGGTCATTTTACCCAAGGTCATGTTGATTCTGTTGCTAAAGTTCAAAGAGTAAAAATTATAGATAAAACTTGGATATTGAGATTTTACTTTTTCGATAAAAAATTTAATAAGTTTTTAATAGAAAAAGCATCCATATCTATTAACGGTGTTTCATTAACTATTTCTAAAGTTATCAAGAACTCTTTTGAAATAAATGTTATCCCACATACTTTAAAGCTTTCAAATTTGCGAAATTTGAAAAGTGGAAGTTTAGTAAATGTCGAATTAGATATTTTTAGTAAATATATTCAGAAATACTCAAATTAAATGTCTAACAATAAATTTTCTAAAATATCATCAATTATACAAGATGCTAAAAAAGGTAAAATGTTTATTTTAGTTGATGATAAAAACAGAGAAAACGAAGGCGATTTGATTATACCTGGCTCAAAATGTAATTCCAAAAACATAAATTTTATGGCTAAACATGGAAGAGGATTAATTTGTTTAGCATTAACAAAAAAACAAATTGATAATCTCAAATTACCATTAATGTCTCCAAATAATAAATCGAGAATGCAGACTGCATTTACAATTTCAATTGAAGCGAAAAAAGGTATTACTACAGGAATTTCTGCACAAGATAGAGCAAGAACAATTAAAATAGCTATTAATCCCAAAACACAAAAAAGGGATATTGTTTCACCAGGTCATGTTTTCCCTTTAGTAGCAAAAGACGGTGGAGTTTTAGAAAGAGCAGGTCATACCGAGGCTTCAGTTGATATTTCAAAATTATCCAATCTAAACCCAAGTTCAGTGATTTGTGAGGTAATGAATGAGGATGGAAGAATGGCGCGATTAAAAGATCTTTATAAGTTTTCTAAAAAACATAAAATTAAATTAGCTTCTATAGAAGATTTAATTTCTTATCGTTTAAAGTATGAAAAGTTAGTAATCAAATTAAATTCTAAAACACTATATTTAAATAAAAATTCTAAAGTAAATATTTATTATTATAAAAATAAATTAGAAAATAATATTAATTTTGCAATAACTAAAGGTGTTTTAAATTTTAAAAAGTCTACCCCTGTAAGAGTAATTTCTACAGTAGTTAACAAAAGGAATATTTTGAAAAATATTAAAGTAAAGCAGTCTATAAGAACATTATCTGGTTTTAAAAACTACCTCTTATTAATAATTAATAATCAACGAAATTCCTCCAAAGGCAGCAATATTAATACTTTGAGATATTATGGTATTGGTGCCCAAATAATTAAAGACTTGAATGTTAAAAACATGATATTGCTATCCAGAAGTAGAAAAAAAATTATTGGTCTTGATGGATTTGGTTTAAAAATTACGAAACAAATAATAATAAAATGAAAAAAATTTTAATTGTAAATGCTAATTACTATAAGGAAATATCTAATAATTTAGTTCTTAATGCAAAAAAAAAATTATTAAATGTTAGATTTCATGTAAGTACTTTAGATATACCTGGTGCACTTGAAATACCTATATCAATTAGAAAAAATATAAATAAATTTGACGGTTTTGTAGCATTGGGTTGTGTTATAAAGGGTCAAACGCCTCATTTTGACTTAATATGTTCTTCATTATTTAATTCAATTTTATATCTTTCAATAAAATATAATAAACCAGTTGGAAATGGTATAATTACCGCTTTAAATTTAAATCAAGCTAAACAAAGAAGCAAAAAAACTAAATCAAAAAAACCAAATAAAGGGTCAGAAGCTGCAAATGCAGTTATATCTATTTTAAAAAATGGACCCAAAAAAAACTAAAAATTTATCTCCTCGAGTAAAAGTAATTCAAAAATTGTATAATTCGTTAATGAATCCGGAAGCAGAAATTAATTATCCTAAAAGTCAGTTTAAGAAATTTATTAAAGATGTAGTTACAGGAACTCTAGAGAGATCAGAACTGATTGAAGAGAAAATTAATTCTCATCTAATAAGTGATATAAATCTTACAAAAACTGATAAAATATTAAAAATCATATTATTTGCTGCTATATTTGAACTTATGTATAAACATAATATTCCAAAAAAAGTAATTATTAATGAATATTTGTTTGCTTCAGAATATTTCCTGGAAAAAATTCAGATAGGTTATTTAAACGCAATTCTTGATAAAATATCGAAAGAATTAAGGAAAGATGAATAAATAATTGTTATTTGTTTCAAGTTTAGCTTGCGTTTTTAATATTAATTTGGCATTTATGCGCTTTAAACAATGACTAACTATTTAGAATTATTATATTTAATTTCATTTACAGGAGTTTTAGCTGTTGCTTACAGTTATTTACTCTCTGGACAAATAATTTCTGCAAGCGCAGGGAATTCAAAAATGCAAGAAATTGCTGAAGCAATTCAAATAGGAGCAAAAGCTTATTTGAACAGACAATATAAAACTATTGCTGTAGTAGGTTTAATTGTTTTAGTAATTGTTACTTATTTTTTTAGTTACCTAGTAGGTATTGGTTATTTTATAGGTGCTTTTTTATCTGGAGTAGCTGGATATGTTGGAATGTTAATTTCAGTAAAAGCAAACGTTAGAACAGCTGAAGCAGCAAGAAAAAGTTTACAGTCAGGATTAACAATAGCTTTTAAATCTGGAGCCATTACAGGTCTACTAGTTGCCGGTTTAGCCTTATTGGCTATTACACTTTATTATATAATTTTGATTAGTTTAAATACTGATATCAGAGAAATAATTAATGCTTTGGTTGCTTTAGGGTTTGGTGCTTCTCTTATTTCAATTTTTGCAAGATTAGGTGGAGGTATTTTTACCAAAGGTGCTGATGTAGGTGCTGATTTAGTCGGAAAAGTTGAAGCAGGTATTCCTGAGGACGATCCAAGGAATCCAGCTGTTATTGCTGATAATGTCGGTGATAACGTTGGAGATTGTGCAGGAATGGCTGCAGATTTATTTGAAACTTACGCTGTAACAATTGTAGCTACAATGGTTCTTTCATCAATCTTCTTTCCAACTGATTATAACCTGATGGTTTATCCTTTAGCTATTGGAGGTGCATGTATATTAACCTCAATTATTGGAACCTGGTTTGTAAAACTCGGAAAAAGTAAAAATATAATGGGTGCATTATATAAAGGTTTTATAGTTACTGCTCTAACTTCTTTAATAGTATTATATCCAGTTACGAATGCAATTGTAGGACTTACTGAGACGTATAATAATAATGAAAAAGTATTTAATGGTATGGATTTATATATTTGTGGTGTTATTGGATTTGTCATTACTGGATTATTAATTTGGATAACTGAATATTACACTGGAACAAATTATAGACCAGTTAAATCAGTTGCTAGTTCTTCAACAACAGGTCATGGTACTAATGTTATTCAGGGTTTAGCTATTTCTATGGAAGCAACGGCAATACCAGCTTTGATTATTGTTGCAGGAATTCTATGTACAAATGAACTTGCTGGATTATATGGAATTGCAATTGCTGTAACCTCGATGTTAGCGCTTACTGGAATGGTAGTAGCTTTAGATGCTTATGGACCGGTAACAGATAATGCGGGTGGTATTGCAGAAATGTCTAAACTTCCAAAAAATGTTAGAAAGACTACTGATGCTCTTGATGCTGTTGGAAATACTACAAAAGCCGTTACTAAAGGTTATGCGATTGGATCAGCTGGATTGGGTGCTTTAGTTTTATTTGCTGCTTATACTGAAGATATAAAATATTTTTCATCTGTTAAAGGGTCGGCTTTAGAGGGAGTAAATGTAACTTTTGACTTATCAAATCCTTTCGTTGTTGCAGGTTTATTAATTGGAGGGATGTTACCATACCTATTTGGATCAATGGGAATGCAAGCTGTTGGCCGAGCAGGCGGAGCAGTAGTAATTGAAGTTAGGAGACAATTTAAAAAAATCCCTGGAATTATGAAAGGAAAAAGGAAACCTGATTATGGTAGGTTAGTTGATTTATTAACTAAGGCTGCAATAAAAGAAATGATAATACCATCATTATTACCTGTGCTGTCACCTGTCATATTATATTTTATTATTTATCAAATTGGTGGAATTGAAGCAGCACTTTCATCTTTAGGTGCAATGTTGTTAGGGGTTATTGTTACCGGTTTATTTGTAGCTGTATCTATGACTGCTGGAGGCGGTGCTTGGGATAATGCAAAAAAATTTATTGAGGATGGTAATTTTGGTGGCAAAGGATCAGAGGCTCACAAATCTGCTGTTACTGGAGATACAGTAGGCGATCCATATAAAGATACTGCTGGACCGGCAATTAACCCAATGATTAAAATAACAAACATTGTTGCATTGCTATTATTAGCAATTATAGCACATTAATTTAATTCCGTTAAAAACTTATTTTTTATACATTTTAGATTTTAAACTTTGTAAAAACTTTTCAACAAAACTCTTTTGGGATAGTTCATTTTTAGTAACATCATCAGAAAATTTAACTTTTTTCTTAGAGTTTTTATCTAAAAAATTCTTTTTTTTTAAGACTCCATATTTATCAAAGCTTAATATCAATATATTATTAGTTTTAAGCACATTTTGACCAAGCTTATGAAATTCACCTTTTGTTAGTACTCGTTCAATATATATCCAATCATTTTCATTCGAAATTGATTTTGAATGAGGTTGACCAATTACTTTAATAGCATCATTAGTATTAGATTTATCTATTATAAGCTTATCAGCTCTATTTTTAAGAAATAATATACCATGGTTCTTTGTTGGTTCTTGTAATTGACAGCTAATTAAAATAAAAAAAATAAAAAAAGAAAAAATTATTTTATGGCATTTAAAGTTGAAAAACATAATAATATTTATAACATATTACTAAAATTATCTAGAAGTAAGTTTTTTTATCAAAAAGTCAATCTTCCTGATACCTTTGAAACTAGAATATATCTTATGTTCATACATTTTTCAATTTTCATGATAATTTCAAAAAAAAAAGGAACAAAATTTGATCAAAAGATTTATGACTATCTTTTTCATAATATTGAATATAATCTAAGGGAATTGGGTTTTGGAGATGTAACTGTAAACAAAAAAATGAAAGAATTTAATAAGATTCTTTATGACATTTTACTTAAATTAGACTTAAGAAAAGAAGATAATGATCAATTTATGATTAACTCTATCTTAATTCAAGATTACTTCAGCTCTCTTAAGAAAGAGGAAAAAACCAAATTAACCATATTTAATGATTATTTTATTAATTTTTTTAATTTTTGTTTTGAATTACCACTTAATAATATGCTAGAAGGATCCATTAAATTTAAATTTTAATTATGGCTGTACCAAAAAGAAAAACATCTATATCAAGAAAAAAGATGAGAAGATCTCATCATAAGCTGTCTTCAGTGAATATAGTAGAGGACAAAAAAAGTGGTGAATATAAACTTTCGCATCACGTAGATTTAAAATCTGGTTATTATAACGGAAAAAAGATTCTAGATATTTAAGATTTTATTATGTCAAAGAAAATTTCTATTGCAATCGATGCAATGGGTGGGGACAACTCTCCTGATAAAACAATAGAAGGAATTAAAATTTTTTTAGAAAAAAATAAATCAAATGATGATTTTATATTAAATATTTTTGGAAATGGAGAGTCTATCAATAACTGTTTAAAAAAATTTAATATAAACACTAATATAATTAATATTATTAATTCTAACAAAGTAGTCTCAGATCAAGAAACACCATTAACAGCAGTTAAAAATTCTAAAAATACAAGTATGTGGAATTGCATTCAACATCAACTTGAAGGAAAATCAGACATTAGTTTATCTGCTGGAAATACTGGTGTACTATTAGTAATATCTAGAATGATTTTAAAAATGATGAATGAAGTAAGTAAACCGGCCCTAGCAGGATTATGGCCAAGTCAAACAGGAA
>MDSV01228141.1_pt1 | contig 10169 bp, 9 predicted proteins | sample 810851 | NCBI WGS metagenome assembly MDSV01 (sample SAMN05326640, study PRJNA326480) | marine metagenome | isolation source: seawater | place: Atlantic Ocean: North East | collected 2012
CGCAGTTACTGAGACGGGATCCCACATACTCATTGGCGACGCCGAGGGCGAGATACTCTGGTTCAAGATGCAGTGACACCGGCTGACCTTTTTTGAAACAAGCTTCAGAGATTTTGGTTCAGTACCTCCTTGCAAAATACTAAATCAACTTCATATCCTTTTTAGGAATTCAAGGCACGGAGAAAGCCTTCCACATCTTCGGAGAGAAAATTATGAACAGAATAGTGCTAGGCATGTTATTAGCCACATTTTCAGCCGCTGGTTTCGCTGGCAATTGCAGTACCCATAGTAAGCCAATGGTTTCGGCTAGTGATGCCCTAAAAATTGAAGAACTACAAGCTGAGGCCAAGAAAGCTAAAGCAGACGGCAATCTGGCTTTGTATGAGGCATTGATGGCCCAAGCTAAGAATGTGATTCAAAAACGAGACTTTAATTAAGGCGTACGAATGAAGATGGCCTCGCAATATTTCGGGGTCATCGCTACCGAGCGCTCTCTTTGAGCAGTTGCGTGATTGATGACACGCCAGCACTGTAAAAAAATCTACAAGGATTCAGTTCGCGCGAGCCACCCCTCTCATTCAGTAGCTTATCTTTCTGAAACCCCACTGCTGGGTAGGCATTAATGAAGCACTGCAGTACTGCAGTGATAGATTTCTTATGAGGTGAACTTGAGTGCCACCACCGCCCTTTCGGGCCTCCCCCTGTGCAACAGTGATGCACAATCTTGGGTTCGCTACCGCATAGATTCTTCCTTTGTCATCCCAGCCAAATTTTTGCAACTCTTCCCCCTCCCTGCATCTCTCCAACTGCAAGGATGCTGCCGCTCTCATTGATTCAGCCCTTACACAAACATCAAAAACAGACAGATAAAGTCTATTCTCACCGAATGAAAGTGAATCAAATGCTTGATCAACTGCGATTTTTCCCTGATAGGAGTAGCAGGTATGTGCTTGCAACCCCCTCTGAATTTTGGCTTTTGATTTGTGACCCTTAATGTCAATACAGTATCCTCGGTTCTCTTCTATTGGATCTATCAAATGAATCTCTACTTGCTCGCCTAATACGTTATGCGAGGGCGATAGAAGACTTAAAACGACAACAAGTAAGTGAAGGGTACGCATTACGTCAATCCAAAATGACTTATGAACAGAGAGTCGTTACAAAGAGCGCGCTCACCATCCGTTAAACCTAAAGCAGTTCAGGACTTCAAGGAATCTTTCATCTCAGCGACAATTGCCTGTGATCCATGAGCCATGATTCGCGCATCGGAGGACACTGTCACAAATCGAAATCCTTTTCCGATTCGTGCTCTTGCGGCCGCAGTTGTTCCGTTATGAATACCCGCCTTCAATCCATGCGCGGTGGCACGTTCTAAAATGTGATCGATTGCTTCGGCCACAGGTGGATCGACTTCATCAAAGGTTGGCTTACATCCCAGTGACAAGGAGAGATCCGACGGTCCGATGTAAATAGCATCCAAACCCTCAACTCCCAAAATTGCGTCCAGATTATCAAGAGCCTCCGCTGTTTCGATCATCGCGAATCGAACGATCATGTCGTTTGCGTGGTCTGGATAATCATTACCACCGTAGATTAATGCTCTAACAGGACCGAAGCTTCTCCGCCCCATTGGCGCATAACTCGTGTATTCCACAAATTTTTTGGCATCTTCTGCCGTATTTATCATTGGACAAATCACACCATACGCGCCCATATCAAGGGCCTTCATGATGATCCCTGGCTCCAGCCACGGGACCCGAATAATTGGGACAGTCTCAGTGGTACTGATTGCCTGCAGCATAGCGATAAGATTCATCTCATCGTTAACACCATGCTGAAGATCAACCGTTAACGTGTCGTAACCCTGATGCGCCATCACCTCAGCTGAAAAGCCATTAGAAATTGTTAGCCAGCCATTTAATACAGGCTCATCGGCGTCCCATTTCTCTCGAATTTTATTTGTTCTCATAGAGTAATCTCACTCAGTATCAAGGGGCCTCTTGACCCAAGTCCCACCATGATAGTCCATAAGACCTGCCGCTAATTCCTCTGGGGAAACATTTGGTTGATTCATCGACTCAAGCAGGTCCTCTGCTCGCGCTTCACTGTGCCAGTCCAGATGGCTAATCTCAGTGTTTCTCCAAAACGAACGAGGATTGTTCGAAACTCCAAAAATGGTCGGACAGTCTAAGGTCTCTACCTTAAAACAACTCTTTATTAACGCTGCAAAGTCGTCTGGGCTAAACCAAGTAGACATCATCCGAAGATCCGAAGGCTGTTCGAAACACGATCCTATTCTTACGATCGCAGACTCGACCCTCTCTTTAACAAAGAATAACTTCGCGACGGCTTCACCAAAAACCTTTGATGTCCCATAAAAACTGTCAGGTAGAAATGGGTCATTTGGCGTTATTATTTCTTGTGTACGGTAGGCGCCTGTAACGTGATTCGAGCTCGCAAAAATTACTCTTGGTCGATCGTACTTTGCCGCGGCCCTGTAGATGTTGTAAACGCCCACAATATTCGCCGGTAGGATCTCGTCAAATGGTTGCTCGGTCGACACACCGCCGAGATGAAGGATGCCATCACAGCCTTGAACGAGTTGATCAACAAAAGCAGAATCTGCCAAATCTCCAATCATTGTCTCATCCAAATCTGAGGCTGAAACGAAGTGCCGAATGTCAGTTAGTCGGAACTTTTTAGAAACACCAACAAGTCGTGGCCTAAGAAGATTAGCAACCCCGCCCGCGGCACCCGTTACCAGTAACCTTTCAAGCATCGGACCCCCATGGAACGAAGTACTTTGAAGGTAATCCTATCGAGCTAGTATTAGTGTCAAAGTTCGGAAACTTCACTGCGGAACTTTTCCCCCACGAGATGAGAAACTCTTAATATTTTCGACCAGACAACTAGTAGTCGTCACCAAATACGCTAAACGGCTAAGACAATTAACATAGATACCCTTTCCTACTACTGAACATGAAACTTTGATCCGTTTGCCGCCTAATATTTTACAACTTTCCCCCAAAGCGACTGACTTGGACCGTAGCCAGTCCGAGCATCCTCCATTTTGAGCACCCTTGAGTAATCAACCATCATATTTATGTTTGGACCATATATTTCGATATATTTGCTCAAAACATCTTGATCATCCGCCTCAACCATAAATTGTGATAACGCTAAGGGGCTGAGAAGCCGATCGATTAACTGCCACCTAAATTTGTCTTTTTCCAAGTTCTCTGTAATACCCTCAGATTCCAACAAAATTTTCCAAGAACCTGCGTCTAGAAATCGTTGTATCTGTCGACCCAATCTCTCACTAAATATCATATTGTCCTGCACTTCCGAATGAGCGAAGGCGACCCCTACTTCGTTGATTACCTTCAAACCTCGCTTGGAAGCTACATCGATTAAACGGCATATGTCATCATCGTCCGCCGACCTAGCAATGCTTGAAATTTCAATAATGTCGACTCCATAGTCGACAACCCTATCGAGATAATCATCGACTATCTCACGACCACCATTTAGTGCCATATCCATCAACGGATTACCAATTGAAATCATTACATCGTTGGACTTGCATATTTCGAGGAACCGCAACAACGAGCTCCGAGACATCTGACCGGCCTGCTTCCCAGAAAGCTTGAAAATATCAACAATGTCGCTGTAGGCCTGTAAGTAATCATCAATACATTGGCCTACCAACACCGGGGCTCTCACGTAGTTAATACCTGTTTCTCTTGGTTTCTTTTCGCGTTCGAGAAACGGAAGACTAGGAAAAGATAATTCAGTCATTGGTATGTTCCTTTAGTAAATCCTAGTTGAGTTCTCCACCCAACCACCACGGCATATCGATAACTGTGCCAAGCAAACCATTGGGAAACTGGAGCGTAAGTAATGACGATAAGATCCATAAAATTAAAAGGAGCGAGAGCGAGATAGAAACAGAGATTTTTAGGGCCCGCTTATCATGAAATAGAATAAAGAGGTTAATAAAGAGTACCGAAGCTATCGGGAAACCAAAGATAAAATTCATTGCCAGATAGCCGAATATACTCAAATAGTAATATAACTGATTATTGAAGCCCGCTACATTTTCATAGATGTTTGTATTAACAAACCGGAGGAAGCCACCGCCAGCGAATGCTGGCTTTCTCAGGTCGGCTAATTGGACGGCGAATATCAGAATCAGGAGCGAAATTGATATCAAGCACACGCCTATCGGAAAAAGTGTTGCTCTGAAATCCGGTATACCTGATACATCCCACATGACAGCTAATGGCAGGCAGATCAAGAGGAGAGATAGATACATTTGTTTTGACTTATTTTTGATCACCTGCGAGTCATAATCAGCATTGAATCGTTGTCTTAATAACAAAATGATCGTGGCGAAGCACATTACTATGAGGATTATCGCGACTGGTCGATAGAGAAAAGATAATCCGTAAACGGCCTGCGTTTGATAGCTTAACAACTCAACTTTCGATGAAAGGAAAAAGCCAATCAAAAGCGCAGGTCGGGACCACCCATAATGCTTGAAGGTGATCCCTACCAAACCAAAACCTAGAAGTCCTATGAAGTCATACCAGTCACGATTCACGTTATAGGTCGCAAAAAATATTAACGTGATCATGACGGGAGCTAGGATGTAATATCGGACCAGGGTGAGTTTTGAAATATGCGGCGCAAAGCCGATACACAGCCCGGCGCCTAGGATATTAGCTACGGCTAGCGACCAAATCATCAGATATGTCAGGTCAAGGTGTGTGGTCACCATATCCAATCCGGGCTCGATCCCGACAAGAATAAACCCACCCAGGAGCAGCACCTTATTCCCAGATCCTGGGATGCCAAAAAGCAGGGTTGGAATCAGAGCCCCTCCTTCTTTTGCGTTATTTGCAGACTCTGGGGCGATCACACCTCGGATATCCCCTTTTCCCAATCGAGACGTATCTTTGCTGGTTTGTCTCAGATGACTGTAGGCGATCCAGTCAACTACCGTCCCCCCCAAGCCGGGTAATGCTCCCACCAAACAGCCAAGTGTCGAGCACCGGAGTACCAGCCACCAGTTCTTAAAGACATCGGCTATTCCTGTAAGCCAACCCCGCTCGATTCGGAGTGATTTCGCGATCGCACCCTTGTTGTCCAAAAGACCAACTATTTCTGGGATCGCAAATAAACCCAAACCGACAATAACAAGAGGAATACCCTCAATGAGATAAAGCGTGTTAAAAGTGAATCGAGGGTCGCCAGTAATCGGCGCAGAGCCTACTGAACCGATTATCAAACCCAGGAAACAAGCAGTTATACCTTTTACAAAGTTGTCCCCGGTCAATGCTCCGACCATCAAAAGGGCCAAAACAATCAGTAGAAACTGTTCGCCGAATCCAAAAGTCATAATGATGGGAATCGCGTAATAGATAGATGCCGACAGAATAATTGCGCCAAACACACCGCCCAATAGTGATGATAAGAATGCTGCACTTAGGGCCCGTGCAGCCATTCCTTGTTTAGACAAGGGAAAACCATCCATAACGGTGGCTTGCGAACCCGATGTGCCGGGAACACCCATAAGAACCGCTGGAAAGGTATCAGATGTAGTAGTCGGAGCGAGAACGCCAATCATCATAGCTAAGGCGTGTGAGGGCTCTAGACCAAACACGAAGGGAAGTACAAGGGCCAAGCCGGATGTCCCACCTAACCCAGGTAAGATTCCCACTGTCAATCCTAGGAGTGTTCCCCCAAACAAAAACAAAAGGTGGGTAAGCCCGAACAGCTGACCCAGAGCTAAAAGAAACTGATCCATAATTGAGAGGATTCCGCTGTTGGCAACCCAACAGCGGAATGCTGATTACTGAACCCTGTAGACGAAGCGATTCTTTTTTAGCACCGCATTCAATTGCTTCTTGGTACTGTCTGAAAAGATTGCAGCCTTCTTGAGAATCGGACCTGCTTCATCACCAATTATAAGTGGATAAGGTCCCAGCGCCTTTGTCGCTTTCTCTTTGAACTCCGGATCGTTCACCATTTCTGTGACAGCTTTGCGATACGCCTCGACAATCGCATCAGGCGTTCCCTCGGGCAGTAGCATGGACTTAGACGCCTGGGCCCAGGCGGCCGCTATAGAATAGTAAGCCTCTAGATCTGCACCATCCAGTTTCTTTCCATTCACCTTCTCATACATCTCGGGGAACGTGAGTACATCAGGTGCGAGTGGATTTCTAGAGATGCTTCCATCTGCACCCACAATGCCAAGCGTCATGATGTCGACCACCTTCCCACTTTCAATCTCGGGCTTAACCTTTTTGACATAATTTGCGGCACCATGAGAGCTCAGATGGATTTCACCGCGCAAAAACGCTTGGTAACCCGCGCTTGAGGAAAGTCCTGGGATAGGTCGCGCTTTTTTTATACCTAGCTTGTCATAAACCCAAATGTGAAAAAGATCGGCTGAAGCGGGGGTCTTTAATGCATACAAAACAAGATCTCTCTCTTGCAACTTCGAGATATCACTAGTGCCACTCGCTAGATCAGTCCGTGTGAACCAATGGGTATTTTGGGGAAGCAGAAGTACCGGCTTGTAAGCACCTAGATTGTATTCCACCAGCGGGTTTCCGGTGGCTACATTAACGATGACCGAAGTCGAACAACCGAAAAGGAAGGTCCCGTCGGGTTTCGCATTCTTTTGGAAATAATTAGAGCCCTTAATGGCGCCACCGCCTGGTATATGCTGTATCTGAATCGTTGGATTACCTGGCAAGTATTTCGTGAGGAATGGTTGTAGGAATCGAGCAAATCGACTTGTTCCACCGCCCTCCTTGAATGGAACGACCCATGTAACCGTCTTCCCTGAAAGATCGAGGTTCGCGTGCACTGTAGGTGACCATGCGAAGCATGAAATCAATAGGCCTAGTATGAGATTACGCATGCTATTTTCTCCGTATTATTCTACTAGCTTAATAGACAAACAACCTTCTTTAAGACACTCATCGATTAATGACTCGCAGAAAGCAGTCCTCCAAAGTGACTGAACCTTTCGGCTCTAAAAATACACTTTTATTTTTTGAGACCGGTCTCATTTTCGATTAAAAAAAACGAAAACTTGATCGATGGCTTGAAAGTATCAAAAGATTTGGTAAAGAGTCAACCAAGGCAATCAAACATCAACTTCCGCTATTGGGCCGCTAGAATCACGGACCACCAAGGTGCATTCAACGAGCTCATTGATAGGCTCATTTTCCATTGAGTGCTCGCTATTTATCTGTTTTAAAAGATTTCCAGCAGCTTGCGCGCCTACCTCGAAACGATGTTTTGACACCGAAGTTAGTGCCGGAGACGCACTCTCAGCTGAGAATAAATCATCCATTCCAACAACCGACAGATCTCGCGGAACCTGAAGGCCTTCAATCTGGGCCATTTGCAATGCCGCCAAACCAAGTATGTCGTTAGATGCAAAAATCGCTGACGGACGTTGAGGTGAGCGCATCAGATCAACGATGAGTTCCTTCGCCATAATAAAAGTGTCACTTGCCCGCATCTTAAACGGCACGTCAACAATCAATCTTTCCTCAACTTTCAAACCAGCGCCTTCATAAAAATCCAAGTAAGCTCGCTTACGATTAATAATTTGCGAAACCGAGCCACCCAGTAAAATTCCGATTCGATCGTGACCCATTGAGTGCAGGTAGGTAAGCGCCTTCTTCACGCCCCCTACTGTGTCAGTACTCACTGTGTTCCGGACTGCTGAGAATACTTTGTTGCTAGTCAGAATCACTGACGGAAGATCGGGGAGCTCTGACACGTCAAGCTCGTCGGATGGATCTTGCAAAATCAGACCGTCAAGCTGATTTCGAACCACCGCCCGCAAATTCTTTTTTTCCTTATTAGGGTCCCAATCACTATTAAAAACAACGAGATCATATCCATGTTGCGCAAGCTCATCTTGTATTCCTCGAATTAACGACGGGGATGACGGATTTGTGATGTCATGAATGCACAAAGCTATTAAATATGTTTTTTTCGATCGCAGACTGGCCGCAGACAGGTTGGGCGAATACCCCAACTTATCAGCTGCCTCAAGTATCCTAGCCTTGGTCTCTAGCCTTACGTTTGCTGATTTACTTCGACTAAAAACACGAGCGGCTGTGGCCTTAGATGTATTCGCAAGTTTTGCAACGTCAACAAGCGTGGGGGATTTCTTCATTGGATGGCTCATTGAACGTTTACGACGATAACTCGGAATAGCGACACCTTACAAAAAACCAGATCGTTTGTAATTAGAGTCCACCATTTTGGTCTCCAAGGTTTAAATTAATTACCGGGTTAACTTACAACGATTTGACTTAGTGTTTTCCGGGTGTTACTACTTTGAGACCGGTCTCAAAAACAAAATTTTTGGAAAGTTATGAACGTTAAAAAACATGGATCAGGATTCCCTGAGGTACAGCTCAAACATAAACCGAGAAAGCTTCGACAAACCTGGATCAAAGATGTTGGATACCACGAGGCACCCCACTATCTTGAGAGGTTGGGACTGCTAGAGCTGGACGACTTCTTGCAAGTAGCCGCTGACAGAATCGATTATGCAAAGCTCACGACTCCCCAGGTTCTGTACTCTCCTCCAGAGTGGCTTTCGAAGAAGCTAAAACTTTATAGGGACTTCGGTGTAGAACCATACTTGGACCACACATACTTTAAATTTGCTTATAAAAAAAACTGTGTCGAAGAGGCGATCAGGCACGCACGGAACCTTGGATTTTCGCTGATGGAGTTTATGAACACGGGCGACGATGTGAGCGAAAAACAATGGATGCAGTGGAGACGTTTCGCAATAGACAACTCGATGCGATTTATGTACGAGCATCATCCACTCAGGAACTGGAAAGAAGGAAGCCCAGATCACGCCTCATCAGCGGAAGACATTCTTAACACCGCAGCCCCGTTTCTCGAAGACGGGGCTGAATACATTGTGTTAGATCATGAGGAATTTGAGATTCAACAGGATCAGGCGAAGGTAGTTTTCGATCAGGTAATTAAAAATGTGGGTCTGGAACGGCTCTGTTTTGAGGTAACCTCACCAAGAGAAGGACTCAAGCAGTGGCTCGCAGACCTCTCGGAGTACGTCAAACTTTTCGGTCCCGATTGTAATACTTGCAACATCATGCCGAGCCAACTCCTGCAAGTCGAACCGATCCGCGACAATAACTTACTCAGGCAATTTTAGGTTTGACGCTTTTATGACTCTAATTTCTAGTGTCCAAACCCACATCTTAGACCACAAGCTCGAAACAGCGTTCGAAAGCGCCTCGACGAGCTTTAACCGCCGACAACATCTTCTTGTCGAAATTGAGTGCGAATGCGGAACAGTTGGTTGGGGAGAGTGCTTGGGGCCGGCGCTTATAAATGCTGCAATCATCGATCAAATGAGAGGCCGACTCATCGGAAAGAATCCACTGGATACGGAGGTTGTTTGGCTTGATCTTTATCATACATACCGAGACCAGGGACAGCGGGGTGTAACAGTTACTGCTATTTCTGGCATCGATGTAGCGCTCTGGGACATCAAAGGGAAACTTCTAAGTCAACCGATCTCGATACTTCTTGGAGGACGTTTCAGAGAATCTGTCCCAGCATATGCAACAGGTGCATTTCGGCGCGAGGGAGTGGATCGTATCTCCGACGTCGTCGCTGAAGTTCTGCGCTACAAAAATGAAGGCTTCCACGCGATCAAACTCAAAATTGGTTTTAACGCGGACGAGGACTTGGAGTTGATCAGACAGGTCCGCGATGCTGTCGGTCCAGTCATGAGGGTCATGATTGATGCCAACCACGGCTACGATGTGACGGAGGCGGTAGCGGTTGGTCGCGCTGCGAGTTGTTACAATATCGATTGGTTTGAAGAACCAGTATTACCGGAGTTATTGGACCCTTATCACGATGTACGATCAAGGCAACCAATACCAGTCGCCGGTGGTGAAACTTGGCACGCGCGTTGGGCCATGAACGCAGCTATCGAGGCTCGCGCTATAGATATTATTCAACCAGATGTTTGCGGAGTCGGTGGGTTCTCTGAGTTCAAACGGGTGGTCGATCTCGCTCAAATGAATGGTGTTAGAGTGGTTCCTCATGTCTGGGGTACGGGGGTCCAAATTGCTGCAAGCTTACAA
>MDSV01222066.1_pt1 | contig 10168 bp, 11 predicted proteins | sample 810851 | NCBI WGS metagenome assembly MDSV01 (sample SAMN05326640, study PRJNA326480) | marine metagenome | isolation source: seawater | place: Atlantic Ocean: North East | collected 2012
ACTAATTAATTTGCCTTTTTAACTATTGTAATTGAACTTTTATAATAGTATATCCTGATTTTTTATTAAAGAACTTAAATGTATTTATACGAACACACTATTATTGCTAGACAAGATACTTCACCTAGTGAATTAAAGCAATTGACCGAAAAATATTCTAAAATAATTGAAAAAAATGATGGTGATGTTGTAAAGACTGAAAACTGGGGATTATTAAACTTATCATATTTAATTAAAAAAAATAGAAAAGGCAGTTATATTCACTTTAAAATAAAAGGTGACGGAAAAGTCATTGATGAGTTAGAGAAAAATGAGTCAATAGATAAAAAATTATTAAGATATTTAACAGTAAGGGTAAAAAAGTTTGACTTAGACACAGTTTATTTTGGTAAGAATGATAACAATGAAAAAAAAGAAAGTGCTAAAAACTAATGCCAAAAAGACAAAGTGGAAATAAAAAAGGAAGGCAAAATAACTTTGCAAAGTTAAGTATCTTCCAACCTAATAAATATAAGTTTAAAAAAACTTGTCCTCTTTCTGCTAAGGGCGCACCACCAGTTGACTACAAAAATATTAAGTTATTAAAAAAATATATGTCTGAAAATGGAAAAATTTTACCTTCAAGGATAACTAATGTTTCTCAAAAGAAGCAAAGAGAATTATCCTTATCAATTAAAAGGGCTAGAAATTTAGCTTTAGTATAGATGAAAGTAATATTATTAGAAAACGTCAAAAGAATTGGATCTATTGGTGAGGTTATAGATGTGAAAAGAGGTTTTGCCAGAAACTTTCTTATAGCAAATAAAAAAGCACTTTATGCTTCAAAAGAAAATATTAAAGAAGTTGAAAAAATTAAAACTGATTTATCTAAAAAAGATAATGAAAAAAAAAAAGAAGCAATTCAGATAGCTGAGAAAATCAATGGAAAAAAATATTCAATTAAGAAATTAAGCACAGAAAATAAGGAATTATATGGTTCAGTTAAACCAACTGAGATTGCTAAACTGCTCCAAGACGAAAATAATATAGATATTAAGCCTTCAACGATACAACCGGTTGAGGAGATTAAAGCTCTAGGAAATTTTAAGGTTAAAATTTCTTTACACTCAGAAGTTGATGCAGAAATAACCATAGATGTTTCTTCTGCTGATACAATTCAATAATAATACAATCTTTTCCCCAGCATTAATTAAGAATTTTATAATTTATATTTTATTATAAATTACTCATTATGGAAAATAGTTTAAGTATAGTAAAAGATCAATTTAAAGAATTACCAAACAATATAGAAGCCGAACAAGCTGTAATAGGATCTATTCTTGTTAGTAATGATATATTTGACGAGATAGGTACAATAATTTCAAGTATTAATTTTTACGATCCTATGCATCAAAAAATATTTGAAGCAATCGAAAGTCTAATTTATAAAGGAATGCTCGCAAATCCAATTACATTAAAAAACTATTTTGAAGATGAAAAAGACGACTTAAATGTTCCGGAGTATTTAGTTAAAATTACAAAATTTTCAACATCTGTCAGACAGGCTGTCGAATATTCCAAAATTATTTATGATATGTTTGTGCGAAGAGAATTAATAAAAATCTCAGAACAAACCATTGATAGTGCAAAATTAAGTGATCTTGATACAAATGGACAATCAATTATTGAAAGCTCAGAAAGACTATTGTTTGATTTAGCTGAAAAAGGTTCTTTTAATTCTTCTTTGGTAAAATTTGATGAAGCAATGAGACAGACAATCGAAATGGCATCTGCTGCTTACAAGAATGAGGAGGGAATTGTTGGAGTTCCAACAGGTCTTAGAGATTTAGATGATAAATTAGGAGGTTTACATCAATCTGACCTAATTATAATAGCAGGACGACCTTCAATGGGAAAAACATCACTTGCAACAAATATTGCATTTAATGCAGCACAAAAATTACAAAAAAATGGAAAAAAATCTTCTATAGCATTCTTTTCATTGGAAATGTCTTCTGAACAACTTTCAACTAGAATAATTTCAGAACAGGCAAGAATTAGTTCAAATGATATTAGAAGAGGCAGAATTTCTGATGATCAATTTGATAAATTTTTAGAAACCTCAAAAAATATTTCAGAACTTCCACTTTATATCGATGAAACACCAGCAATAAGCATTGCTGCTTTAAGTAATAGAGCTAGACGTATTAAAAGATTATTCGGACTTGATATGATTGTAGTTGATTATATTCAATTAATGAGGGGAACTACATTTAACAAAGATGGAAGAGTCCAAGAAATATCTCAAATTACTCAGGGTTTAAAAGCAATAGCCAAAGAACTTGCTGTTCCAGTTGTGGCTCTTTCTCAATTGTCTAGACAGGTTGAGCAAAGAGATGATCATAAACCTCAATTAGCAGATTTAAGAGAGTCTGGTTCAATTGAGCAAGATGCAGATGTTGTTATGTTTGTTTATAGAGAAGGATATTATTTACAAAGAAAAGAGCCAAGAGAGGCGACTGTTGAACATGCAGAATGGCAAGCAAAAATGAATGAAGTTGCTCACCTTGCACAAATTATAATTGGGAAACAAAGACACGGCCCAATAGGTAATGTAACACTTGAATTTGAAGAAAGATTCACAAAATTTAAAGATACTCAAACTAACTAATTTCCAATATAAAAGAGCTAATGCTGGCTCAGTTGTATCAAAACTTTGTTCTAAAAAATCCCAAAGTAGTACTTGTATTGCTTATAATCACTATATTAAGTTTTGGTTATTATACAAAAGATTTTAGACTAGACGCATCTTCAGAAACATTATTAATTGATGGTGATCCAGATTTAGCTTATTTAAAAGAAGTTTCTGAAAGATATGGGTCTAAGGAATTTTTAATTCTCACTTATACACCCAATGAGGAGATGGTTTCAGATACATCAATAAATAATTTGCTAAGTTTAAAATATAAAATTCAAAGTTTGAATTGGGTTCATAGTGTTGTAACCCTTCTAGACGTACCATTGTTGAGTAATACAGACTCTCCTCTTCAAGAAAGATTAGAAAGTTTTAAAACTTTAAAAGACGAAGAAGTTGACAAAGATAGAGGGTTCAAGGAAATTCTTAATAGTCCTGTATTTAAAAACTTTGTCATTAGTGAAGACGGTAAAACAAGTGGTATAATTGTTTATATTAAACAATCTCAGAAATTAGAAAATATTGAAAATAAATCTAAAAAAGAAATTGAAAATTACAAAGATCAAATCAAAAAACAAAATCATAAAAATATTCTTGAGATTAGACAGGTCATACAGAGTTATAGTGATATAGGAAAAATTTATTTAGGTGGTATACCAATGATTGCGGATGATATGATGACTTTTATTAAAAGTGACATTGTGGTTTTTGGTATTGGTGTTTTATTATTTATCATTGCAACCTTATGGTTTGTCTTTAGAAAACTTATCTGGATAATAGTTCCAATAAGCAGTTGCATATCTTCAGTCATTATAATGACTGGATTAATTGGAATGTTGGGATGGAAAGTCACTGTTATTTCATCAAACTTTATTGCTTTAATGTTAATTTTAACTATGGCAATGAACATTCACATTAGTACAAGATTTTTACAATTAAAAAAAATTTACCCAGCAAAAAAAAATTTGGAAATTATTTCTTTAACTACAAAAAAAATTTTCTGGCCAATTTTTTATACTGTTCTCACCACTATTTTAGCTTTTTTATCTTTAATCTTCAGTGAGATCAGGCCAATTATTGACTTTGGGTGGATGATGACTTTTGGTTTAATTACTTCATTTATTATTACCTTTACATTGCTGCCTACTTTTTTGAATTTTGCTCCCTCAGAAAACATTTCGCTTAAAAAAGAACAGAAATCTAAATTTACTAATTTCCTAGGATCAATTTCTATAAATATGAAAAATACAATTTTTTTAGTAACAGGAATTGTAATTATTTTAAGTATTATTGGTATTAGCAAGCTTGAGGTTGAGAATAGCTTTATTAATTATTTTAATAAAAATACTGAAATTTATAAAGGTATGAAGCTTATAGATGAAGAGCTTGGAGGAACAACACCATTAGAAGTTATTTTAAAGTTTCCTAAGAAAGAAAAAGAGACAAAATCGGTAGAAGATGATGAGTTTGAGGATTGGGGAGATGAGAATGATAAGAATGACGATAAATATTGGTTCACAAAAGATAAGATCGATAAAATTGCATCTATTCATAATTACTTAGATAGTCTTCCTCAAATTGGAAAAGTTTTGTCTTTTTCATCCATTATTGATGTGGCAACACAATTAAATAACAACAAACCTCTTGGCTCATTAGAAATGGGTGTTCTCTATTCCAAAATACCCAAAAGTATTAAAACAGAAATTATTGATCCATATCTTTCAATAGAAAATGATGAAGCTAGGATCAGCTTAAGAATAATAGATTCTCAAGAAAATTTAAAAAGAAATGATTTAATTGATAAAATAAATTTTGATCTTAAAAATAAGATTGGTCTAGAAGAAAGTGAATATCGACTTGCTGGCGTATTAATTTTATTTAATAATTTATTACAGAGCTTATTTAAATCACAAATACTTACTTTGGGATTAGTGATGATAGGGATTTTTATAATGTTTTTAATTTTATTTAAAAATATAAAATTATCTTTAATAGGAGTTGTACCAAATTTTATTGCTGCATTATTTATACTCGGGATAATAGGCTTGCTAGAAATTCCTCTAGATATGATGACCATTACCATTGCTGCAATTACTATAGGAATAGCGGTAGATAATAGTATCCATTATATTTATAGATTCAAAGAAGAGTTCAATAATATTAAAGATTATACCAAAACATTACAATTATGCCATTCAACTGTAGGAGTTGCAATTTTAAACACTTCAATCACAATTATTTTTGGATTTTCAATTTTAGTTTTATCTAAATTTATCCCAACAATTTATTTTGGTATGTTTACTGGTTTAGCAATGTTGTTAGCTATGATTTCTGTATTAACTTTATTGCCTGCATTGATTTTGATTATCAAACCTTTTGGTAAATCAGCTTAATGTTAGAAATATTGATAGATTTTTATAAAATTACTTCCATTGTTGATTTGATTTATTTACTCATTACTATTTTGTCTTTGATAAGCTGTTATAAGAAAGGTTTCATATTAAGTATCCTATCAATGGCAAAATGGCTTTTGGCCTATGTGACAACTTTAATTCTATTTCCTAGAGTCAAACCCTATGTAAAAGATATTATTGATAACGAATATTTATTGGATATTGGTCTTGGTATTATAATATTTATTGTAATTATTTTTTTTGTATTGTTGATTATTAAAGGTATTAGTAAAGCTATTAGGTATACAGGTATAGGTGGCCTAGATACAACTTTTGGATTCTTTTTTGGCTTCATAAAAGCTTATATAATTTCGGTTTGTATCTTTTCAGGTATTCATATTGTTTATAATTATGATAAATGGCCAATAAATATAGACAAATCATACACCTTCCCATATTTACAAAAAGGTAGTAGTTATTTAATTAAAGAATTTCCTGATGAAAAAACGTACCAAGATTCTAAAGAAAAAATTGAAGAGCTTTGATCCAAAACTAAAAGAAGAATGTGGAGTATTTGGTATTAGTAATGCCAAAGACGCTTCTGCTTTAACTGCGCTTGGTTTACATGCTTTACAGCATCGTGGACAAGAAGGTTGTGGTATTGTTAGTTTTGATGGTGAGAAATATTACTCAGAAAAGCGATTTGGTTTAGTTGGAGACAACTTTAATAAAGAAAAAGTGCTTAATAATCTTAAAGGAAATTTTGCTATAGGTCATAACAGATATAGTACAACAGGTCATAACACTTTAAGAAATATACAACCATTTTTTGCTGATACTAATGCTGGAGGAATTGGAGTTTCTCATAATGGAAATTTGACTAATTCAATTTCTTTGAGAAAAAAACTTGTTGATGAAGGTGCTATTTTTTATACAACATCTGATACTGAGACGATAGTTCAATTAATTGCAAAATCAAAAAGATCAAAAACCATTGATAAAGTTATAGATGCAATCTTTCAAATTCAAGGTGGATATGCTTTAGTAATGTTAACTCAAAACAGTTTGATAGGTGTAAGAGATCCTCATGGAATTAGACCATTAATGATTGGTAAGCTAGGAACTAGTTATGTTTTAGCCTCTGAGACATGTGCATTAGATATTATTGGGGCAAAATTTTTAAGGGAGGTAGAAAATGGGGAAATTATTTTAATTGAAAATAATAATCTAACAAGTATTAAACCTTTTCCACCAAAAAAAAGTAAGGCCATGTGTATTTGAATATATATATTTTTCTAGACCTGATAGTCTTCTTGATAATAAAACAGCTTATGAACATCGTAAAAATTTAGGTAAAGAACTTGCAAAAGAAAATGATATCGATGCAGATATTGTAGTACCTGTACCAGATTCTGGTAACGCTGCAGCTCTTGGATTTGCTCAACACTTAAAAATGAATTTTGAACATGGTCTAATTAGAAACCATTACGTAGGCCGAACATTTATTGAACCAAGTCAAAAAATTAGAAGTTTAGGGGTAAGACTTAAGTTAAATGCAAATCAAACTACTATTAAAGATAAAATAATTATTTTGATTGATGACTCGCTGGTAAGAGGCACTACATCACATAAAATTGTTAAAATGCTCTATGATGCTGGTGCCAAAGAGGTCCATGTAAGAATTGCTTGTCCTGAAATAAGATATCCAGATTTTTATGGTGTAGACACTCCAACAAAAAAAGAACTTCTAGCAGCTAATAAAACTAATGATGAAATTTGCGAATATATTGGGTCAAAATCTTTAAAATTTTTGTCCATTAATGGGCTTTATAAAGCAATTGGATTTGATAAAAGAAACGATACCTATCCTCAGTTAACTGATCATTATTTTACTGGTGATTATCCTGTTAAACCAATTGATGAATTAGGAGACAGCAAGATAACTCAATTATCATTGTTAAGTTCAGTCTCAAATAACTAGTACTATGAAAACTGTTAATTTCACAGAGATGAAAAATGGCACTGAAGAGGACTATAAACTTTTAGAAAAGTTTGAGAAAGACTTTGAGAGAAAAACGAGTGATAGAATCATGAATTATTTATCTAAACAAACATCAACACTTGAAGGTTATAAAATTACAAGACTTGAGCATTGTTTACAGGCAGCAACGAGGGCTTTTAAAAATAAGGAAAGTAATGAAATGATCGTGGCAACTTTATTACACGATATTGGTGATGATCTAGCACCAATGAATCATTCGCAGTATGCAGCTTCTATATTAAGACCTTACGTTTCTGACAAAACTTATTGGATTATTCTTCATCATGGTCTTTTTCAAACTTACTACACCGCTCATCATTTAGGAGGTGATAAAAACGCTAGAGATAAATTTAAAAATCATAAATATTATCAAGATACTATCAATTTTTGTGAAAATTATGATCAATGTTCTTTTGATCCTAACTATAAGAATATGGCTTTAGATGATTTTGCCCCTCTAGTAAAAGAAATATTTTCAAGGGACCCTTATTATTATCTTTAAATTTAATAATAAATCACTAGTTAAGATATATGATTCAATCCAAAAGCCAAATTATAGAATATTTTAAATCAGGCGTTAAGAAGATAAAAAATTTTAAAATTGGTATCGAGCATGAAAAGTTTTTATTTGATAATAAGAATAATAAAAGAGTTGATTATGCAATGATAAAACAAATGTTTGCAGCTCTAATCGAATTTGGATGGAATCCTGTTTATGAAAAAAAAAATATTATTGGACTAAGTAAAGGTGGAAGAAATATTACACTTGAACCTGGTAACCAAATTGAATTATCGGGTGATAAACTAAATCATATGCATGAAGGCTGCTCGGAATCTCAAGATTATTTATTTGAATTGAGTCAAGTTACTAAGAAATTAGGTATAAAAATCGTAAGCGCAGGATTTGATCCAATTTCAAAATTAGATGAAGTCCCAAATAATCCTAAACAAAGATATGAATTAATGAAAAAAGATATGCCGTCAGGAGGAGAACTAAGTTTGGATATGATGTATAGAACATGTGGTACTCAACTTAACATTGACTATAAGTCTGAAAATGATTTTATGAAAAAGTTTAAAGTTGCAAATGCAATTGTTCCAATTTCAATTGCTTTGTTTGCTAACTCATCAATTGTTGAGATGAGAAAAAGCAATTTTTTATCGTATCGATCAAAAGTATGGCAAAATACTTCTAGAGGTGGATTGCCAAAATTATTTTTTGATAACTTAAATTTTGAAAAATATGCAGACTTTATAATGAATTTTCCAATGTTGTTCATTCAACATAAAGATCGTTATATTTCTGGTCGAAATTATAATTTTAAAGATTTCATGGATGGTAAAGTAGATGAAATTGAAAATCGATTACCAACTGAAATTGATCTAACTACTCATTTGAGTACTATATTTACAGAAAATAGACTTAAAAAATATATAGAATTAAGATCAATGGATACGTGTGGATGGGATTGTTTGTGTGCGGGGCCTGCATTTAATGTTGGCGTGTTATATGGAAATTTAGAAGAAGTTTATGAAGTAGTCTCTAATTGGGAAACAGATAAAATTATTAATGCCTATCTTGAAGCTCCTCAAAAAGGATTTAACACTCAATTGATGGGTAAAGATTTACTTTACTGGTCTTCTATTCTATTGGATTTATCTAAAAATGGTTTAGAGAAAAGAGATATATTAAGTAAAAAAGGCAATAACGAAACTATATTTTTAAATCATTTACAAAAAGTAATTGATAGTAAGACAACAAATGCACATCATATGATCAATAAATTTTCTAAAAATGAAGATTTAAATGAATTATATGACAAATAAAATTGTTGCTATTCAAGGAAATCCTCCTTCAACGCTTAACCCTAAAACGGATACCAGTGTTTTTTTAGCTAATGAAATTCAAAATAAAAAATATAGAATTTTCTACTATGACCCTAAAGATCTTTCGATATTTAATTCAAATGTAATTGCTAAAGGTTTTTTTTTAAAATTTGATTACTCAAAAAAAAAGTTTATTAAAATAATAAAAAAACAAACTTTAAAACTTAAGAAATGTAAGTATATTTTAATTCGTCAGGATCCTCCATTTAATCTAGAATATATTTCTACGACCTATATTTTAGATACACTCAAAAATAAAGTTAAAATAATTAATAACCCAACTTCTATAAGAAATGTATCTGAAAAATTATATTCTGCAAAATATCAAAAATATATGCCTAACACGATTTTTACACAAGATTTAAAAGTAATTCAAAATTTTATAAGAAAGCATAAAAAAATAATACTAAAACCTATACATAGTTATAGCGGCAATGATATTCATTTATTAAAAAAATTTAATCTTAGTTTAATAAAAAAATTTATTAAAAAACATGACCATGTGATGTGTCAAAAATTTTTGCCAAAGATAAGTAAAGGAGACAAAAGAGTTTTTATCATTAACGGGAAAGTTTGTGGTGCTATTTCTAGAGTTCCAAAAAAAGGATCAATATTAAGTAATATGAGTAAAGGTGCTAAGCCAATTAATATAAAACTAACAAAAGTTGAAAATAAAATATCTCGATTAATTGCAAAAGATTTAAAAAAAGAAAATATATTTTTTGCAGGAATTGATTTTATTGACCAAAAGCTCAATGGAGATATAAATGTTACTTCTCCTACTGGATTAAAAACATTTTTTGATTTATCTGGAATAAATTTAGCTAAAACTTTTTGGGAACAACTTAAAGCGTGAATAACTTTACAGATCAGCAAAAAGGTTCGTTGATGGCTTTTGTAGCTGTTATGTTTATTACTCCTGATTCTTTATTTATTAGATTATCGAGTGTTGATACTTGGAGCTTAGTTTTTTATAGAGGTATAATTCCTTTTTTTACTGTTTTCATTGGAATGTTGATTATTTATAAGTCTAATTTCTTTAAAATACTTTTTGATAGTGGATATCCCGCCATTATTTATATTACAACTTTCGCTACAACCAACATTGCATTTGTGGTTTCTATTCAAAATACTAATGTTGCTAATACATTGGTTATGATTGCAATGGCTCCT
>MDSV01236688.1_pt1 | contig 10167 bp, 8 predicted proteins | sample 810851 | NCBI WGS metagenome assembly MDSV01 (sample SAMN05326640, study PRJNA326480) | marine metagenome | isolation source: seawater | place: Atlantic Ocean: North East | collected 2012
AACCGAAAGGAACAACTACAACTTTATTTTCAATTTTAGAATTTGCTTCATATCCAAGAAAACCTTTTTTTTGACTTAAGTAATTCATTTAAGAATTGAATAACTGCGAAAAATTTCTTCTTTTTCTATTTTTCCAGTTCTGTTGATGATATGCATCGCTTGCTATTAATGGCATAACGCTTGTTGCTTCTGCAAAAACCATCTGCTCTTTAGCAACATCAACTTTGCCCCAAGAACTGGCCTCCTTCAATGTTGAACTACTACATGCCCCATCTCTAGTATCTGCAACAGTAATTTGCACAGCATATTTGTGCATATCAACTTCTTTACCTAATAATTCAGCGCACACTACAGTATCTTGTATAAAGTTTTTAGGAACACCTCCGCCAATCATTAACAAACCTGATTGTTTGGATTTAATCTTTATTTCCGTAACCTCTCTCATTTCTCTAATTGAGTCGATGGTAATATGATTTTTAGGATTTTGTTCTTGGTGCATTACTAGTCCAAATCCAGCTGAACTATCAGTAAATGCTGGACAAAAAATAGGAACATCGTTGTCATAAGCTGTTTCTATTAAAGATCCTTTTTTTTTGGCATTGGTTTTTAAAAACTTCCCTAATTCTTTAATAAATTCTCTCGATGTGTAAGCTTTAGGCTTCAAAGAATTTGCAATATTGCATATAGCTTGGTCACATGCTTGTAGTTCCTCTTCATCTATATAAGTGTCGTAAATTCTATCTATGTAGTTTTTTCTAAGCTCAGTATCATCTTGGAATTGTGATCCTTGATAATGCTTAAAACCTAAAGCTTCAAAAAAATCCATGTCAATTATTGATGCACCCGTCGCAACAATTGCGTCCACCATATTGTATTTGATCAAATCAGCGTAAAGTTTCATACATCCCCCTGCAGATGTCGATCCAGCCAAAGTCAAAAAAATTGAGCAATTTTCATCTGTTATCATTTCATTAAATATTTTAGCTGCGTTGGCGGTGTCTCTCGATGTGAAAGACATCTTGCCCATACCTTCAATTATCTTTCTTGCATCAAAAGATGTAATATCAATGTGTTCGACTGGACTATTTAGAAATGATTTTTTATTGTGTCCAATATTTGGACCATTTTTTTTTGTCATTAAGCAACCAAGAAGTCAACTTTGCTTGTATCTTCATATAATGACATAATTGGCTTGTCATCTAATTGAAAAATCTCGTCTGAGTAAAAACCATTGAACTTCGTTCTGAACGTTAATCCATAAGCACCTAATTGCCCTAATTCTATATAATCGCCCTCTTTTATATTATTTGGTAACAAAAACGGACCTTTCATAAAATCTAAACTATCACATGTTGGACCAAAAAAACTAAAAGATGTTAGTTTTTTTGAAAGCACTCTTCTGTTTGTAAGCATTTTAGTTGGCAACACAAAGTTAGGAACACCAGCATCAAACAATGAACCATATGTTCCATCATTTATATAAAGGTTATTTTTTTTTCTTAAAATTACTTTAACAATTGTCGATCCGCTTTCTGCTACAATAGCTCTACCAGGCTCACATATGACTTCTGGTAATTTTGATAATTTTAGATTTTGTAAAGAATTTTTTATTTCTTTCAAATAAGCATCTAGTGGTTCAGGGTTCAAATCTGGATAAAGTGAAGGAAAACCGCCCCCAACATTTATTGTGTCTGGAATAATTTTAGTTTTTTTTATCAAATTTCCGATTTCTTGTATTCCTTTTGAGTAAGAAATTTTATGCATACATTGCGAACCAACATGAAAACTTATTCCAAGTTTATTCGAATGTTCTTTGCTTAGTCTTATTAAACCTAAAGCTTCTGATGGAAGTGCTCCAAATTTTCTTGATAAGTCAATTTCCGCATGTTCGTTTGAAATAGCTATTCTTACGAAAAGATTTAGGTCCTTTGCTTGATTTGTAGCATCTAGAATTTTTCTTAGTTCATCTTTATTATCTAATGCGAAGTTTCTAACTCCATAATCAAAATATGCTGAAGAAATACTTTCTTTACTCTTAATAGTATGCATAAAATATAAGTTAGCTTCAGGTTTAATTTTTTTAATCAATTTAATTTCATTTAAAGATGCAACATCGAAGTCTTTAATACCGTTTGAGATTATTTCTTTAATCACAAAAGGATTAGGATTAGTTTTTACAGCATAAAGCACTCTCCCAGGAAAATTTTTCTTGAAAAATTGGGTGGATTTTTTTATCGAATTTGGCCGTATACAATATACGGGATAATCAGGATTTAGCTCATTAACTAGTTCGTTAACGTCTTTAAATTTTCGCATTTCATGTGTCCCTCGTTATTTTACACAAAAGGTTTTCAAAAAATTTTAATAAAAAAACCTTATTAAACCGCATTTAAGGTTTTTTGCACTCTATGTCAAAGAAAAAATACCAATTTAGAGGATTGTATTTTTTATCTTGATAACTATATAGGTAGTTATGAAAGGTCAAAAACAACAACTAAAACAACTAAATCTTTCCGATTTTCCGGACAAGTCATTGTTAATACTTGATGACGACGATCCATTAAGGGGAAGACTAGCACGAGCCATGGAAAAGAAAGGTTTTTCAGTAAAAGAGGCTAAAAGTGTCTCTGAAGGGTTAAAAATTGTGGAAAATAGTCCACCAAGCTTCGCACTAATTGACCTTCGACTTGAGGATGGTAACGGTTTAGACTTAGTGAATGCATTATCAAAGACTAAAAAGGACAGTAGAATTGTAATGTTAACAGGATATGGAAATTTAACTACTGCAGTTGCTGCTGTTAAGGCAGGAGCGATAGATTATATAGCTAAACCAGTTGATGCAGATGATGTAGAAGCTGCTTTACTAGCTTCACCAGAATCAAAAGCAAAGCCCCCAGAAAATCCTATGTCTGCAGATCGAGTAAAATGGGAACACATTCATAGAGTATTTGAGTTATGCAATAGAAATGTTTCTGAAACAGCTCGAAGACTTAAAATGCACAGAAGAACCCTGCAAAGAATATTGTCGAAACGTTCACCTAGATAATCTTTTTTAGTTTTAAAACAGATGGTATTAAAAAAGATAATAACATTATTTTGAACAATTCTGCCAACCAAAACGGTTTAAGCCCAAATACGATAACTTTTTCCCAACCTACAAATTTACTTAACCAAATGATACCTAGTAAGTAGATTAAGCTTACCGAAATTAATAATTTAGTAAAATTTATAAAAAAAACTTTAAAAGCTAAATGATCTTTTTTATTCCAATTTTCAAATTTTAAGATACCTGTTAAAAAAGATGCAAATAAAAAACCAATTAAGTATCCCATAGTTGGTCCAGTAAAATAAACTAAACCAACTCCTTTTTCAGGAGTTCCCGAAAAAACTGGTAGACCAATTATACCCTCAAATAAATAAAGTGCTATTGTTGCAATTCCTAGCTTCCATCCAAATACAATACCTATTGATAGAACTACTAAGGTTTGCATTGTCATTGGCACTGGGTAAAATGGTATTTTAATTTTTGAAGAAATAGCTAGCAGTATTGATCCAAGCAAAGCTATTAACAAATTTTTAACTAGTTTTGATTGTGTAAAGATTTTAACATGTTCCATAAGTGTATTTTTATCTTTTTTTCTAATTAAATCTAGTTTTTTGTTAGTTGCACAAAAACATCCTCTAAATCACCATCTTCTGTAATAATATCTAGTATTTTAATACCTTTCTGATCAAGATATTTTGTTATTTCACCAAAATTTACCGAATTTTTCTCGTAAGTAATTGTAATTAAATTATTAGAATTTATCTTAAATTTAACATCATTCATTTTTAAGCTTTCTTCTTTATTGATTAATTGAACTTTAATATTTATTTTTTTTGTTTTTATTCTCTCTAAAAGCCTTTCAGTTGTATCAAGTGCCTTCAAGTTTCCATCGTCGATTATTGCAATCCTGTCACACATTTCTTGAGCCTCCAATAAATAGTGCGTTGTTAATATAATAGTTACTCCACTTTGATTTAACTTTTTAACATTTTTCCACAAATTTTTTCTCAATTCAACATCAACACCTGCCGTAGGCTCATCTAAAATTAAAATAGGAGGTTGGTGAACCATAGCTTTAGCTATTAGTAGTCTTCTTTTCATACCACCAGAAAGACTTCTTGAGTATGCGTTAGCTTTATTTTTTAAAGCTACCATTTCTAATATTAAATCTGTAATCCTATCTTTTTTTGTAATGCCATAAAGTCCAGCCTGCAGTTCAAGTAATTTTTTTGGACTAAAAAAGGCGTCCAAGTTTACTTCTTGAGGCACAATGCCTATAGAAGCTTTTACTTGCCTAGGATTTTTATCAATATCAAAACCCCACACATTAACTCTTCCGTTCGTTTTTGAAACTGTTCCTCCTAGTATGCTCAAAAAAGTCGTTTTGCCCGCTCCATTAGGACCTAACAAGCCAAAAACTTCACCCTCTTTCACATGAAAACTTAAATTGTTTAGAGCTTTATTTTGTTTTTTACTTTTAATATTTGAATAAATCTTTGTTAGATTTTCAACAGTTAAAGCAAATTTGTTCATAGTTTGTTTAATTATCGATTAGAATTTAATGTAATATATATATATGAGTTCAATAAAAAAAACAGATCATTTTTATTTAATAGATGGATCGGGATATATTTTTAGAGCCTATTATGCCTTACCACCATTATCTCGAAAAAGCGATGGATTACCGACGGGAGCAGTAAATGGTTTTTGCTCTATGCTATTTAAACTTTTAGAGGACGCTAGGTCTGACGATTCCAAACAAAAGCCAACTCATTTTGCCGTAATTTTTGATTCGGCTAGAAAGAATTTTAGAAACGAAATTTATAGCGAGTATAAAGCAAATAGAACAGAAGCTCCTGAAGATTTAGCCCCACAATTTGAATATATAAGAAAATCAGTTGAAGCATTTAATTTACCATCTATTGAACTTGTTAATTATGAAGCAGATGACTTAATAGCGACTTATTCAAAAAAGATTATTGATGCGGGTGCTAGAGTAACAGTAATTTCTTCTGATAAGGATTTAATGCAATTAGTTTCAAACAAAATTCGTCTATACGATCCAATGAAAAGTAAAGTAATAGGTGAGAAAGAAGTTATAGAAAAATTTGGTGTTAAACCCAACCAGGTAATAGATGTTCAGTCTCTTGCAGGTGACTCTTCAGACAATGTTCCTGGTGTTCCTGGAATTGGAATTAAAACGGCTGCAGAATTAATTAATAAATATAAAAATTTAGATAATTTATTAAAAAAAGCCTCTGAAATTCCTCAAAACAAAAGAAGAGAGACATTAATAGAAAATAAAGACAAAGCATTATTAAGCAAACAATTAGTTACTTTAAAAAGTGATGTGCCTGTAGAAAATGATCCATCAGAATTTATAATTAAAGAAATTAACAAAGAAAAACTTTATGAATTTCTTAGAGAAATGGAATTTAACAGATTATTAAGTCAGGCAATTAGTTTTTATGGAGAGTCGAACAGTAAGAATTTTGAAAAAAAAACTACAAATAAAATTTTAAAAATAAATAAGAAATCTTATAAAAGTATTCTTAAAGAAAATGAACTAGATAATTTAATTGAAGAATTAAATAAACAATCAATAATTTCGGTAGATACAGAAACATCTTCTCTTAATGCTCATGAAGCACAATTAATAGGGATATCTTTTAGCTACGCAGCAAACAATTCTTATTACATTCCTTTAGGTCATAGTAATGTTAAAGGTTTAAAAAAAGATTTAGTTTTAAATAAGATCAAAACTGTTCTGGAAGATTCAAGTATTAAAAAAGTTGGACAAAATATTAAATATGATTTTATAATTTTTGAAAATCATAATATTAAATTAGAGCCTATTGATGACACAATGTTATTGTCTTATACATTGGATGCAGGTAACAACAGGCATAACATGGACACTTTGTCCGAGATTCATCTTGGTCACAAAACAATTTCCTATAAAGACTTAGTAGGTACTGGAAAAAAACAGTTAAAATTTTCAGATATTGGTCTGAAAGAAGCAACAGAATATGCAGCTGAAGATGCGGACGTCACATTAAGATTATTTCACATACTATCATCTAGAGTTTCTGAGGAAAAATTAGATCAAATCTATGAAGTCTTTGAAAAACCGATGGTTAAAATTTTGTCTAAATTAGAAACCAATGGAATTAAAGTTGATAATGATTACTTAAAAAAACTTTCTAAAAAATTTGAAGATAGATTAATAAAAATTGAAAAGGAAATCTATAAATTGTCAGGAAAGAAATTCAATATAGGCTCTCCTAAACAATTAGGTGAAATAATTTATAATGATTTAAAAATCGCTAAGCTTAAAAAGACCAAAAAAGGCAGTTTGGCTACAAGCGCTAAAATTTTAGAAGATTTAGCTCTTTCTGGACATAAATTTCCTAAATTAGTTTTAGAGTGGAGACAATTATCTAAGTTGAAGAGTACTTACACAGATGCGTTACAAGAACATATTAGTAAAAAAACGAAAAGAGTTCACACTTCTTTTCTATTAGCTGCTACAAATACTGGTAGACTTGCATCTAGTGATCCTAATTTGCAAAATATACCAATCAAAACTTCTGATGGTAAAGAAATAAGAAAAGCATTTATTGCAGAAAAGAATAATGTTTTAATTTCTGCTGACTATAATCAGATTGAAATGCGAATTCTTGCAGATATGGCAGATGTTAAAGAGCTTAAGAAAGCTTTCAAAAATAATCAAGATATTCATTCATTAACAGCAAGCCAAGTATTTAATGTTCCATTGAATAAGGTGACGAGTGATTTTAGGCGAAAAGCAAAAGCAATTAATTTTGGTATAATATATGGAATTACACAGTATGGATTAGCTAAACAAATTTCAGTATCTAATGAAGAAGCCTTAAATTTTATCAATTCTTACTTCAAAAAGTTTCCTGAAATTAAAGAATATATGAATACAACAATTAAAACTTGTAGAAAACAAGGATATGTCACTAACATCTTTGGAAGAAGAATACATCTAAGAGGCATTAATGATAAAAACTTTAGTGTAAGAAGTTTTCAGGAAAGAGCTGCAATTAATGCACCTATTCAAGGATCTGCTGCAGACATTATCAGATTAGCTATGATAAAAGCAGACCAGATGTTATTAGACCAGAAAGCAAAAATGTTGTTACAAATTCATGATGAATTAATTTTTGAATGCTTAAAAAAAGACGAAGAGGGTGTTAAAAAAATTATAAAAGATGCAATGATTTCCGTTTCTAAATCTGAACATCATATGTTTTCAATACCTTTGGAAGTTAGCATTAATTCAGGAAACAATTGGGGAGAAATTCACTAAGCGCCTAAATTTTGACATTAAGATCGGGAAAATAAAAATATGACACAAACAATCGCATTAGTAGACGATGATAGAAATATACTTACAGGAATAAGCATAGCACTAGAAAGAGAAGGCTTTAAAGTGCAAACTTATATAGATGGTGAGTCAGCTCTAATTGGGTTAACAAGAAACCCTCCAGATCTGGCAGTTTTAGATATTAAGATGCCGAGAATGGATGGTGAAGAATTATTAAAAAAATTAAGAAAAAAAATGTCAATACCGATAATTTTTTTAACTTCTAAAGATGAGGAAGTTGATGAACTTTTAGGTTTGAAATTAGGAGCAGATGATTTTGTAAAAAAATCAGGCGGATTTTCAACTAAAGTTCTTATAGAGCGGATTAGAGTTCAGTTAAGAAAAAAAAATAATGTAGTAGATGATACAAAAAATATAATTACGCACGGAAAACTTAAATTAGACCCTTCACAACTAGAATGTGAATGGGGAGGAAAACCTTTACCTGATAAGCTCACTACCACGGAATTTTTAATTGTTAAGGAATTAGCAAAAAGACCCGGAGTAATAAAAGAAAGAGCCCACTTAATGGATATCGCTTATAAGGAAAATACTGAAATTGAGGATAGAACTATCGACAGTCATGTTAAAAGAATAAGAAAAAAGTTCAAAAAGGTGGATGAAAAGTTTTCCGCAATTGAAACTAGATATGGAAGTGGGTATAGATGGAATGTTAGTTAATGAGACAAAAAAAATCAGCATCTATTTTAAGAAAATTTTTATTATTTAACTTAGTAGTTTTTTCAATATTAGGATTATTTACAATAATATATCTTAAGGCTATTCAACCAAATCTTGTAAAAAAAAGAGCAACCAATCACAATATTATAATTAATAATACTGTTGACCATTTAGAAAGGTTAAATATAGAATTCAATTCTGAAGAAATTAAAACATTTTTGTTGTCGACAAGATTTTTATTTCAAAGTTTAGATAGGGTTCAATTTTACAGCATCAAAGGTAATTTGATCGGGGATACAAATATCTTAGATCTTGATCAAACAGTTTTTAAAAAATTAGACGTTATAATAGAAGAAACAATCGATGGTAAAATTAAAGAACGTGATGAAACACAAAAAATGGTAACTGAACAAAACAAAGATTTGATTACTGATGCAATCAAAAGTAAATATCAAAATGAGCCATTGATAATCTCTGAAAGGGTACAAAATAATTTTTTCGTCAGTACTCTCAGTAAGGTTAAACTTAATAACCAAGATGCAGGATATATAGTTGTATCTGAAGAGGCTAATGATATTCTTAACGCCGTAAAGGAGAGAAAAGCTTTTATTATTAGAACAGTTTTAGCTGTAGCTTTAGTAATTTTAATTTTTTCTCTTTTTTTAAATAAATATATTTTAAAACCCATCGGACTTTTGGTATCATTTAGTGAAGCTATCAAAAAAAAATCGAACAAAAGTATAGATATAAAAAACTTTTTTGTAAGAGAAGATGAAATAGGTAAACTAACAAAATCAATAGATGAAATGACGAAAGAGCTTCAGAAGAGAACCACAAGAGCAGAAACTTTTTCTAACGATTTAGCACATGAAATAAGAAATCCTCTAGCTTCTCTAAAAAGTGCATCTGAGTTATTAGATAAAACCACGGAAAAATCTGAAAGTATAAAATTATTAAAAATAATAAATCACGATGTTGAAAGAATTGAAAGACTAATAACTGATTACTCGCAAATGTTAAAAGATGAAGCTTCATGGTCAAGGGAAAAAATGAGTAAAATTGATTTAATTGAAATCATTAATAATGTAGCAGATGATTTTAGACAAGATTTAAAAAACCAGAATAAAAAGATTTCTATAAATATTAAAAAGAAAATACTTTCTAAAAACGGCAAATTTATTTTAGGTATTGAAAATAGACTTGAGCAAGTAGTTGCAAATCTACTTGATAATTCAATTTCCTTTAGTGAAGAAAATAAAAAAATAGAGATTAATGTTGAAGAAACATCAAAAAATATTGTGATTTTATTTAAAGATGAAGGCCCAGGATTTTCTGAAACCTCGCCTCAGAAAATCTTTAAGAGATTTTATAGTAATAGGCCAAAAAGTTTCGGAAAACACTCTGGTCTAGGCCTCAATATCGTTAAAAATATAATTGAATTACATGAAGGGACTATATCTGCGTCAAATAGAGTGAATAGTAAAGGTGCTCAAGTCGAGGTGCTACTTCCGAAATTTTCTTAGCAATCTTTCTTGATAACTGGCGTTTATATTGTTAAATAACTCTAAATTATGTCTCAAGATTTTAAAGTAAAAGATATTAAGCTCGCCGACTTTGGCAGAAAAGAAATTTCTTTAGCAGAAACTGAAATGCCAGGATTGATGGCATTACGACAGGAGTATAAAGGCAAGAAACCTTTAAATGGTGCCCATATTCTTGGATGTTTGCATATGACGATTCAAACTGCTGTTTTAATTGAAACATTAGTAGAATTAGGTGCGGAAGTTAGATGGTCTTCATGTAATATTTTTTCAACACAAGATCATGCAGCTGCGGCGATAGCTAAAGCTGGAATTCCTGTTTTTGCATGGAAGGGCGAAACAGAAAAGGAGTATTGGTGGTGTGTTAAACAAACTATTGAAGGAAAAAAAGATTGGAAACCAAACATGATTCTTGATGATGGAGGTGATCTGACTGCCTTAATGCATAAAGATTATAAAGAAATGCTAAAGAATATTAAAGGTGTTTCGGAGGAGACTACTACTGG